>OFGE01002733.1_pt1 | contig 12636 bp, 15 predicted proteins | sample 1521681 | NCBI WGS metagenome assembly OFGE01 (sample SAMEA3504093, study PRJEB24116) | mouse gut metagenome | biome: mouse gut; feature: mouse-associated habitat; material: faeces | place: Denmark | collected 2011 | reverse complement strand
AATGATTATGCCAGAAATAACAAAATACTTAAGGAAAATGAGCCCAATCTCTCCGGCGAGGATATCCGGGAGGGGCTGACCGCCATCATCAGCGCGATGTTGTGCTCCGCCACGGACAGCGCGTTGGAGTGGGGCGCGTTGACCACCGCGATTCCCTTTTTCGTGGCGTATTCCACCGGGATGTTGGTCATCTCCTTCCCCTGCCGGGCGATCACCTTCAGGTTTTTCCCCGCGTCGATGACCTCCTCGGGCAGCTTCCAGGTCCGGACAAAAATCGCGTCCTTGTCCCCCACCAGATCAATCAGCGTCTCCGTTTTCACATCGGGGGCGACGGTCACCTCGCCGTACCGCCTCAGATATTCGATGCCGGCGGGATGGATGGGCTCACACAGCAAAAATTTCATGGATCGTTTCCTTTCTGCAAAAGAGTTTAGAGTTTGGTCACCAGGTCGTAGACGCCCCAGATCACATCCAGCAGATTGCCCGCGCGGACGCAGTCGCCAACCTGGTGGACGCGCTGCGGGGGGAGGTCCGGCTCAAAGGGCAGCGGACGGTATCCGACGGCCGTGACCACCGTGTCCGCCGGCAGTTCCTTTTCCACCCCGCCGTGGGAGATACGCACGCAGTCCTCCCCGATCTCCAGAACGGAGGCCCCCGTATAGACGTCCACATGGTGGAAAGCCAGGAGGTCCCGCAGCATATTCGCGTTGGCCGCGCACAGGCCGGGGATGTTCAGAATACCGGGCAGGACCTCGACCACGCAGACGTGCCCGCCCTCTTTGGCAATGGAATAGGCCACCTCGCACCCGGTCAGCCCGCCGCCGATCACCACGGTGTTCCGGCCGGCGGCGCGATTCCCCAGCAGGTAATCTTTGGCATCGCACACGCTGTCCCTTTCGATTCCCTTGATGGGCAGGCTTTTGCGCACCGCCCCCGTGGCGATAATCACCTCGTCCGGCGCCGCCGCACGGATCAGCGCGTTGTCAACGGCGGTGTTGAGGTGGACGGGGACGTTCAAATCTCTCAGCTGCTTTTCATACCACTTCAGCAGTTTCCGATCCTCGCCCTTGAAATCCGGCGCCGCGGCGGCGACAAACGCCCCGCCCAGCCGGCCGCTTTTCTCATAGAGCTCGGTCCGGAACCCCCGCATGGCGCACAGCCGGGCGGCCTCCATCCCGCCTATGCCGCCGCCCGCCACCAGGACCCTCCGGCCGTCCCCCGCCTTCAGCTCATATTTTTCCTCTTGCAGGCTGACGGGGTTGAGTGCGCACGACACGTTTTTGCCGGAGGTCAGACGGCCGAAGCAGCCGTTGTGGCAGCCGATACAGGGCCGGATGTCGTCGACGCGGCCCTGGCGGACCTTTTTCGCCCACTCGCCGTCGGCCAGCAGCGGGCGCGCCAGACCCACCGCGTCCACCGCCCCGCCGGCTACGGCCCTCAGGGCTACCTCGGGACTGCCCATTTTGCCGGAAGCGATCACCGGGACCCGGGCGTAATACTTGATGTACGCGGCCTCCGGCAGGTTACAGGCCTCCGGCATATAGGTGGGCGGATGGCACCAGTGCCACGAGTCAAAGGTGCCGTTGTCCGTGTCCAGGCAGTCCAGCCCGGCGTTCTCCATGAGCCGGACCACGGAGACGCTCTCGTCCAGGCCGCGGCCCCACTCCACATAGTCCTGCCCCGGCAGGACGCTTCGGTTCAGCCCGGCCATTTTGCTGGCGGCGCTGTACCGCATCAGCACGGGGAAATCCTGCCCACAGGCCCGCTTGACGCCCGCGATCATCTCGGTGGTGATTCGGAGCCTGTTCTCCAGGCTGCCGCCGTACTCGTCGTCCCTGTGGTTATAATTGGCGATGGCGAACTGGTCCAGCAGATAGCCCTCGTGGACGGCGTGCAGCTCCACGCCGTCGCAGCCGGCCTCCCGGGCCAGCTGCGCGCTGCTGACCATGACGTCCACCAGCTTTCGGATCTCCGGCACGGTAAGGGCGCGGTGCTTCATCTCGGGTGCGAACACATTGGGCATTTCGCAGGACGAGACCATGGCCCGCTGATAATCAAAGTAGGGCAGGGTGGCGCCAAAGCTGGCGCGGAGGCCCCGGCCCATGCCGGCGCTGAGCTGGAGAACCAGCTTGGCCCCGGTGGTCTCATGGAGCTCCCGCATAAACTCCCTCAGCGGGCCGCGGAAAACGTCCGCCGCCTCGTCCAGCCAGCCGGGCCGGCCCCATTTGTCGGTGAGCAGGCACAGGCCGGGGATGATGAGCCCCACCCCGTTTTTCGCGCAGTTGAGGAAAAAACGGCGGGGCGTCTCATTAAACCTCCCGTTTTCCACCGGCGCGGTCCCGCCCATGGCGCACAGGACAATGCGGTTCGGCACGGTCAGGGAGCCGATGCGCAGCGGCTCGAACAGCGGATCATATTTATGGTCGGTTTTGTGGTCCGTCATATCAATGCCCCTCCTGGGCGGTCCCCTCCGGCGCGCGCTTGTCGCACACCAGGACGCCCCCCGTGGCCAGGTTTTCGGGGGGATATTCGATGATGGCCACGTTTACCCGTTCTTTGGGCACCTTGAGCACCTGCATACAGACCTGCGCGAAGCCATCCACCAGCGCCCGCTTCTGCTCCAGCGTTTTGGCCTCCAGCGTTGTGATTGTGATCCTTGGCATGGTGATCTACTCCTTTTCTTGATTTTCCGATTCCGCCGCCGGGGTCTTCCCGCCCTGGCGGATGTCCCGGATCAGCGTGAACGCGATGGACAGGACGGACAGCGCGATAAACACCGCCGAGATGGGCTTTTGCAGGAAGAAGAGCCAGTCGCCGTTGGAGAGCATCAGGGCGCGGCGCATATTGCTCTCCACCGTCTGCCCCAGGATGAGGCCCAGCAGGGCGGGCGGGACGGGAATCTCAAACTCGCCGAAAATGAAGCCGATCACGCCCAGGGCCAGCGCGACCCGCACGTCAAAGATCTTGTTCCCGATGGCGTAGGTCCCCACGAAGCAGAGCATCAGCACGCAGGGCATCAAAATGGAGTTGGGAATCTTGATGATCTGCGCAAACAGGGGCGTGCCCAAAAGGCCGATGATGAGCATAAAAATATTGCAGATGATGAGGGCCACGTAAATGCCCTGGATCACCTCCGGGTGCTCGGAAAAGAGGAGCGGCCCGGGGGCGAGCCCCTGGACCATCAGCGCGCCCAGCAGGACGGCGGTGATGGTGTCACCTGGAATGCCCAGCGTCAGCAGGGGGACCATCGCGCCGCCGGTCACCGCGTTGTTGGAAGCCTCGGCGGCGAACACGCCCTCATACGCGCCCTTTCCAAAATCCTCCGGGCGCTTGGACGCCCGGCGCGCCTCGCTGTATGCCAGCCAGGACGCCGTGCCGCCGCCGGTGGCGGGCACGATGCCGATGAATGTGCCGATCAGGCTGGAACGGAGCATGTTCAGCGCGTTTTTCCATACGACCTTTATGGAAACGATCTGGTTGGTGGTTTTCATCATCTCCCGCTCTTGCTTGCGCATGATGGTCTTCGCCTTGGAAAAGACCTCCACGAACGCGAACAGTCCGATCAGCGCCGCCACCGTCTGAACGCCGGCCAGCGCGTTGGGGGAGCCGTAGGAGAATCGGTCAAAGCCGGTGAGGTTATCCATGCCGATACAGCTGAGGAACAGGCCGAAGCACACGGAAAACAGCCCCTTGGCCAAGTTTTTGGAGCAGAAGCTGGCCACCACGCTCAGCCCGAACAAGCCGACCGCGCAGTATTCGGCGGGGCCGAAGCTGAGCGCCACCCGGGCAATTCGCTCCGCCAGGAGCATGAGCAGCACACAGGAGATGATGCCGCCGGCAAAAGAGGCGATGGCCGCGATGGACAGCGCCTCCGAGGCCCTGCCCTGCATCGCCAGCGGATTCCCGTCCAGAAGCGTGGCCGCGGAGGAGGGGGTCCCCGGCGTGCGGATCAGGATCGCCGAGATGGAACCGCCGTAGGTGCCGCCCACATAAATGCCCAGCAGCAGCGCAAACGCGGGGATGGTCTCCATCGTAAACGTGAAGGGCAGAAACAGCGCCACGCCCATGGTGGGGGTAAGGCCGGGCAGCGCTCCGATCACGATGCCGATAAAGGTGCCCAGGAAACATATCAAAATAGTTTGAAAATTCAGGATCTCAGAGATCGATATCATTTCTACACCTTCTTGTACAATGAGTTTCAGCCGGCCGATTCAAAAGCCGAACAGGCCCGCGGGCAGCAAAACGCTCAGCCCATACCGGAAGGCGGCGTACAGCGCCGCAGGGAACAAAATACTCACAAGAATCAGCACCGGGATATTGCGGTTCCCGAATATGATCTGGGCCGCCGCGGTGAAGATGACGCTGGCGATCAAAAAGCCCAGGAACGGCATGACCAGCACATAGGCGACGCACAGCGCGATGACGATCAGGACCCGCAGGTACTCCCGCTTTTCCTCGCCGGTATAAGCCCCCCTGGGCTGGGGCTTGAGCAGCGCCTGAAGGATGATGGCGACGGAACTGACCAGCATCCCGACCGACACGATCTTCGGGAACATCCTTGCGCTGACGATCAAATCGGCCCGGTCCAGCTTGGGATAGGTCCAGGACGCATACAGGAACAGCGCGGACATGGCCAAACAAAAAATACCCGCGAACAGATTGATGTTGAGGCTTTTTTTCGAGTTTTTCATGTTTCAACTCCATTTCTTATCGGCCTGTAAGCGATCCCCCGCGCCTGCCGGCGGCATACGGACGCCGGGAACCGTCCGGGCCGCCCTTGGGCATACGCCGCCCCCTGGCATTCCCTGCGCTGCAGCGCAGGGAATGCCAGGGACGGGGCCGAGGGGGAACGGGTCAAGGGGAAAACCGGGGAGGGCCGCGCCAAACGGCGAATTACTCGCTGATCAGGCCGGCCGCCAGCAGGGCGTCATGATTCCGCTGCCACTCCACGTCCATGACCTTTTTATACTCGTCCGCGGGGACAAAGTTCGTCTCGATGCCGAAATCCTTCAGGGATTTCTGGACGTCCGCATCCTCCAAGGTCTCCTTCACGGCGTCGGACAGGGTCTGCACCACCCCGGCATCCACGCCGCCCGGGCCAAACATGGCGATCCATGAGTACATACCCTCGGTACAGCCGAAATCGGACACCGTGGGCGCGTCTGGGTACTGGTAGAACGTGTTGGACAGGGCCAGCAGCTTCAAATCGCCGGAATCAATATACGGGGCGGCGCCGGCAATGGGACAGCAGGTCATCATAACATGGCCCCCCAAAACGCCGGTGACAGACTCGGCGGTGTTGGAAAACGCCACGTCCTTGGCCGTGATGTCCAGCTGCGTGAACGCGTCCAGCGCACAGGTGTGCCCAAGGCCGCCGACGCCCTGCGTGCCGTAGGTCAGCTCATTTGGGTGCTCCTTCGCCCAGTCGGCCATGTCCTGGAAGGTCTCCCACTCGGAATCCGCGGAGACCACGAACGCCTGGGGGAAAGAGCCCATGCCGCAAATCACGGTGCTGTCGTCATACTCATATGTGGTGTTGCCGAGCTGGGTCTGGGTCACGTGGGAGCCCAGCTGATTGATCATCAGCGTGTAGCCGTCAGGGTCGGAATTGAGCATCTGCGTATGGCCCACGACGCCCGACCCGCCGCCGACATTCTCCACCACGATGGTGCAGTTAAGGATCTTGGACAGCTTGTCGGTAATGATCCGGGCGGCCAGATCGGTATCGCCGCCGGCGCCGAAGGGGACAATGACTTTGATCGTACCGCTGGGATAGGCCTCCTCCTTGGGTGCGCATCCGGTCACCGTGAACATCATAAGGAGCGCCAGGGTCAAAGCTACCCATTTTTTCATGTTATTTTCTCCTTCCTTGTGTAGAGGGAACTGCCGGTTTACGGTTTCAAAAGATGGACGCCATAAAAAGCGGGGGACACGGGACCGGCAATATGGATCGGGGGCATTTCAGCGATGTGGGATGACGGCCGGACGCGCGCTCAGCGCATGGCGGAGAAATCCGCGACGGCCTCCTTGGCGGCCTTCGCGATCATGCTGGTGTCCGAGCCCAGCAGAATATAGGTGGCCCCCAGCTTGATATACCGTTCGGCCGCGGCCATATTCCCCACGAAGACGCCGCCCGCCTTGCCGTACCTTTTCGCGGTTTCCAGCACGTGGGCGGCCAGCTCCACCACCCTGGGGTCGGAGGCCTTCCCGGGGATGCCCAGCGACTGGCTCAGGTCTGCCGGGCCCACAAAGAGCACATCCACCTGCTCCTGCCGGCAGATCTCCTCCGCCCGCCGCGCCATGGCCTCGTTCTCAATGTGGACGCTCACCACGGTGTCCTCGTTGGCGCTGTCCACATAGGGGCGTTCCGACTCCCAGAAGCCGAATTTCGCCGCCCGCTGGGACCGGGACAGTCCCCGCTCCCCGAGCGGATAGTACTTGGCGTAGCGCACGCTCTGGGCCACCTGCTCCGGGGTGGAGAGGTTGGGCAGCTGCACACCCGCAGCGCCGGAGTCCAGCGCGTGGAAGATGTTCTGGTCGTTGGCGGACGCCACCCGGACGATGATGGGCAGGCCCACGTTTTCCCCGGTCCGAACGCTGTCCTCAATTTGGCCGTAACTGATATTGGAGTGCTCGCAGTCCAGCACGGCAAAGTCGAAGCCCGCATAGCCCAAGATTTCAAGGACGGCGGGATTGGCGGTCTTGATGAAGGTCCCCAGGACCAGGTCGCGGTCGCGGATCCGCCGGCGCAATGGCTTTTTTTCGCTCATCAGGCTGGCCTCCTCACTTCACGGGGACGCTCTCTTCCCGGTCCTCGGTGCGCTTGGGCGCGAAGATATCCATGTTGTAGACGGGCTCGCCGTAGGGGTTCTCGATCCAGTGCAGGGCGTTGGGGGGGATGGTCATAAAGCTGATCCCGCCGTCCTCCACCTGGCCGCTCAGGGTGTATTTCTCGTCCTCCACAAAAAAGTCGCACTTGCCCTTCAAAATCACCACCGTCTGCTCATAGGAGTGGCGGTGCGGCCCGGCGGGGTGGCCGGGGGCCACCACGCCCATGGTGATGGTCATATTGTCGCTCCCCTGGAAGCACTTGCGCCTCACGGAGGGCTTGGGCTGGGACCACTCACATTTTGCCCACTCAAGAACCTTTGCAATTGACATTTTCATCGTCTCCCTTTGTTTTTTTAATATTTGCTGGGACGCATTCATCCCGTCCTGCACAGTTGGGCCGGGCCCGGTTTCCCCATCACCGCCCGGCGACCACCACGTCCGCCGGGGGGAGCGCCTCGCCCCGCTCAAACCGCAGCAGGTTGTCAAAGACATGGCGGGTGATAGGCAGGACACTGTCGATGGTGCTGTTCCCGCAGTGATTGGACAGCACCACGTTATCCATGGCCAGCAGGGGGTTGTCCTTGTTGATGGGTTCCTGTTCAAAGGCGTCCAGTCCGGCCCCGGCGATGACGCCGTCCCGCAGGGCCTTGACCAGCGCCGCCTCGTCCACCAGGCCGCCCCGCGCGGTGTTGATCAGCACTGCCCCTGGCTTCATTTTGCCCAGCGTACCGGCGTTGACGGCCTTGGCGGTGTGCCGGTTCAGCGGCACATGGAGGGAGAGCACGTCGCTTTCGGCAAACAGCTCCTCCGGCGAAACGTACCTGGCATGGAGCGCTTCCTCCTCCTCGGGCGGCAGGCGCCTGAGATCATAGTAGAGAATCTCCGCCGGCTCAAACCCCTGCACCTTTTTAGCCACCGCGTAAGCGATATTGCCGATGCCGTACAGCCCGATGGTCCTGCCCTTCATCATAAAAGCGGTGGGCCGGATGGAGGCTTTGGACCAGACGCCCTGCCGGGTGGCCCGGTCCACGAAAGAGATCCGGCGGAGGGTGGCAAGCATCAGGCCGACGGCCAGCTCGGCCACGGCGTCGGCGTTGGCGCCCGCCGCAATGGCCACGGGGATGTTCAGCTCCCGGGCGGTTTCGATGTCGATGTTGTCAAAGCCCACCCCCCATTTTTGGATGAACTTCAGCTTCTTCGCGGCCCGAAGGTATTCCCCGGTGATGGGCACCCCGCCCACGATCAGGTACTCCGCCTCCGCGAGGAGTTTCAAATGCTCCGCCCGGTCCGTGCGGGAAACGGGGCGGACCACCTGGAATCCCTCCGGGGCGCAGCCCGCCTCCAGCCTGGAGATCTCAGACCCGTGTACCTCCAGCCACAGTGTGTTGCGTTTCACGTTTACACGACCTCCATATCCATGAGTTTTGCCGGATTTCGGTGGAACATGGTGACGATCTGCTTCTCGGTGATGCCGCACAGCTCGATCAGGCCGCGCAGGAACAGGAGCGTCCCCTTCACCGGGGAGGGCCATTTGGCCTGTCCCAGATCAGAATCCAGGATCATGCGCTCCGCCCCGATCCGGTCCACCATCTGCTTGGCCAGCGCGATGGGGAGGTGCCCATCCGCGGGGAAAATCTCGTTGAACACCACCGCGTTCAGCTCGATATACGCGCCCATCCCGGCCCAGCGCTCCATGTCATCAAGGGTGGCGCCGATGTGGAAGTGGGGATGGTTGACCACGACCCTTTTCACGCCAACCTCAAACGCCTTCTTCAGAAGGGCGTCGATCTCCCGCACGCTGCCATGGCCGGTGGCCAACACCACCTGCGGCTGCTCATTGGCAAGATAGTTCAGCACCTCCACGACCTCCTGCCGGAGCTCGCCGCCGTCCGTGAGGTAATACAGCGGGGCCTCGTCCACCGAGCTTTTCCCCGCGCCCACAAAGGCGACCTTTTTGTGCTGCTCAATGTGGTTCGCGGCGGATACCGTGGGCATATACACGATCCTCGCGCCCATGCGGCACGCCACGTCCGCCGCGTGGAGATTTATGCCCCCCACGCTGTTATTGAGGCAGATACAGCCCAGCGCGGTGGTCTTTCCGTCGCTCAGATGGTCGTTGATCATCTTTACCCCCATGACGGAGGGGATATAGTGATCCTTCACCAGGTAAGCCCTGTACCCTGCCTCGTGTGTCTCCCGGTAGGCGTCCACCGCATCCTCAATCCTTTTGGCGACAGACGGACCCACGTGCATGTGCAGGTCGATCGCACCCTTCAACAATTTCTCATACATATTGTGCTCTCCTCGCTTTTGCCGATTTAGGAAAATATATGGCGGATTTGTGTGTCCATTTTTATAATAACTGATAACAAAACATTTGACAATTGCATAAATAAAATATATATTATTTAATAATTTCATATTAAGGGGGCGCCGTCATGCCGGAGAACAATCACGCCGCCGATTTTTCCATTTCACGCGACCATATCAACACCTTCCTCGCCATTGTGCGCTGCAATACCCTATCCGCCGCGGCCCAGGAGCTCTTTGTAGATCAGTCCACCGTGAGCCACCGGCTCAAGGCAATGGAGGAGGGGCTGAACGTCACGCTCTTTTCCCGAAACCGCGGGCTTCGCACCCTGTCCCTGACAGAGGAGGGCGAGCTGTTTTTGAAGATGGCCGAGAATTGGTCCAACCTGCTGGACGAAATGGCCGCCCTCCACACCCGCAAAAAACGCATCCCCCTGTCCGTCGGCAGCATATCCAGCATCAATCTCTATCTCATCAACCCGTTTCTGACGGACCTTGCCCGCAGGGAAAAGCGCCTGCGCCTGGAGGTCAGCAACCATTCGTCCGAGCAGATTTACCGGCGGCTGGAACACCGGGAGCTGGATATCGGCTTTGCCTTCTCCCCGCCGCACTACAAAAATTTGGAGGCCACCCCTGTTTTCTCCGAGCCCATGGTCCTTTTGATTCCGTACCAGAACGACTACCCCAACACAGATATATCCCCCAGCGCGCTCAAGCGCGGCAACGAGGTGTTCTTCCCCTGGCCCACGAATGCGTACCAGCAGTGGCACGACTCCTGGTGGGACAGCTCCGAGGCCCCCGTCGTCACCCTGTCCACCTCCAGCCTGATGTCCATGTTCCTCGCCGCTGCCGACAACTGGTCGGTGTGCCCCGCTTCCATGGCGCAGCACCTGAAGCAGGTGCGGGCCGCCGATTTCCGCTTCTTTGACTCCCCGCCTCCGGAACGGGTGAGCTACCTGCTGCAGAGGAAGGCGCTGAAAAACGAACGGAATGAAAACCTGCGTATATTCCTTCCCTATTTTGAGGAATTCCTCTCCTGCCATCCCTGGCGTTACCGTTGACGCAGTTGAAAAGCGGCCTTTTGACGCCCGTGTCGGTTTCTTTTAAATCGCAGACAAACCGGCTTCATCCCTTTTCGCCCCTACGGTTTTACAGATCACCTTTGCAAGCCTCCCATAATTCGGCTATAATCAGACTATAATGAGATAATAGCCGAGGTGATAGTCAATGTATATTGCCCGACACATGGAACACGTATTGGAGCAAATCAACGCGCAGTACCCCGTCCTCCTGGTGACCGGCCCCCGGCAGGTGGGCAAGACCACCATGCTGGAGCACACAGGTGTTTATGTTGGAACACAACGCAGTCGAGAGGTTGGAATTATGAAAAAGGAGCAATGATAAGATGGACAGTGTGGAAGCGAAAGAAGAACGGATTGGCTTTTCTTTTCCTGCCGACTATAAGGCATTTTTACGGGAGCATCCCGATGGTGCAAAGTATTATCCAAAAGTCATACAAAAAGATGAAACATTCCCCTCTTTTTGCGACCCTACAAAAAGCACACATGAAGAAAGGTGGCTATGGGAACCAAACAATGAAGTTGTGGGGCAAGTGGAGATTTCTTTGTGGAAAATTAGTGAAGTGAATGACGAGTTTTATTTCAATAATGGAAACTGGAAAATGAAATGCTTGTGTATTGGTAGCATGAATAAAGACCGACTCATTATCCTCGATTGTGTGACCGAGGATGTTTATTGTGTGGAGCATGATGAGACGTTCTTTGCTTTCAACACCCAAGAAGAATACGATTTGAAAATGCCCACAAAAGATGTTGTTTTTGTTGACTTTACAAGCCTTTTGGACTGGTGTACTGGCTGTTGGATATATGACCCTGTTGAAAGTGCAAAGCCTTATGTGGCAAAATGCGAGCAGAGAAAAAAGAGCTATCCCAAGAATGTCATTTATTTATAAGTGTCGGTAGTACAAAACCCCTTTAGAAATTGAAAGCGCATTTCTATATATAGTCCCCTGGAGCGAGGAACCGGGGCGGTACTGTGTATGGCCGATCAATTAGGAGCCTTTGACCCGGACAACCTGATTGTTCCGATTTCCCTGGTTTGAGTGCGGCAGACCGTGCTGGACGCAGATGATAACCCCCGCTGGCAAGGTCCTGCCAGCGGGGGTTTTAACTATTCTTCTAACCGATAAATCATGGCAGGGGTGTCCGCTCCGCCTTCATAAACATATATGCGCTTACATACCGAACACCGCCAGACCTCATATTTGGGTGAGGGTATCATCCACGGTTGGATGCTGTCGCAATCACAAATTTCAGCCCATTCCTTATCTGTATAGACCACTAATTCCATATCGTTAGGAACTTCGTGATTGCTTAATTGGGTTCCGCATCTACAGGTCATTCGTGCCATGTTTTCGCTCCTCTAATGTTTTCTCCAGCCGCAGTAACCTGATGAATCGGTCGAGAGCATCTTCTTCGTTGTTGAAGTAGACACACGATGTCTCAACAATGCAGGCCCGTTCATCAGCCGCAGAGACGCACCATTGTTCTTCCAATTTTTCAATCAGCACTTCATTGGGCCTGACTGGCTGAGAATGGAACCAGTTGTAATGCCTCAACTGTTCATCCTCTATGACCTTCAAGGCTTTGCTACGATCCATAACAATCACACTCTTTTTAACACTTGTCCAGAATGATAGGGGTTATAGTGACTACCTCTGCTGGCAAGCCTGTTAAGGGCCTGCCAGCGGAGGGCATTTTTGGACTACTATGAATCTTAATTACCAACGTGCAAACAAAGCTCCGCCACCTATATCGCAGTTATAAGAAAGCTTCCGATTATAAAAGATTTCGACAACCAGTGACTTTGATATAGGAAGATGAATATGGCTGTCATTCGGTCTTCTCAACTTGCTGGACGGTTCTAAATAGGTGAATTCTGGAGTATTCAATGGTGGTAAATACACAATTTCCACCATATAGGCAGGGCCATGGATTATACGTTTGAATTTACTGTGGGCAAAACGATTTAGATATTTATCATAAAGCTCAGGGGGCATTTCGTATATCTCATCAAAGGGTTCTCCATTTGTTTTACAACCTTTTATGGCAAAACGATAGAAGGGCCTTCCTCCATGATCTGACGATCCCCATTTGCCGATTTCATACAGTTCACCTTTTTTTGAAACTAGTTCACCGTTTCGCATACGCTTTAATTCGCCGTCTGAAATAACTCGGTAAGATATGTAAAAGAGATCTCCTATGGCAACCAACAGAATAGTCACAATGATAACCCATAAAGCAAGATCCTTAACTTGTTCGCCAGTAGACCACAGAATCAGAAACGGCCATCCATTTATCGGAATAAGAGGAAATATTTTTTCGATAAAATGCGGGAAATAGACTTCTACTTTCTTTTTAGAATTTCTTATAGGAATAGACTCATAGTGGCCTAATAGCTTCATTTTGATATTAC
>OFGE01002727.1_pt1 | contig 12655 bp, 20 predicted proteins | sample 1521681 | NCBI WGS metagenome assembly OFGE01 (sample SAMEA3504093, study PRJEB24116) | mouse gut metagenome | biome: mouse gut; feature: mouse-associated habitat; material: faeces | place: Denmark | collected 2011 | reverse complement strand
GTCGCCCGGTACAATCTATGTGAAAAACTACGACATATTTTTCGCATAGATCTATCTACATTATGGAGCATCCATCAAGGAACGCTCTATATATGTCACATCTGTATAAGGCGTTTGAGTAGACTTTATGTACGTACATCCATCCATGAACATCCTAATTCTTTCAGCCTCACTCACTTCAAGATGCAGTTCCTCTACAACAGGAAGCTTCACATTCCTAGACGACCAGTAACGGCGTTTTCCCTTGGTAACTGCACACAAATCTTTGGTTATGTACTTGGACAGATATGAACAAGAACGCCCTAAGTCTCGGATGCGCTCGGCAGTCGTAAAACCGAACTTGTAGCTACCAACATTATAGATTGTATTTCCGTCTTTGTCCACCGTTCCAGAATCTACCAGACCCAGATTATCTATGTCAGAAAACAATCCATGAAAGTGATATGCTCCATCCTTGTGCTGTTCAGGAACCACCAGATAAACCATATCGGGACAAGTCTTACGCATACGATTAAGCCACATAGAAAGCTTCTTAGAACATTCCTCATAATCTTTACGGTCCTCTACCTTTTCCGGTGAAAACGTAAATGTCAAGAACCACTCCCAACAATTAGACCTGGCTATGTCATATATCTTGTTAATAGTCCTACTAGCTGATATTCTAGAACTTTCCGTTGTATTCGGCTCACATTCCACAACCTCGGTCCATCCATTAAAAGGATTTTCAGAAAGCTCATATTTCCGATTATGCTTTAAAACCTCACCTGTAAACGGATCTACCTTTTTCTCCTTTTTAACCTCTCCTTTTGAGTGCATACCCTGCGAGAAAACCTGTATTTGTTCAGTGTCATAAAACCGCTTAATTCTGACATTAAACATCTTATGACCTCACCATTTTTTATTCTCTGAAGCAAAAAAACTGTTAAGTGTTACTATTGTCAAGTATATAGGAAGTGAATCTCAAACAACAAAGGGAAGGGCTATTCCTGTTCCACTTCCGACCTGGCATCCAACACATTGCAACCCTAGCCGTGCGCCTTCGGCACACCCCCGCCAAAAATAATTGGCTGGCAAATACGCCGCGGCCGTTAGTCAATGACGTCCAAAAAGTTTTAGACGGGATTTACGAAGCTTAAACCGATACATCTTACGAACCTTTGGATCTTCCGGGATTTCCACATACGTACTTTCATTAGGCAACAGCTCTGGAGCTTCATGAGAATTAAAGAGCTTTGCCCACCTTGGAATGTATGTAAATATAATCGTCTTAGCGCCGAATAGAGACAGTAAAAAAGGTTCAAACTCTAAGCTATCGGCTATACGGCTTTCTGAATCTCCTGTAGGCTGTACAAGGACGATATCACGCTTTATTTTACGCGCGACAGAGAGCCAGCCCATGTGACATTTGAGAAGATACATAGCATCTGTCAGATTCCTTAGCTTGATATCAACATCAAAGGTCTGGGAAAATAAATACACCGTATGCTTATAATGGCGTTGAAGTTTAAAATAATCTCTTACCTCTGTTTTAAAGGCTTTGAAATTACGGTTATCCCATATCATACCGACTTCATCTATGAATATGACCGAGTTTTCCGGGAACATCATAAAACCAATCTTATCTACATCGAACATGTTCACACCCGGTGCCCACTCCGTACTATAAACGGGTCTTCCTGCTTTTTGATACTGATAGGCAAGCTTGGTTAAAAAAGTAGTCTTGCCGGCTCCTTTCTTACCGAATACCATGATAAGCTTATAAGGGTTACGGTACTTATAGGCAAGATAAACACAGGGGATAAGGAGCAGAAAAAACACAATGCATATGGTTATAAAAATATTCATCTTAAATACCCCTCACAAATCGAATCATAGTAAGCAATACAATGCATATCAAAGCAATGTAAAGCAAAAAGGACAGGTTACAATCTAAAAATAAGTCCGTAAAACAGACGGTAACAACAGACCAAACACAATTGATTAATTCCACCATAAGACACAATCTCCTTTCTAAACGGAGAGAGGAGGGACCCACCGGGTCCCCCCTCCTCTCTCCTCTTCCACAACATCATACAGACTTCCAAATACGCATAAGCATACCAATCGCGGCGCCTACCATGAAAATCATGAACAGAACCAGAATAACCGGATTGTCAATGATAAACTTAAGCAGAGTGCCCATAGAGGTAATGAACCACGTCAATACCGTAGTTGCCGTCTCCAAAATTCCAGACATGGAACCACTAGAAGACGGAGTGGTAGAAGCTAAAACTAACATACAACATACTCCTTTCAATTAAAAATTTATAAGTTTACGGGCAAGACGCCCGAGCTTATACAATATCGGCATAGCAATAAGGAAAAAACCTATAACGCCCCATGTACCAAAAGCTTGCCAGAGAGTGCGGAACACCTCAATGAGCCATGCTCCCACTTGTGTAACAGCATCCATCTCATTTTCTCCTCCTTGTAAGGCGATCTATCACTATCTCAAACAGGCGGAATGTCTCCGCAACCGCGAACAGAAACACAGAGGCCATAACAACAAACAAGACATTATCAGCAACTACCGCATCCGGTAAATTCATACCAATAAATTTCATCAAAGATTCAATCATGAGGAGGTCCTCCTTTGCAGTATGTAATTAAGCACAACAGCGAAAAAAGCAACAACCAATGTCTGACCAAGCGTCACACTTCTATCCGGGGATTCTCCCAGACTAGGGCGATACTCAATAGCATTTGTATAAACAATAGTATTGCCACCAGTATACACAGACGCATCAGGGGTAGAACTTGTAGTATAATAAAGGTAACTCGTATTATTTGAAGTATATCGGTAAAAATCAACAGCAACACAATCCTTTCCAAAATTAATCCAGCTGCCGGATACATCTGCCTTAGTACCAATATACAAGGTGCAACGGTAAGCATCCGTATTGGAAACACGAAAACCAGCATACTTATAATCAGGCGGAAGACCATTTATAATACGGTCCATAAGCTCTAAAACCTGACTATTCATATTTCCCGAAGATGCAAGCGAAGACTGGGACAAAAGCTCAACCTGCTCTTCTAACAGTTCAACAACCTGTAGCTCCAACTCACTAGGAGTGCTATCAACAGCATCAGAAGGAGTAGCTTCGGGAATTTCTTCCAGACCTTCCGAATCTTCCTCTTCATCTGATATCTCATTTCCAGCATCAACTGATACATCATTATCTTCACCAATGGACTCATTTTTTACTTCCTCCTCTCCTATTTCTCCCTCAGCCTCTTCCGTCTCTCCGGTCTCAGTCTGAAATAAATCATCAGAGGGATTTTCTATCTCGGACTGGACCTCTACAATCTGGCCCGTATCAGGGTCCGTAATAAAGACCGAAGCGAGCACCAGAGAAGCAACTAAAAAGTTCATAAGCAATACCTCCTATTTCAAACGATAAATAAAATAAGCTACTATAATTCCAATAAGCTCTATGGAAACAAAGAGCCATCCTACCGTTATAGCTCCATAAAACGGCAGGGAAAAAAGCATCTGTACAAACTGTGAAAATACAGCCAGCAGAGCATTGATACCTTCTAACATAAGCACCCTCCTAATCTCCAAAGTGGAGAACGGTAATTATTACCGTATAAGCTACAAGCGTGAAAATGGGAACCTGAACAAAAACAGGGAGAACTGTAATCAATGCCGTTGTATAAAAAACACCTTTGGCTATAAACTCAAAAGCGAACACTATCATGGATATGGTATGTACCACAAAGCCGATTACAGCCCCGACCAAATCTACAATGTAATCAAAGAATTTAAACATATAAGCACCTACTTCTTATAATATCTAAAGAATCCAATCACCACCGACACGAGCAGGACCGAGAAACCGACAGCCGTTATAATTCCCAAACCGTCAAGGCCACCGCTTGACACATAGAAAGACTGTAAAAAGGTGGAAACAAATGTAACACCTGTAGCAAGACCTTGGAAAGAATTTATATCTACAAATTCATAGGAACCCAAATGGTCCTTGGCTGGATTAAACAGGCTGTTTTCCGCATTATCAATACCGGCTAAAGAAGAATTAAGCTCATCCTTAGAGGAATCCATACCGTCATTCTGAAAACCATCTGTGAGGTTATCCAATTTATCATTTGTCTCCGTAGTATTATCACGAATATCCTCTAAAATATCCTGTTCCGTTTCATCAACCTCATAATAAGCGGTAAAGGAATTATAAGTGATATTATATGCTTTCGTTTGTGCTACACCAAAAACACGAAATTTAAAGTTTTTCCACTTAAGATTATTTGTGACAACTGTAGTATGAACATTGCATTTAAATTTAACAACTAAAGTATGGACATCTGGAGAAGTAGCCTGCACAGAATAACTTTGAGTAGAGCCAGATGGAGAAAACAAGGTAGGTGCAAGCTTATACCTGGAATCATTCGCATCATAACGCAAAGCTCCAGACGGACAATTGATAGTAACAACAGCCTCAATTACAAGATCAGTATTAGCAGGGATATTTTCATTAAGATAAAAATGTAATTCACCGCCAACATTAGGATCAGCAAAAATAGCTTCCGTATAACTGGGAGGATAGTTATAACCAGACCACATATTTTTTCCCGAAACTCCCGCCATAAGACCACCAGCAGGAGGGCCACTCGGATAATATTGAGAATCAGTACCATCTAAATACCAAAAAGAATCTGCGTTCTCACCAGCTGTAAAAGTAAAGCGTTTCTTTGCAGCCTTAGCATCCATGGGAAAAGAAAAAACGGCACTCACCAAAAGTACAAACACCGATATATAAATATTGACTTTTTTTGAAATGCTCTTAATCCTTTTCATAGCTGAATCTCCTTATAGGCTTTTAGTTAAAGCTCCGGCCGTTTATTTCATGGCCGAAGCTTTACAAATCGAAACCGGACGCTAAACTCCGGGCCCGCGATAAAACCGCCCATGGGACCCGCCCGGAGTTCTTAACGCTGTTAAACAAAAAATCACATGAAGGAAAAAACACTGACTGCTCCACTACTTCTTGGGATGGACCGCTACAACCTGGAGGCGGTTGTATCTGTCATTAAAGCTTGCGTCAAAATCCGCTTCCGTGTAGTCCTTAAGTTCTCCGGCCTTGTACCGGTCAAACAAAGCTTTGTCGCAGGGAACGGAGCCGACTTCACCGCCTTGTTTGATTGCCACGTTGTAATAACATCCGGGCTTGCCCGTTGACTTACTCACATAATCTGTTTTCGATACTCCTAAAAAGATACCCTCCGCCTTAACCATCAATTGCATACTCATTCTCTCCTTTTCTCTCTTTAATTTACATTAATTTACTTTTGATTTTCTATGGTGAGGTCAAGGGGCCGAAGCCCCCGGACGTTCCAAACTTTATTGGGGCAAGAGGGCCGAAGCCCTCTTACTTTCAAAATCCAAAATGTACAATCTGAATAGCACGATTTAAAAACCTATATTCAGAGCCAGTAATGACACCGGACCCGAAAAGAAAGGAAATTACAACACATAAATAATCATACTGTAGATCAGAATCTGGATGAACGCACAATGCATTAAATTCACGATTAAAATTTTCAAATAGCTTCTTTTTCATACTCTTGCCCCTTTCATTCTTTCAATGAATTTGTTATAATACCCTAAAAGGATTACACCTTTATTAGATATCTAAAGTATAGCATATTAGATATCTAATGTCAATAGATATCTAATATTTTTTAGGGGCAATTTATGAGCACATACGACTTATACAAAAACAAAACATATCCTCTAAGGCTACCGGATGAATTAAGAAAAAAATTTGAAATAATAGCTGAAAGAAAAGGGTATAAAAAGACATCACACGCATACAAAGAAGTAATAGAAAATTATGTAAAAGCATATGAAATACAATATGGCGAGATAAAAATAAAAGAGTAGGACTACCCTACTCTTTCTTTTACACTGAACAAATTACAGCCGATCTAGTGCGAAAAACATCCATTTTTCCCATAGGATTGTAGCGACCGGGCGACTTTTTAAGCGGACAATTTGAGTGTCGCCCGGTACAATCTATGTGAAAAACTACGACATATTTTTCGCATAGATCTATATGCATTTAATTGAATAAAAAAACATCTGCCGCAAAAGCTGTTTTCAGAAGCTCTTTTGTTCCGAAAAAAGCTGCAGGTTTTTTTTCCGATACACATTGGCTTCTTTACAACAAGCTCTTGGACAGATGTCAGGCATCCAAAGCAGGCCGGGAAAGGCGTGAGTAAGCTGAATGCCGTCACAGCTTATCAGACCTTTCATTCTGCACCGCTTAAGGATGGTACGGTTCCACAGTGAGCATTCCATATGACACAAATTGCCTTATGAACCCTGTAAGCATAAAAATGCCTGCTTCCATAGAAACAGACCGATACAAAAAGCCATAAGGCACTTTCAGGACTGAACTTTCTTCGGAAGTCTCTCCTTAAGTATTGAGCAGGTTTCCTGGCTTACAGATCTGCATATTTTCCTTTCCTTCTCATACAAAAAGTTGTACAATGGATTTGTCAGGAAATACTCCCTGTTTACAGTGACCGGATCGCTTAGGATTTACACCTGATTCCCTTTTCCCTGTCAGAATTCTATATCAGAACAGGCACTCAATACTTTATATGGAATTGTACTTAAATATTATAACATTGACACCTTCATACGTCAACGGATATCTGACAAGCATTGATTTACCGTTGATTTACATAACAATATTACGGTAACCAATCGGAAAGGAAGCCTTTACCAATGGAATACAGAACCTATCATGAACAAAACGACATGGAAAATATCCGCAAGCTTCGGGAGGTTTTAAAAACGCTTCCCCCGTTTGCGAAGGATTATTTCCGGGCTGTGGAGCCAACTACCTCCACAAAAACCCGGATTTCCTATGCATATGATATCCGTGTCTTTTTCCGGTTTCTTATAGAGGAAAATCCTCTTTATAAAAATTATCAGACAATGGATTTCAAGCTGAGCGATTTGGAGCGGATTGAGGCGGTGGATATTGAAGAATACCAGGAGTACCTGAAGCTGTATCAGAAAAAGATCACTGTATCCGGTACGGATAAGGAGAAAGAAGTCTTCGGCAGCATCGATGTGACCAACGGTGAGCGGGGCCTGAAGCGAAAAATGTCTGCTTTGCGGAGCTTTTATGCATATTTTTATAAGCGGCAGCTTCTGGAGCACAACCCCACCGTATTTGTGGACATGCCCAAGCTTCACGACAAGGCCATTATCCGCCTGGATGTGGATGAGACAGCCCGGCTGCTGGATTTTATTGAGCATGGAGGCGACGGGCTTACGGGACAGAAAAAAGTCTACTATGAAAAAACAAAGGAACGGGATCTTGCCATTGTCACACTCCTTTTGGGAACCGGAATCCGTGTCTCCGAATGTGTGGGCCTTGATATAACGGATGTTGATTTTCGCAACAACGGAATCAGGGTGACACGTAAGGGCGGCTCTGAAATGATTGTTTACTTTGGGGACGAAGTGGAACAGGCTCTGCGGAATTATATTAACGGAAGCCGTAAGCAGGTGATTCCTCAGGAAGGACACGAGCTTGCACTCTTCTACTCCACTCAGAAAAGGCGAATCGGCGTAGGCGCCGTGGAAAACCTGGTAAAGAAGTATGCGAAACAGGTAACGCCTCTTAAAAAAATCACCCCCCACAAGCTCCGCAGCACCTACGGAACCACTCTGTATCAGGAAACAGGTGATATTTATCTGGTTGCGGATGTGCTGGGCCATAAGGACGTAAATACCACCCGGAAGCATTATGCCGCGCAGGATGAAAACCGACGTCGGATGGCCGCCAAGGCGGTAAGACTCCGGGAGGATTAAGCATGAACAGCCGGAAGTAACAGTTCCGATATAAAAGCAGTCATAGCAGGACCGTATCTCCTGCAATGACTGCTTTTTAAAGATCAATTTTTCATTTGTTTTAGGATTTACTCAACCACCAGCTCATTCCAACGGGTATCCGGTACAAACCCAATATAGGTCTTTCCCGTATTTACCTGAATCTCATCTGCGGTCATATCAAAATAGATGGTGCGTCCCTGCTCGGAGGTCTTGCTCCAGCTGATTGGAATAGCCTTTCCGTCGGTAATATAATAACCCTCACCGGAGCCCAGACAGTTCCAAACCATGTACCCGTGATCGTCCAGTTGACTGAAGGTCATTTTCTGAAGAATCACATTCTTGAAAGCCAGCTGCTGGTTTCCATTACCCGGATCCTTGTGTGCGCTGTTGTACTCGGAATACAGATAGGTACCGGTTGCCTCATCATAATCAAGCTGAGAACCGTTGTGGCCAAAGGGAAGATCCACCAGGGTGCAGTCAAAGCAGCCGGACTTCTCTTCCATTTTAACAGGCTTCTTTTCGGAAACAAATTCAAAATGCGGCTCCGTGGGCCTGTAATCATTGTACTCTCTGTCTACCTTCGTATTGCGGAAATTCTTATCCATATCTCCGGGAAGAATGTACTCGGTAAACTCTCTTGGCTTTCCGTTGTTCACACGCGAAAAGGTTCCGCTGAAATGATCCACATAGGGATTATTCAAATATGTATTAATATAGAAAGGTCCTCCATCGTGACAGACGATGGCGTTCCATTCTGGCGCAATCATCAGGTTGGTGGGACGTACGCTTCGTACACTTCCGATCTGATCCACGCTGTCATAATCCTTAAAAAGAACCATAAAACGGGTAATCTGATCATTCAGGGTACTGTTCATCATCTCATAAACAATATCTGCCTTTGTAAGTCCATAGTGAGGCAGGGCCGTCTTCTCATTGTCCACCATTACGGCGATGGGCCGCTGCTCTTTCAGATCTTCGCTGATCCATTCGTTGGTCAGCTCGCTGCGGTACATACCCTCCGGGGCAATCTCCGGTTCTTCCTCCTCTTCTTCCTCTTCGGGTTCCTCCGGCTCTTCCTCAATAACTTCGTCCTCTGTGGAAAATTCCTCTTCCGCCGGAGCTGAAGCAGGTTCCTCCTTTTTTCCACAGCCTGTGACACCGATACTTACGGTCAGTGCCAACAAAATCCACAGCATTCTCTTCCTCATAAGTAGTAAGTTCCTTTCTGTTTTCCTGTTGTGTGATGAATTATTACAATTCGTAACAATTATATCATAGACTTTTAAAATTTACTAGGAAATTTTTCAAATTATATGGGAAAAAACAGAACAAATTTTCTAAACATTTGTTTGCTTTTCACCCGAACATATGTTATACTATATATGATATATAGGTTCAACCGACAAGCCCAACATTAAGATATAAGGAGGAACGTATCTATGTCCTATGGTAAAATCACAAAAAAGCAGACCGAGATTTTGGAATATATTAAATCACAGATATTGAATAAGGGCTATCCCCCTTCAGTGCGGGATATTTGCGAAGCCGTGGAACTGAAATCCACTTCATCGGTACATTCTCACTTGGAGACTCTGGAAAAGAACGGATATATCCGCCGGGATCCCACCAAACCCCGTGCCATCGAGATCATTGATGACAATTTTAATCTGGTACGCAGAGAGGTGGTCAATGTTCCCATTGTAGGCAAGGTAGCTGCCGGACAGCCCATTCTTGCCGTTGAGAATGTGGAATCCTACTTCCCCATTCCTATGGAGTTTATGCCCAATGAGCAATGCTTTATGCTTAAGGTACAGGGAGAATCCATGATCAATGCAGGGATTTTTGACGGCGATACACTTTTGGTGGAACAGCGCCAGACAGCGCGTAACGGGGATATTATTGTAGCGCTGGTGGATGACTCCGCTACCGTGAAGACCTTCTATCAGGAAGCGGATCACATCCGTCTGCAGCCGGAGAACGATACCATGGAGCCAATCATCGTTTCGGATTGCCAGATTCTCGGAAAGGTATTCGGAGTCTTCCGGTTTTTTCACTAATTTTATCTCAGTATAACAAGCGAGGCAGATTACATAATATTATTACGTAACCTGCCTCTTATATTTCCGTACTTTCCTGCTTCCGCCCCTTTTATAAGCGCCAAAGGCTTGCTGCGCTGCAAGCATGATGCTCTGTCCGCATACTGCGGCGGCTTTTACTTTGGCCTGTTCAAAAAAGCAAATGGGTTTTCCGGAGCTTCGTGTAAAAAATGCATCATCATATAAGCACACATTAAAGAAACATTTTCTTCTTTTAAAATACGTGCAATTTCCGTTCGATCTGCTAAAACAACCTCAATTTCCTCCGTCTCCTCCTGCCCCTTACTTGAGATCTCTCCGTCGGCCCAGCCAAAAACGGCTGCACAGGATTCATCTGTCATCCCGATGGTTGTAAAGTAAGGCCTGGAATACATGGGATCTGCCTCCAAGGGATGCAAGGTCAGCCCTGTTTCCTCCCGAAGCTCACGGATTCCGGCAGTTTGAAAATCCTCTCCAGTGTCAACCAGCCCGGCAGGAAATTCATAAATATAGGTACCGATGCTGTAGCGGTACTGACGAATCAATACAACACGATCCCGCTTTTCCCCATAAAGAGCATAAATAATCACACCGTCCGGCTTATTCTTCCCTGTGGAAAGCTTTAAGTCCTCTTTGCGCTGTGCCCTAGATGCCACATGGTAGGCATGTTTTCCGCCGTTTTTATCCTCCACATCCAGATCATACATATTCAGAAAACGGTTGTTGGTGGTCTTGGTAATATTCAGTATCTTTCCCATAAGGCTCCTCCCGAAAACATCTTCGAATTCAAATGCAGTATCACAGCCATACCTCACATAAATCTGCAAAGAAGAATGGGCAGAAATACGGCTGGTATGGAATTCATTACACAGATTTTATTTTTAAAGAGCATATTAATGGCAACTCCCATAATTAAGAGAGAGCCTACACAGGTCATTTCATTGATCACGGATTCCGTCAGAAAAGGACCGATAAACTGTGCGCACAGAGCCAGTCCGCCCTCATAGACAAGGCAGAGGATGCCTGCAAATAAAACTCCGAAGCCCAGACTGGAAGCAAGAACCACAGCCGCTATTCCGTCAATGAGTGATTTGGCAAATAAAGTGCTGTGATCCAAGGAAAGGCCGCTTTGCAGGGAGCCGACAATTGTCATAGCCCCCGTACAGAACAAAAGACTGCTGGTAACAAAGCCTTCCGCCACGGATACCCTGCTGTCCTTGGAGCGGAACTTTTTTTGAATCCACTGTCCAAGCCGCTCCATTTGTTCATTCAGGTTCAAAAGCTCTCCGATGACAGTTCCGACGGCCATGGACACAATGGCAATTAAAACATTTTCTCCCTCAAAGGCGCCGCTTATCCCGATATAAATCACACAGAGGGAAAGGCCCTTCATAATGGAATCTCCCATGCGCTCCGGCAGCCCCTTTTTCAAAAGCAGTCCCAGTGTACCGCCGGCAAATACGGCCAGTGCGTTTACCACCGCTCCTGTCAATATCATTTGTTTCATCCTCCCGTCAAGCCAAGTCTTCCGCCTGAATCAGTGCACCATCCCGCCAGATGCGCTCCAAATCATAGAAAAGGCGGTTTTCTTCGTCAAATACGTGAATAATAATATCGCCGTAATCGAGAAGAATCCAATTGGCCGTTTGATAACCCTCTACCTGCCTGGGATCAAAGCCTGCCTTATGAAGCTCCTCTTCAATGTGGTCCACCATGGCCTGCACCTGGTTCCGATTTGTTCCGCTTGCAATCAGAAAATAATCCGCCAGTACGCTGACCGTGGAAATATCCAAAATACGGATATCCTTTGCTTTTTTATCCTCTAATGCATGAAACGCCTTCTGCGCCATTTCCTTAGACTGCTTTAAAGTCATTGTTCTCCTCCTGTTCAGGTTCTTGCTGCTTCTTATGGTAATATTCATACGCCTTCATGGTCATATTGTCAATCTCGCCGGATCCCTTATCCAGATATTTCAGGGTATCGGAAAGAATCTGGTAGAGCGCCTGATCCAGATCGAGAAATGCCAGTTTGCGGATCTCCTCCAGATTTTCGGCTTTGCTGCGCCGCGGCTCAATGTAATCGGCCACATATACAATTTTGTCAAGCAGGGACATATTGGGCTTCCCGGTCGTATGGTTGAGAATTGCACTGATGATTTCCTTATCCTCCACACCATACCGATCCATAGCAAGAAAGGCTCCCAGCTTTGCATGGAGCAGAAAGGGATTTCTGCGCTCTGTCTCCGAGATCTGGATATTGTGCTTCTCGCAGAGCTTCAGCTTTTTCCCGTTGGGAATACACTTGGCGCAGTCATGAAGCAGACCGGCCAGCTCCGCTTTTTGAATGTCATATTCGTAGCGCATGGCAAGGGCCGCACAGGTATACATAACGCCGAGCGTATGCTGGTAGCGCCCGTCGTCCATCTCATGCTTGATCTTTTTCTGATAAGCCTTCATATCGTAATGCTTCATTTCGATTCCCCATTTCCGTAATCAAAGCTATAGGGACGTAATTTAAAGATATAAGCCCTGTTCCCGAATGTAGGCTTCCACGGTGTCGGGAACATAATACCGGATGCTCCGCCCCTTGCGCACCCGTTCCCGAAGCATATTGGAGGAAATGTCAATGTTGGGGAATTTCCTGAGGGATTGTTTGGGATTACAATTACTC
>OFGE01002726.1_pt1 | contig 12661 bp, 12 predicted proteins | sample 1521681 | NCBI WGS metagenome assembly OFGE01 (sample SAMEA3504093, study PRJEB24116) | mouse gut metagenome | biome: mouse gut; feature: mouse-associated habitat; material: faeces | place: Denmark | collected 2011 | reverse complement strand
TATAGTGAGATACAGTGATGAAACCTTTAACACATTATAGCATAAAGCAAATATTTATACAATGCTTTTAGCAACGTTTTATAATCAACCAACAAATTTCTTCATTTCTTTTTTTATTAAGAATAAAGTTATTATAAAAGCAAGCATATCTGATATTGGTACGGCAACAAATACTCCATATAATCCAAAAAAACTTGATAATATGAAAATAAGTGGAATTAATAAAATACATTGTCTTAATAAATTCAAAAAGCTAGATTCTTTAACTTTACCAACAGCTTGAAAAAAATTTGCACACATTGTTTGACATCCTACAAATGGCAAACATATAAACCATATTCTCAATGCTATTTTCCCTAGTTTTATAATTTCATATTCCTGATTAAACATTGAAATAATAGTTTGTGGAAATAATTCAATAATACAAAAACCACTCAAAGCAATAATAGTAGAACCTATAATTGTATAGCGTAAAGTCTCTTTAACTCTCTCATAACATTTTGCTCCATAATTATAACTCATAATAGGCTGTTGTCCTTGTGTCATTCCTGTCAATGGCATCAACATTAATGTTTGCACACTTGTAATAATACCAATAGTAGATATAGCTGTATCTCCACCATATGTACCTAATGTCCCATTAATCACAATATTTAATAAACTTGTAGATAACTGCATTAAAAAAGCGGGAATTCCAGTTTTAATAATCAAAAAAGCAAATTTCTTTTTTAATTTCATATGAATAAAACGACATTGAATAAGACTTCTTTTTCCAAATAAAAAAGATAATTGCCAAATCATACTTAAAAATTGACCACCAATCGTGGCTAAAGCAGCCCCCTCCATACCCATATGACATTTCATTATAAGTATATAATCAAAAAGAATATTAAACCCTGCTCCCAATATTTGAGAAATCATTGCATTTTTAGCGTTACCTTGTGCTCTTGAAAAATTATTACCACACATTGCTACACACTGAAAAACACCACCATATAAAATTATACTTAAATAACTCTTAGCATACGGAAGAATCTGTGAGCTTGCTCCTAATATTTTCAATATAGGTTGCATAAAAATATTCCCAAATACCATAAAGAACAAACCAAATAAAATAGTAATCATTAAAGCATTTCCTTGGAAATATTTTGCTTTTTCATCTTCCTTTGCTCCTAATGCAATAGAAAAACGTGTTGCCCCTCCAACTCCTGCCATTAAACTTAACGCCATCAAAACAAGAGTAACTGGATAACTAATTGTAATACCTGCAAGCCCCATTGATCCTAAATGAGGAGCATTCCCTATAAACATTCTATCGACAATATTATATATAGCATTAACAAGCATTCCAATCATTGCTGGAACTGATAATTCAAATAGCAAAGGTAATATTTTCCCTTTTTCCATTCGTTCTTTATCCATATTTACATTCCTCCTTACTTATCATATGAAAAATGTGTTACATAACTGGATTTACGCAATTATGCAACACGTTTATCAAATTATAACAATTTTACTCACTGTTTTCAAAAGATTTATCCTGCAATTATCTTAATATAAAATTCTCTCTTTCTAAGTCCATCAAATTTACATTAAAAATCACTCTCAATTCACATCATTATTTTTAAATATAGAAATGCCACAACAACAAAGTACACCACTAATAATTTCATAAGCTTAAAAAAGGACAAGACATTTTTTGTCAATTCATGTAATTTACTTTCTTTTCCATATGATAACAAAATCTATTAATCAATAAATAAAAAAGCATGTCATTTAGAACTGACACACTATCTTATAACTTTAAAAAATAAATAAAGGACTTCCTTTTAAATTTTTATTTCACAATAACTAAACTAAAAATAAACGAGTTATTCTCCTAATTGTCCATCCTTCTACTTAATCTGTCTCCTCAATATGAGGAATAACTTTTTTTAATCTCTTTTCAAAATCTCTACGAGAAAACATAATAATAGCTCCACAACCTAAACATTTTATTTTAATATCTGCACCCATTCTTATAATCTTCCATTGATTAGACTTTTTACATGGATGTTGTTTTTTCATTTCAACAATATCATTTAAGTTATATTCCATCTCTATCCCTCTCTTTGCTCATAGGCTTGTAATGTATTTTCTAATAACATAGCAATTGTCATAGGTCCTACTCCCCCTGGAACTGGTGTTATATATGATACTATATCTTTAACATCATCATAATCAACATCTCCACAAAGTTTATTATTTTCATCTCTATTAATTCCAACATCTAAAACAATAGCACCTTTTTTGATATAATCTTTAGTAAAAAATTTAGCTTTCCCAATAGCAGCAATAAGAACATCAGCACGTTGACATACTTCTTTCAAATTTTTTGTTCTTGAATGAGCAATTGTAACAGTTGCATTTTTCTGTAAACATAATAAAGATACTGGTTTTCCCACAATATTACTTCTTCCAACAACAACAACTTCTTTTCCTGTTAAATCATAATTAATTTCATCTAATAAAACCATCATTCCTTTAGGCGTACATGGAACAAGTCCATTTTGTCCTAACATTAATTTAGCGACATTTGTTGGATGAAAACCATCAACATCTTTACTAGGATCAATTAAATCTAAAATTTTATTTTCATTAATATGTGCAGGTAAAGGTAATTGTACTAAAATACCATCAACATTAGCATCATTATTTAATCTTTTAATTTCATTTATTAATTCATCCTCACTTATGTTTTCATCTTTTAAGATAATATCTGAAAGCATTCCAACATAAGCACAGCCTCTTTCCTTATTACGAACATATGTTTGACTTGCTTGATTATTTCCTACTAAAATAACTGTTAATTGGGGTATTCTTTTCCCTGCTTGTTTCATCTTTTCTATTTTTATTTTTAATTCATCTTTTCTCTTTGCTGAAATACTTTTACCATCTATAATCATGCAACTCTCACTCCTTTATAGTTGTATTCATTATAATAAAATTTAAACAACTTGTAAATATTATAAATATTTCCCTTATGAACATAATGATAATATTATCATATCTTATATAAGGGATGTGAAATAATGCAATTATCATATAAAAATACAGCTTATCGTGTTTCTATCATAACTATGTTTATCAATTTAATATTATCACTTTTTAAATTATTTGCTGGGATTTATGGATATTCGCACGCAATGATAAGTGATGCTGTTCATTCCATGAGTGATTGTGCTAGTACAATTATTGTTATGATTGGTATTCACTTTGCAAGTATGGATGCTGATAAAGAACATCCATATGGTCATGAGAGAATGGAATGTATTGCTTCAATCATACTTTCTATACTTCTCATTTTTACAGGTTTTCAAATTGGCTTTCAAAGCCTTATCTCTCTTATATCTCCTCATACAATTACTATTCCATCATTTTTAGCTCTTTTTGCTGCATGTATTTCTGTTTTAATCAAAGAAGGAATGTATCTTTATACACGTTATTATGCTAAAAAAATACATTCTTCTTCTCTTTTAGCAGATGCTTATCATCATCAAAGTGATGCTTTATCATCTATTGGGAGCTTAATTGGAATTATTGGTGCTATGTTAGGTATAAAAATCTTAGATCCTTTAGCAGGATTATGTATTTGTTTATTCATTTTAAAACCTGGTCTTTCTATTTTTTATGATGCTTCAATCAAAATGGTTGATCATAGTTGTTCTTTAGAATTAAAAAAAGAAATTTATGATTGTATTTTGAATGTACAAGATGTTCTTTCGATTGATAATATGAAAACAAGGTTATTTAATGAAAAGATATATATTGATTTAGAAATTGGTGTTAATGCTAATGCTTCATTAAAAGAAGCACATTATATTGCTCATAATGTACATGACCTATTAGAAATAACCTTTCCTCAAATTAAACATTGTATGATTCATGTAAACCCTAAAAATAAAGAAGGTTAACTTAGCTTAGTTACCTTCTTTTATCATTTGTTTAAGGATTTGCTTGAGGTGTTGGATTCGTTTGTGGTGGTGTATTAGGTTGTGTTGGATTATCTGGCATTGGATTATCTGAAGGTGTTTCCTTCTTTTTCTTTGTTCCTCTTAACACGACTTTATCACGACTTTTATAAACACTATAAGCTTCTTTTTTTGAAGAAATTAACTTACCATTAGCATCATACACTTTACGATATGATTGTGCTTTTGCTCCTGAATAACCAGAAGTGATAACTTTTTCTTTTCCTTCTTCTAATGTTGGATCATCTTTATAAATTGTTTTATATCCTGTTGATGATAATCTTTGACTAGTAATTTTAACAGTAATATTATTAATATTTGTTCCATAAACTTTACAATTCAAACGATTATTATTATAACTTATTGATAACTTAATTGGATAATCCTGATTATTTTTAAACTTAAAATCTGGACCACCCCAAGAAACAGTTGCATCTCTTCCAATGGGAACATAACTTGATACATAAGAATGATTAATACGATCTGTAATTTCAAGATTAGATAATAAAACAGCATTGTAAATTGTTGAAGATGATTGACAAATCCCCCCACCAATAGCATCAACAGTTTCTCCATTGACATAAGCTCCAGCAGCGCCAAATCCTCCAGCAACTGTACGTTCTCCTACTGTTTCATTATATGAAAATTCTTCTCCAGGAAGTAAAATAACATTATTACATTTAATACTTGCTAAACGAACATTATTTTTTCTTACTGATGTTCCAGTAACTGTTGTTGTATAACTTCCCAAAACATCTTTAAATAAATTCTTTTCTAACATTTCTTTACTAATTTTTGGTTGAATAATAGTTGCATTTATTGTGAATGTATCTCCTTGTGATGCATTATTAAACTCTTCGATTGACTTTTGCAAATCATATTCAACACCTACTTGAGAATCTACAATCTCATAATTATTATTTTTATCTAATGTCGCATTTTTCATTGCTTGAGATAGTTGTTTATGAAGTTGTTTCATTTCATTTTCATCATTTTGGCTTTCTACTAATGAACATTCAATAGCATCTTTAAACTCATAGTTTTCTAAAGCTGTATGTATTTTTTTAACAATATCTTCTTGACTTGTTTTTTCACCATCATGACCTTTTGTAAAAGTAATCTGATTTTCCCCAATTTTATATTGTGTTTTTTGTTTTGTATCATATTGTAATATTTTACTTTTTGTTATATCATTAATCAGTTTCTTTTCATCTTTTATTTGAACAGGAATAGCAAAATTATGATGAAATAAATAATTATACCCTCGCATCAAAAAAGAATGATTGACTTCTTTAGATATATCATCAATTACTGATTTAGCATCAAAAGACACATTATCTTTCACATTAATTTGATATTCCTTATCCTTTACAAGTAATTTTAGATTAAGGTAAGAAGTATCTTTTTGAAATTGTTGTTCTAAAACTTGAATCGCTTCTTCTTTTGTCATATTAGCAACATCAATACCATTAATTGTTGTATTTCTTAAAAAATCTTGAGATTGAACAAATAAACATAACAAAAGATAAACAATACATACAACACCAATAATTCCACTCAATAAAACAATTTTCTTATTTTTCATTAACTTCTGCATAAATTTCCCCTCATTCTTATTTCAATCATATACCAGAAATAAAATCATGACAAGTGATTTGACAAAAATACAATTTTTACCTCAAAAAAAGTATATGATTATTTAATCATATACTATTATCTAGAAATAATATGTCTAGCAATAACAATTCCATTCGCTCCCGCTTGAGCCAATCCTCTTGTCAGACCTGCTCCATCTCCACCTACATAAAGTCCATCTATTTCACTTTCAAAACCAGTTCTTACCTTAGGACGTGCAGAATAAAATTTAGCTTCAACACCATATAAAAGTGTATGTTCATTAGCAATACCTGGCGTAACATGATCTAAAGCCTCAATCATCTCAATAATTGATTTCATTGTATTATATGGTAATACTAATCCTAAATCGCCAGGAACAGCTTCTGGTAAAGTTGGTGTTGTATATCCTTCTTTCAAACGTTTACTTGTTGTACGTCTACCTCTTTTTATATCTCCATATCTTTGAACAATAATACTTCCATGAGATAACATATTGGCAAGTCTTGCTACTTCATGAGCAAATTCATTAGGTTCATTAAATGGTTCACTAAAAATATGAGATACAAGTAATGCAAAATTTGTGTTAGAGCTTCCTAATTTTAAATCATGATAAGCATGACCATTTGCTAACATTGTTCCAGAATGATTTTCCACTACAACATGTCCACTAGGATTAGAACAAAAAGTCCTTACTTTTGTCCCTACTGATGCATTATATATAAATTTTCCTTCATATAAATGAGTATTAATTTCATCCATAACAATATTACTTGTCTCTACTCTTACACCAATATCCACTTGATTATTATATAAATTTAAACCTTGATTTTTAAAAACTTTAGTTAGCCAAGTTGACCCATCTCTACCAGGTGTTAAAACAACATATTGTGCTGATACTTTTTCACCATTTTCTAAAATAATACCTTTAACTCTATTTTTTTCAACATATATATCATGAACTGTTGTTTTAAAAACCATATCAATATGTTCTTTTAATTTATTAGACATTTCTGTCATAATACGTAAATTTTCTTCCGTTCCTAAATGTCTTACTTTAGCACGTAATAATTTTAAACCAACTGCATAACCTCTTTTTTCTATTTCTTTCACTTTATCAGTTGTAGGATCTGTAATATTATGTGTTGCTCCATGCTTTAAATATAAATCATCAACATAATGAATAATCTCTTCAACTTCCTGATTATCCAAATAATCTGTTAACCAACCACCAAACTCACTTGTAATATTAAACTTTCCATCAGAGTATGCTCCTGCCCCTCCAAATCCAGAAGTAATAGAACATGCGGGTAAACAACCTGCTTCATTTTCTTTAATAACTGGACAACTTTTAATTTTCTTATCCTTAATTGGACAATGACGATACATCACATCATGACCTTTATCAATAAGTAAAACACTTTTATCTGGAGCTTTTAAATATAACTCATAACAAGTCATAATCCCTGCTGGTCCTGCTCCAACAACAATAACATCATAATTTTTCTTCATAAAAAAACGCCTCATTTCTGGGGCATAAAAATGTATCCTCAAATATTATAACCAAAAATTTGAATTACTGTCAATATTTCTACAAATTTATAAAAGTTTCTTTCATATTTATTGAATAAAACAATAATATTAGATATTCTTTAAGTATACAAAGTGAAAGGATAATGAATAATGGAAAATATAAAACTTGTTTTATGTGATATAGATGGAACTTTGTTACATGATAATGGATATATTACAGCTGAAACAAAGAAAGCCATTTCTTTATTAAAAGAAAAAAATATTATGTTTGGAATTGCCACAGGAAGAACACCCTATGCTGTTAAAAATTTAATTGTTGATTGGGGAATTGAAAAAGATGTAGATATGATTATGGGATTTAATGGTGGAAGTTGTTATTATATGAAAGAACAAACTATGGAATCATGTTATTTATTAGAGGGTCAATACATTCAAGAAATCATGAATGATTTTAAAGATTTTAATGCTACATATGGTATTTATGATTTTAAAACTTTTCATTGTAATAGAAAAACAGATGCCACAATAAAGATTGCTAATGCTAATAAACTCTCACTTATTATTGATGATTTAAGTGATTATTATAATAAAAAAGTAGAAAAAGTTTTAATGATTGAAACTCCTGATAAAATTCAACAAATAAAAAATAATTATGAAAGACATTTAAAAACAAATCATTACAGAATAGTTCAATCTTCACCTATCTTGTTAGAATTCTTAAATCCAGAATTATCAAAATCAAAAGGAATAGAACAAATATGTAAAAGATTAAGTATATCCTTTGATAATATTTTAACTTTTGGTGATGAACTTAATGACTTAGAAATGATTAGAGATTGTATTGGAGTTGCAATGGGTAATGCTAGAAAAGAAATTAAAGAAATTGCTCAATATATTACTGATACAAATAATAATGATGGTATTGCTAACTTTTTATATCAATATATACTTAGATAAGAGGAGTTGATAACTATGTATTATACAACAACTTATTTTTCACCAATTGGTTTACTTACACTTGCTTGTGATGATAATCATCTTATTGGCTTATGGTTAGAAGGACAAAAATATTTTGGAAATCATATTTTAGAAAAGGCAATAGCAAAAGATAATTTAGATATTTTTTATTTAACTAAAAAATGGTTAGATAGATATTTTAATCAAGAAAAACCTTCTATTCAAGAACTTCCATTATCACCAATAGGAAGTGATTTTCGTCAAGAAGTTTGGAAAATTTTATGTGAAATCCCTTATGGTCAGGTTATAACTTATGGTGAAATTGCTAAAAAAATGGCATTGAAAATGCACAAAAAAAGTATGTCTGCCCAAGCTGTTGGAAATGCTGTTGGTCATAATCCTATTTCTATCATTATTCCTTGTCATCGTGTTATAGGCACAAATAAAAGTTTAACAGGATATGCAGGTGGAATTGATAAAAAAATAAAATTACTGAGACTTGAGGGAATAAATACCCAAGAATTGATTATTCCACAAAAGGGGACTGCTCTTTAAAAGTTAAAATATACAATAATGGAGTCAACTTTATAAATATTTGAATTGACTCCATTACTATTATATGATTTATCCTTTTAATCCTTTTGCTTGTCTTTCCATATTTTCTACAACAACATCATAGATTTCTCCTAGTGTTGATGCATATTCTAAAACTTTCCAAGGTTCATTTGTATGAAAATGAATTTTTATTAATTCATCATCACCAACTGCTAATAAACAATCTCCTACAAAGTTTTGAGTTATATAATCATGTATTTCATCTTCTGAAAGACCTTGTCCTTCAATCAATAATTGTGTATCAAATATATATTCCATATTATTCCTCTTCAAATAAATAAGCTCCATTTGTTTCTATAACTTTTTTATACCAATAAAATGATTTTTTTGGATATCTATCATATGTTCCATTTCCTAAATCATCACAATCCACATAGATAAATCCATAACGTTTGCTCATTTGTTTTGTAGATTCACTCACAAGATCAATACATCCCCATGATGTATATCCCATTAAATCAACACCATCTATCTCAATAGCATTTAACATTTCTCTAAAATGAGCATCAAAGTAATCAATACGATATTGATCATCTACTGTTCCATTAACAAGTTCGTCTTTAGCTCCTAAACCATTTTCTACAATGAATAATGGTTTTCTATATCTATCATATAAATCAACTAAAGAAACTCTCAAGCCAATTGAATCAATTTGCCATCCCCAATCAGATGAAGGAATATATGGATTTTTAATAGCTGTCATTGTATTTGCAGCTGTTTTCTTTAAACCTTTATCCTCTTTTGCTACACAACTAGATGAATAATAACTAAATGATACAAAATCAACAGGATATTTCTTCATAATCTCCAAATCATCTTTTTCCATATGAATATGAATACCCTCATTTTTAAACTTAGATAATAAATATGCTGGATATTCTCCAAAAACTTGTGTATCACTATAACAGTACGTACTTCTCATATCTTGTTGTGCTTGTAACACATCTTCTGGTTTACATGTATATGGATAATATGTTAATTTTGTAAGCATACATCCTACTTTTGATTCTGGAATTTTTTCATGACATATTTTAGTTGCTAAAGCTGAAGCAACAAATTGATGATGCATTGCTTGAAAAACAACTTCTTGGAAGTTTTTACCTTCAAAACGATCTTCAATTAATCCTCCTGTTGTATAAGGATGTCTAATCATTGAATCAACTTCATTAAAAGTTAACCAATATTTTACTTTATTTTTATATCTTTCACAAATAACTTCAACATATTTTACAAACATATCAACAACTTCTCTTGAATACCAACCATCATAGTTTAAAACTAAGTGAAGTGGTGGTTCATAATGAGACATTGTAACTAATGGTTCAATTCCATATTTTATACATTCATCAAAGATATCATCATAAAATTTTAAACCTTCTTCATTAGGTTCTTTATCATCCCCATTAGGAAAAATTCTAGACCATGCTATGGACAAACGGAATACTTTAAATCCCATTTCAGCAAATAATCGGATATCTTCTTTATAATGATGATATCCATCTGAACCATGTCTTTTTGGATATAAGGAATCATCTGTTGATTTTAAAGCATCTTCAATATCTTTTGAAGTTATATGATTTTGCACTTTATAATCTTGTACATCTGCATCTAAATGATGTCTTGCACAATCGGAAACACTTATTCCTTTTCCACCTTCATTCCATCCTCCTTCATATTGATTAGCAGCTACTGCTCCACCCCATAAAAAACCTTTTGGAAATTGTCTTGTCATATCTTATTTTCTCCTTTTTCTTTCTACCCTTAATTATAATTATTTTAGCATTTTCATGTTCTTATTTTCAAAAAATGAAATCATTTATATAAAAAAAGATATTATATTTATCATATAATATCGTCTTCACTTTCTTTTAATCTATTTCCATTATTTTTAATTTCTACACTCATTCCCTTTTTTATCGGAGCAATACAAAATCCAAGAATAATACCAAAAAACAATGAACATAAAATCATTAAATTTTTTTCTTTGTCCTTCATTACATCCATTCCTTTCCATCTTCACGTTTAAGAATATAGCGAATTTGTTCAAATAATTCTTCTTGTGTATGTGCTTTTGTGATAAAAACATGATTTCCCATTGCGGCTGCTAAAGCTTCAGGCACATCAGTTTCTAATGCGATCATATCTCCATATTTAGCACGAATTTGATCATAATTATGAGCATACCAGATACCATCTCTTCTTCCTGTATAAGCCACCCAATATTCACGATGTAAATCATAATAACATTGATCAAATTTAATCATATCTGCCCAAATTGTATAAACATCAACGTCATATGCATAATTTGTCATATCTGGCATATATGCTCCAGGTGCTCTCATATTAACTTCCAGACCTACAATATCTCCTTTTTTCCCCAATCCTTCTCTATCTTCATCTAATCTAAAAAATTCAAAGTGGAAAAAACGACTCTTTGCTTGAAAGGCATCAACAGCTTTTTTTCCTATTTCAGCTAAATCTAAACCTTCTACTGGTTGTGAATAGAAAGCTGTATCACTTGCTTCATTAACATTATCCATAATAGAGTTTAACATGACATGACTTGTTGAAATTAAAATATTTTTCTGGCTATCAGTAACACCATCAAATGTTTCCACATGTCCAGGCACCATTTCTTCTATAATAAATTGGATATGCGAATCTTTTGTAGAAAAGAAATAATCTAACTCATCATCATTTTTTAATTTATAAGTAGAACTTGCTCCTACCCCATTATCTGGTTTAACAATAACTGGATAACCAACTTTATTCGCAAAAGCTTTTGTTGCTTGATAATCATCAACCAAACGATATCTAGCAGTTGGAATACCTGCTTTTGCATATACATCTTTCATCTTTGATTTATATTTAATTGAAGCCATATCTTGAATCTTTGGACCAGTTGTTACATTAAACTCATTACGTAATGTTGCTTCAAGTTCTAACCAATACTCATTTTGTGATTCAATCCAATCAATATGTCCATAACGCCATGTAAAATAAGCACATGCTCGATAAACTTCTTCATAGTTTTCTAAATTATCAACCTTATAGTATTCTGTTAAAGAATCCTTAGTTTCTTGAGAAATACTATCATAAGAAGCATCTCCAATTCCTAAAACATGAATGCCTCTTGCTTTTAAACGATCACAAAAATTATAAAAATATAATGGAAAATGTGGAGAAATAAAGATAACATTCATATTATATCACCCTTTCTACAAAATATGGAAATTGAACTCTCCACCATGGCCAATCATGATTAACATCATAACCCCAAAAATCTATCCATGCAGGAACATCTTTATAATCTAACAACTCTTTCATTCGAGAAGTACTTACAATCATATCATCTTCCCATGCTCCTTGTCCTGTACATAACACAATTTTACATTGTCTATATAAATCAACATATGGATGATCATAACTCATACCATTAATATATTGAATTGGTGAATTGCGATATAAAATATCATCATGATAATCACTAAAGAATAAATCACTATCATAATAACCACTTAATGCGATACATCCTTTAAAAATATCTGGTCTTCTAAACATAAAATTAGCTGCATGAGTTGCTCCCATAGAACATCCAGTTGTAAAAATTCCACTAGCATAACTTCCATTATTACCCAAAGAATTAATCTCAAAAATTCTTGGAACTAATTCATTCACAATATAATAGTACCATTGTTCCATCATATAAGTTCTATGAGAGTTATCTCCTCCCTCATCAGACCATGATTCTTGATCTATACTATCACAACAAAATAATTGAACTTTACCATCATCAATAAGATGTTCAATAGTTGCTACCATACCATTATTTGCAAAATCAAAATAACGACCATTTTGAGATGGAAAAACAAGAATTGGTTCTCCAGCATGACCATAAACATTAAATTCCATATCCCTATTTAAACACTGAC
>OFGE01002724.1_pt1 | contig 12667 bp, 10 predicted proteins | sample 1521681 | NCBI WGS metagenome assembly OFGE01 (sample SAMEA3504093, study PRJEB24116) | mouse gut metagenome | biome: mouse gut; feature: mouse-associated habitat; material: faeces | place: Denmark | collected 2011 | reverse complement strand
ATCATGGGAACTCCCCATTTATTATAGCAGATATTTCTAGGCTTTGCCAAAAGACCCCAAAAGACTTATTGAAGATTCTTTTTGAATTTGATTGCAGCCAGCGGCTGCGGTATGGTATAATATCAAATTGTATCAAACTCTTTTCGTTAGGCCATAGCAGAAAGGAGTTGGTTCCATGGGCAAAGACTTAAAAGGAAAAGAGCTGGGAGTCGGAATCTGTCAAAGAAAGGATGGTCTGTATACAGCCAGATTCGTAAGCAGAAGAACAGGGAAAACGGTTCAGAGGTATTTCCCAAAGCTACAGGAATGCCGTAAATGGTATGCAGATGCAAGGTTTAAGGATGAACATGGCGGAATCAATGCATCTGGAGACATGACGGTGACGGCATGGTTCAATTACTGGATTGAGAACATCAAAGGCAACAGCATAAGGCCAAATACGATAAGGAATTATAAAGAACGGTTCGAACATAATGTAAAGAGGTGTATCGGGAGCATGTTGCTGTCCGAGGTAAAGCCGATGCATTGCCAGCATGTCTTGAACCAGATGAAGGATGATTATAAAACGTCCACCATATATCAGACAAGAATCACATTGTACTGTATGTTCGCTGACGCTGTTGAAAATGATGTGATATATAAGAATCCAGTAACGAAAGCCGTTAAGTACAACATTGGGGAAGAGCCTAAGAACGTCAGGGCGTTAACTGTTGACGAGCAAAGGAAATTTCTTGAAGCCGCAAAAGATAGCAGCAACTACAACCAGTATGCTTTCGTATTGCAGACAGGATTGCGGACAGGCGAGATGATAGGCTTGAAATGGTCAGACATCGACTGGGAAAAGCGCGTCCTGCACATACAGAGGAGCATGGAATACAGACACAATGTCGGCGAATGGCGGATTGGGGAACCGAAGAGCAAAGCAGGCTATCGGGACGTACCTTTGACAGAAGAGGCAATCTCCATCTTGAAAAGGCAGAAAGAGAAGCTTAAAGAAGCAAAAGTCGTCAATATGCAGTTTTCGGAGTTTGTGTTCCTGTGCAGGAAAGGCGAACCGACAAAGAATTCCGCTTATGACACCACGTTGTTCAAGCTATGCGACAAGGCCGGCATACCACGTTTTTCCATGCATGTCTTAAGGCACACGATGGCAACCAGGTGTATTGAGGGCGGGATGCGTCCCAAGACCTTACAGGTGATTCTGGGCCATTCAAACGTTGGCATTACGATGAACCTGTACGTCCATGTGACCGAGGACGAGAGGGCAAAAGAGGTGGAAAGAATCGAAAGTGCCCTGAAAGTTGTGTAGTAGATTGTGTAGCAAAATATGGAGAAAGGCGAAAACCCATAATAGACAAGGGATTTTCGGACAGGGATATCAGAATATGAAATTAGGCATAGTCGGCCTACCGAACGTAGGAAAGAGCACACTGTTCAATTCACTGACCAAAGCGGGCGCGGAATCCGCCAATTACCCCTTCTGCACCATCGACCCCAATATCGGAATCGTGGCCGTGCCGGACGAGAGGCTGAAGCTCCTGGGGGACATGTACCAGTCGAAGAAGGTCACCCCAGCGGTGATAGAATTCGTGGACATCGCCGGCCTGGTGAAGGGGGCCTCCAAGGGGGAGGGCCTGGGCAACCAGTTCCTGAGCAATATCCGGGAGGTGGACGCCATCGTCCATGTGGTCAGATGCTTTGAAGACACGAATGTAATCCATGTGGACGGCAGCGTCGATCCCCTCCGGGACATCGAGACGATCAATCTGGAGCTGATCTTCTCCGACCTGGAGGTGCTGGAGCGGAGGCTGTCCAAGGTCTCCAAGGCGGCCAGGATGGACAAGACCTGCGCCAAAGAGCTGGCATTGCTGGAGCGGATCAAGGAGCATCTGGAGAGCGGGAAGCCTGCCAAGACCATGGAGGCGGATGATGAGGACGAGCGGGCGCTGCTCCGGGAATACAATCTGCTGACCTACAAGCCTGTCATCTATGCCGCCAATGTGGCGGAGGAGGATCTGGCCGACGACGGCGCTTCCAACGAGAAGGTAGCGCAGGTGCGGAAATTCGCCGGGCAGGAGGACAGCGAGGTCTTCGTCATCTGCGCCCAGATCGAGCAGGAGATATCCGAGCTGGACGAGGACGAGAAGACCATGTTCTTAGAGGAGCTGGGCCTTTCTGAATCGGGCCTGGAGAAGCTGATCAGGGCCAGCTACCATATCCTGGGGCTGATGAGCTTCCTCACCGCGGGGGAGGACGAGACCAGAGCATGGACCATCAAGATTGGCACCAAAGCCCCCCAGGCCGCAGGGAAGATCCACTCCGACTTCGAGAGAGGCTTCATCAAGGCGGAAGTGGTGAACTACCGAGACCTCCTGGAGCAGGGCTCCCTGTCTGCCGCCCGTGAGAAGGGGCTGGTGGGCATAGAGGGCAAGGACTATGTGGTGAAAGACGGAGATGTAATCCTGTTCCGTTTCAACGTATAGTGCATAAAGGGCTTCCAAACAGCCAGGAGAGTGCAGGGCGTTCTTCCGCAGGCGGAGGGGAGCCGGTGTGAGAAAGGAATAAAAGTATGAATGTTGGCGATATCGCATTCCCGAACCTGGGAATCTATTTGAGGGACGTGCCCAAGTCCTTCAGCATCTTTGGCTTCAGCATTGCCTTCTACGGCCTGATCATCGGCATGGGCGTGCTGGCGGGCATCCTCATGGCGGCACACATGGCCAAGGTGACAGGGCAGAATCCGGATGACTACTGGGATTTTGCCATTTATGCGGTGGTCTTCTCCATCATCGGGGCGCGCATCTATTATGTGGTGTTCGCCTGGGATTATTACAAGGACAATCTGCTGAGCGTCTTCAACACCAGGAACGGCGGCATGGCCATCTATGGGGCGGTGATCGCCGCGTTCATCACCCTGTTCGTCTACGGAAGGATCAAAAAGAAGAGCCCCCTGTTGATGGGTGACACCTGCATGCCGGGACTGATTCTGGGGCAGGCCATCGGCCGCTGGGGAAACTTCATGAACCGGGAGGTCTTCGGGGAATACTATGACGGCCTTTTTTCCATGCAGCTCCCCATCGAGGCGGTGCGGGCCAGGGACATTTCCGAGAACATAGCGGCCCATATCCCGGAGGGGGCCAATTATATCAATGTCCACCCCACTTTCCTGTATGAAAGCGCCTGGAATCTGCTGGTGCTGGTGCTGCTGCTCTGCTTCAGGAAGCATAAGCGCTTCGACGGGGAAATCTGCCTGCTGTACCTGGGCGGCTACGGGCTGGGGCGGTTCATCATCGAGGGCATCCGCACCGACACGCTCTTCATTCCGGGCACACAGGTCCCCGTGTCCCAGGTGCTGGCCCTCTTGATGCTGATCTTCGCGGTGGCGGTTGACATCATCGTGAGGCGGAAAAAGAGAGCGGAAGTGGAGAAGAAGCAGTGAGGAAGCCTTTCGGATGATTATGTGGCGCTTCATGGCAGGCCGCCCATTGGGGCGTATGCCGGCTGCTTTGGCGCGTAAGTTTTGGCCATGGGCATGGCCCGGATGGACATGCCCGGAATCCGGCAAAAGGATTCCTATACGGATTATTGTGGGATGCGATACAGCCATGTACCGCATCCTTTTGTTTTATGCAGTTCAAGAAGACCTCTATAAAATTTCCAAAAAATTCGACTTGACCCAAGAACTATATCTGGGAAAAGAATCCTTGAAACACACAATATCTTGTACCCGCATCGACAAAGTTCTTCTTTTTTCTCCTCACAGGATTTTATGCAGTCCCCAATCGCACAAACTTTCGTCTTGTCAAATGCCTGATTGTATATTAAAATCAATAGGGTAGTGGGATGAGTGTGGCATGAAAACCCATAAAGTGGGATGAAAGTCCAAAAAGGGGTCGGAATGCGAGGATTCGGTAGCGGTTCCGGCGTTGGCGGGTGGTGATTGGAATGTTCATGGGCAAATACAATCATACGATCGACCCCAAGGGCAGGCTGAGCATTCCCTCGAAATACCGGGAGGTCCTGGGGGATGAATTCGTGGTATCGAAAGGGATGGACGGCTGTCTCTATGTGTATGCCAACGACGACTGGAAGGTTTTCGAGGGGAAGCTGGCATCCCTGCCCCTGATGAGCGAGGAGGCCAGGCAGTTCGCCAGGTTCTTCCTGTCGGGGGCTCAGCCCGTGACTGTGGACAAGCAGGGCCGTATCCTGATGCCCCAGGATCTGCGGGATTTCGCAGGGCTGGAGAAGGATGTGGTGCTGGCCGGCATGGGAGGCCGCATCGAAATCTGGAGCCTGGAGAGATGGCAGGCCAACAATGACTCCATAGACATCAACGCGATATCCAAGGGCGTGATGAACCTTGGGTTGACCATTTAGGAAAGAGGGGCATCCATGGAATTTCGGCATTACTCCGTGCTTTTGAAGGAGACCATCGAACAGCTTCATATCAAGCCGGAGGGCATCTACGTGGACGGCACCTTAGGGGGCGGCGGACATGCCCTGGAGGTGTGCAGCCGGCTTAGAGGCGGCCATCTCTACGGCATCGACCAGGACGGCGAGGCCATAGCGGCGGCGAAGGAGCGGCTGGCTGCCTTCGGGGACAGGGCCACCCTTCTGCGGGACAATTACTGCAACATGCGGGCGGCGCTCTCCGCGGAGGGCGTGAAAGGCGCAGACGGCATCGTAATCGACCTCGGCGTATCCTCCTACCAGTTCGACAATCAGGAAAGGGGCTTTTCCTACCGTTTCGACGCTGCGCTGGACATGCGCATGGACCGCAGACAGACGCTGACAGCCAGGGATATCGTGAACGGGTATCCGGAGAGCGACCTCTGCCGCATCATCAGGGATTATGGGGAGGACCGTTTCGCGAAAGCTATCGCGAAGCACATTGCCAGAGCCAGGCAGGAGAAGCCCATCGAGACTACTTTTGAATTAAATGAGATTATCCGGGGGGCAGTTCCGGCCAGGATGCGCCGCGACGGCCATCCCTCCAGGCAGACCTTCCAGGCCATACGGATTGAGTGCAACAGGGAGCTGGAAGTGCTCCGGGACTCGCTGGATGATTTCATCGATATACTGAATCCGGGCGGGAGGCTGTGTGTCATCACCTTCCATTCCCTGGAGGACCGCCTGGTGAAGGCGGCTTTCCGGAAAAACGAGAATCCCTGCACCTGTCCGCCGGAATTTCCGGTGTGCGTGTGCGGAAAGGTATCAAAGGGCACCGTGGTGACAAAGAAGCCCATTCTGCCCGGAGAGGAAGAGCTTGCGCAGAACAGCCGCTCAAAGAGCGCGAAGCTGCGGGTATTCGAAAAAACGTGATAGATAAAGCGGATTTACAGATATCCGGGGAGCATGAAATCAAGACAAAGAAAGCGGGTATTGATATGGGCCAGAATAGAAGGAGTTATCGGCAGAACGCATATGAGGAGGACAGGAGGGCGTACCGGGGAGGGAACCGCGGCGGGTACATCCATGGAAATACAGCGAGGAAATTCGATATACAGGAGCAGTGGGAGCAGGCGCCGGAGCGAAAGCTCCATCCGGAAATACGCAAGAACCGGGAGAAGGCCAGGCATATGAGCGCGGGCTACGTCATGTTCCTGGCGGCGGCTCTGTGCGCGGCGGCCTTCATTCTGGTGAACTATATCCAACTGCAGTCGGATCTGACCACCCTGACCAAGACCGTGGCCGACATGGAGAGCGAGCTCAACGGCCTGAAGCTCTCCAATGACGAGGAGTATAACCGAATCATCAGCGGCATCGACCTGGAGGAAATCAAGCGGGTGGCCATCGGGGAGCTGGGCATGGGCTATGCGGAGGAAGGCCAGATCGTGGAATACGAGAATCAGGAAGGCGATTACATGCGCCGGGTGACCGGAAGCGGCAAATAGAGGGTGAAGATGGCCAACAGGAAAGTCAAGAAATTTTCAATCAAAATGCAGAAAAAGCTGGTGGTTCTGTTCATCCTGCTGCTGGCCATGTTCATTGGCCTGGCGGTCCGGCTGGTGTGGATCACAAGGGAAAACGAGACGGACTACCAGAAGCAGGTGCTCTCCCAGCAGCAGTATACCTCCACCGCCATTCCCTACAGGCGGGGGAATATCCTGGATGTGAAGGGAACCAGGCTGGCCACCAGCGAGAAGGTGTACAACCTGGTCATAGACGCCAAGGTGATGAACTACAAGTCCCAGTATCTGGAGCCTACTCTGAAGGCCCTGAGCGAGAATTTCGATCTGGACATGGGCGAGGTCAGAGAGCACGTCACGAAGAACAAGAGCTCATCCTGGTATGTGCCGCTGAGGCAGTTGACCTACGAGGAGATCAGCGGGTTCCAGGAGGCCCAGAGCGCGGATTCCAATATACAGGGGGTCTGGTTCGAGGAGGAGTACCGGCGGATCTACCCTTACAATTCCCTGGCGGCGGACGTTATAGGATTTTCCGGCAGGGACAATGTGGGAAAATACGGGCTGGAGGAATACTACAACGATATCTTAAATGGAATCGACGGCAGGGAGTACGGCTATCTGAACGACGACCTGAACCTGGAGCGCACCGTGAAATCCGCGGTGGACGGCTATGATCTCCATACCACTATCGATGCCAACCTGCAGATGATCGTGGAGAAATACTTAAAGCAGTACGACGATGAGCAGAAGGACTCCTTTACATCGGGAAACGGCGCGGAGAACACGGGCTGCGTCATGATGAACGTGAATACAGGGGAAGTCCTGGCCATGGCCAGCTATCCCCCCTATGACCTGAACGATGTGCGGAACACGGACAGCCTTCTGGGCACTAGGCTGCTGGAGGAGGTGACCAATGCGGCCGGGTACACGGAGATCAGGAAGACGGACACCATCATCACCCAGGAGGTGGTGAATGGCCTGAGCGAGGAGCAGCTGTACGTGAACCTGAACTACCTGTGGCAGAATTATTGCATCACAGGCACCTACGAGCCGGGCTCCACCGCCAAGCCCTTTACGGTGGCAGCCGCCCTGGAGGACGGCGTGATAGCACCGGACCTGAATCTGGAGTGCAACGGTGTCATGGAAATCGGCGACTACGACATCAAGTGCCACAACGGCCCGGAAGGGTGGCTGACCCTGGAACAGGCGGTGGCCAACTCCTGCAACGTGTCCATGATGAAGATCGCCCAGGCCCTGGGGAAGGACGAGTTCTGCGAGTTCCAGCGGATCTTCAACATCGGCCTGAAGACCAATATCGACCTGGCGGGGGAGGCCAGGACCGCCAGCCTGGTCTATGTGGCGGACAATATGGGGCCTACGGACCTGGCCACCAACAGCTTCGGCCAGAACTTCAATGTGACCATGATCGAGATGATCGCGGGGTTCTGCTCCCTGATCAACGGCGGCTACTACTATGAGCCCCATGTGGTGAACAAGATTACCAATGTGAACGGCGCTACGGTGCAGAACATCGAGCCCAGAGTCCTGAAGCAGACCATATCCGAATCCACCTCCGAGCTGATCAGGCAGTATTGCAGAGCTGTAGTGGAATACGGCACCGGCAAGACGGCCAGGCCGGCGGGCTACATGATAGGGGGCAAGACCGGGACGGCGGAGACCATAGACCCGAACACCCACAAGCGCTCCGAGACGGAGCATGTGGTGTCCTTCATCGGCTATGCCCCGGCGGACGATCCCCAGGTGGCGATCTACGTGGTGGTGGACAGGCCCAATTCCGACAAGCAGGGCAATGCCAGGTATGCCACGAAGATCGTGCGCAACATCCTCACCGAGGCCCTTCCCTATCTGAACATCTTCATGACCGAGGAGGTCACGGAGGAGGAGCAGCAGGAGTTGGACGCGCTGCAGCAGTCCATTATCGGGCAGTATGCCCCGACGGCCCCCGAGGGAAGCCAGGAGGACGGCCAGGGCGCGGAAGGCGGCGAGGGCGGAACCGGGGAGGGAGCCGGCGGGGAAGGCGGCGATCCCCAGGGAAGCGGACAGAGCCCCGAGGGCGGAAGCCCTGAGGGCAACGGACAGGAGCCGGAGGGCGGAAGCCAGGGAGAGGGCAGCGAAGGCGGCCAGGGCGAAGGCGGCGCACTGCCCGCCACCCAGGGCGAATCGGTGCCGAATCCCGACATACCGGTGAACCCCAATCTTCCCACGAATCCGAATATGGAGGAATAAACCTTATCATAACCTTATGGGGACGGGAATAGAGTATAGTAAGACCTTACCATGAGGCATACATGCTGACAGACAACAATAAAATATTCCACAGAAAGAAGATCCTGACCATCTTCCTTGTCTGTACCGGCATTTTCTCAGGCTTGCTCGGAAGGCTGGTGTACCTGTGCGTATGGGAGGCGGAGCACTATTCCGCTATGGCCGACCAGCTCCATGAAAGGGAGCGCAGCATCAAGGCGGCCAGGGGCCGCATCCTTGACCGCAACGGCACGGTGCTGGCGGACAACAGGACAGTGTGCACCATATCCGTCATCCACAACCAACTGGAGGATCCGGAGGAGGTCATCGAGATCCTGACCAAAGAGCTGGAGCTGTCCGAGGACTATGTGCGGAAAAGGGTGGAGAAATATTCCGCCATGGAGCGCATCAAGAGCAATGTGGACAAGGAACTGGGGGACAGGATCCGGGAGTACGACCTGGCCGGGGTAAAGGTGGATGAGGACTACAAGCGGTATTACCCTTACGACGACCTGGCCAGCAAGGTATTGGGCTTCACCGGAGGCGACAACCAGGGGATCATCGGGCTGGAGGTGGTCTACGATGAATACCTGCAGGGGGAGCCAGGGGAGATCCTGACAGTGACGGATGCCAAGGGCATCGAGGTGGAGGCGGCGGGGGAGAGGCGCAGGGAACCGGTGAGCGGTCTGGATCTCTGCATCAGCCTGGACAGGAACATCCAGTCCTACGCCACCCAGCTTGCGGAACAGGCCCTTGCCACCAAGGAGGCGGACAGCGTGTCCGTCCTGGTGATGAATCCGCAGAACGGGGAGATTTACGCCTGCGTGAATGTGCCGGAATTCGATTTGAACAATCCCTTCGAGCTGCCGGAGGGGACGCCGGACGACATCAGCCAGGAGGAATCCCAGAACATATTGAACGGCATCTGGCGGAACGGCTGCATCAACGATACATACGAACCGGGATCCACCTTCAAGATCGTCACCGCGGCGGCGGGCCTTGAGGCCGGTGTGGTGACGCCCCAGAGCAGCTTCAGCTGTCCAGGCTTCATCACGGTGGACGACAGGAGGATCCATTGCCACAAGAGATCCGGCCACGGCAGCCAGGATTTCACCCACACCATGATGAATTCCTGCAACCCGGCCCTGATCACCGTAGGGCTGCGGCTGGGGGTGGAGGGTTACTACAGCTATTTCGAGAAATTCGGCCTGAAGAAGATGACAGGCATAGATCTCCCGGGAGAGGCCGGGACCATCATGCACAGGAAGGAGGACATGGGCAATGTGGAGCTTGCCACCGTGGCTTTCGGACAGTCCTTCCAGATTACGCCCATACAGCTTCTGACTACCGTTTCTTCCATCATAAACGGAGGCAGGCGGATCACGCCCCATTTCGGCATACAGACCGTGGACGCCGGGGGGAACGTGCAGGAGCGCTTTGAGTACCCTGTGTCGGAGGGCATCCTGTCCGAGGAGACCAGTGCCACCATGCGGGAGATCCTGGAGATGGTGGTGAAGGAGGGGAGCGGCGCCAACGGCCAGGTGGAGGGCTTCCGCATCGGAGGCAAGACCGCCACCAGCCAGACCCTTCCCAGGGGCAGCGGACGCTACATCGCTTCCTTCATCGGCTTCGCCCCGGCGGAGGATCCCCAGGTGATCGCCATCGCCATCGTGAACAATCCACAGGGGGTGTACTACGGCAGTCAGGTGGCGGCACCGATTGTCCGGCAGCTTTATGAGAATATTCTTCCCTATTTGGGCATACAATGATATTTGTGGGAGGGAGAGATGATGGGCAGTATAACAGCAGTGATGATTTCCTTCTTTGCCAGCGCCGTTTTGGGGCCGGTGCTGATTCCGTTCCTGCGCTGGCTCAAATGCGGCCAGATGGTCAGGAGCGACGGGCCTGCCGCACATCTGAAGAAGATGGGCACGCCCACCATGGGAGGCATATTGATTCTGTTCAGCGTGACGGCCACCTCCCTGCTGTTCCTGAAGGATTACCCCAGGATAGCGCCGATCCTGCTGCTGACGGCTGGATTCGGCCTGGTGGGATTGATGGATGATTACATAAAGGTAGTATACAGACGGTCCATGGGGCTTACACCCTGGCAGAAGCTCCTGGGGCAGCTCCTGGTCACGGCGGTCTTCGCCTGGTATCTGACCCGCTATACGGATGTGAGCCTTGCCATGCGGATCCCCTTCCTGTCCGGCAGGTATCTGGACTTCGGCGTCTGGAACATCCCCATCCTGTTCTTCGTCACCCTGGGGACGGCCAACGGGACGAACTTCACGGACGGGCTGGACGGGTTGGCGGGAAGCGTCACGCTGATGGTGGCGGTGTTCTTCTCCGTGGTGGCCATCGGCACCTCGTCGGGGATAGAGCCGGTGACATGCGCCGTGGCGGGGGCGCTGATGGGATTTCTGCTGTTCAACGTCCACCCGGCGGCGGTGTTCATGGGGGATACGGGATCGCTGGCGCTGGGAGGGTTCGTGGCAGGCTGCGGCTATATGCTGCAGATGCCCCTGTACATAGCGATTATCGGCGTCATCTATCTGGTGGAGGTGTGCTCCGTCATCCTGCAGGTGGGCTATTTCAAGCTGAGCGGGGGAAAGCGGATATTCCGGATGGCGCCCCTGCACCACCACTTCGAGCTCTGCGGATGGTCGGAGACCAGGATCACGGCGCTGTTCACCATCATTACGGCTCTGATGTGCCTGCTGGCCCTGGGGGGAATGTGAGGCGGCAGGGGAGGCAATGTGCTCTGAGGGCCGGAAGCGGAACGGAATTAGAACTGGAATCGGTATTGAAACAGGAAAGGAACAGAAAAAATGAGAGCAGGAGAAAAATGCCTGGTAGTAGGTTCCGGCTTGAGCGGAATCAGCGCCGTGGCCTGTCTGGAATACATGGGAGCAGAAGTCACGCTGTACGACAGCAATGAGAAGCTGACGCAGGAGGATCTCAGGGCTTTGCTTCCCGCGGAGAGCAAGGCGGCCTGCGTGACGGGAGAGCTGCCGGAGGAGATCCTGGGGCAGGTGGAGACCCTGGTATTGAGCCCCGGGGTGCCCACGGACATCCCGCTGGTGGACCGTCTGCGCCAAAACGGCGCAGAAGTCATCGGGGAGATAGAGCTGGGCTTCCTGCAGGAGAAGGGCAGGGTGGCCGCCATCACGGGCACCAACGGCAAGACTACCACCACCACCCTGGTGGGGGAGATCATGAGGGCCCACCTGGGCGGGGAGAAGGTGTTCGTGGTGGGCAACATCGGCAACCCCTACACGGCGGAGTCCGGGAAGACCGGGGAGGGCTCCGTGACTGTGGGGGAGATCAGCTCCTTCCAGCTGGAGACCACCCGCAGCTTCCATCCTGCGGTGTCGGCGATCCTGAACATCACGCCGGACCACCTGAACCGCCATCACACCATGGAGGCCTATGTGGAAGCCAAGGAGAACATTGCCCGGAACCAGACGGAAGAAGACATATGCGTCCTGAACTATGAGAACGGATACACGAGAGCCTTTGGGGACAGATGCCCTGCCCGGACAGTCTTCTTCTCCTCCGCCCGGGAGCTGGAGGAGGGCTATTACCTGAAAGGGGATAAGATTTGGAAGAGCGCGGGAGGACACAGACAGGAGCTGATGGACATCCACCGGGACATGAACCTGGTGGGCCTGTGCAATGTGGAGAACGTCATGGCCGCCATCGCCATCGCAGAGGGGATGGGAGTGCCGCTGGACACGATCCTGCAGGTCATAAAAGGTTTCCGTGCAGTGGAACACCGCATTGAGTTCGTGGCCTCCAAAGGCGGCGTGGACTACTATAACGATTCCAAGGGGACCAACCCGGACGCGGCCATCCAGGGCATCCGGGCCATGAGCAGGCCCACCGTGCTGATCGGCGGAGGCTATGACAAGGAGAGCGAATACGACGAGTGGATTGAGAGTTTCCAGGGCAAGGTGAGATGGCTGGTGCTGATCGGGGAGACCCGGGAAAAAATCGCGGAGTGCGCCAGAAAGCACGGATTCGACAGAATCCGGTTCGCCGATACCTTCCAGGAATGCCTGGAGCTGAGCACCAGCCTTGCGGAGAGCGGAGACGCGGTGCTGCTGTCACCGGCCTGCGCCAGCTGGGGGATGTTCCAGAACTATGAAGAGCGGGGACGGCTCTTCAAGGAGTACGTGAATCGGCTGCGGGACGAGGTAGAGATATGAGGGCTCAGGTGAAGACAAGGCACAAGAAGAAGGCGCAGACGGAATTCTTCTTTGACTACAGCCTGCTGTTCGTCGTGCTGTTCCTGCTGGGGTTCGGGCTGGTGATGATCTACTCCGCCAGCTCTTACGAAGCTTTCCAGAGCTACCAGGATACTACATATTATATGAAGAAACAGCTTCTGGCCATCATCATCGGCATGGTGATGATGGGGGTCGTGGCCAACATCCCCTACCACTTCTGGGAGCGCTTCGCGCTGCTGGGGTACCTGGTGTCCATGGCTC
>OFGE01002723.1_pt1 | contig 12672 bp, 8 predicted proteins | sample 1521681 | NCBI WGS metagenome assembly OFGE01 (sample SAMEA3504093, study PRJEB24116) | mouse gut metagenome | biome: mouse gut; feature: mouse-associated habitat; material: faeces | place: Denmark | collected 2011 | reverse complement strand
TATAGGTAATATCGGTACACCATTTCTGGTTGATGGTTTCCGTCTCGAAATCACGCTTCAGAATATTCTCTTTATTATCGGGAACGGTTCCGTGATTGGCATGATGGTTGTATTTCTTTACTACAACAGAGCGAAGCCCTTGCTCTGCCATATGCCGCTGAACCCGTTTTATGCTGCAGGGAGTCCCGCTGCCATTGAGCGTACGGCATATTTTAACTGCCCCATACCGCTGCTTTGAATCTTCATAAGCGTCTTTTACCTTCTGGCTGAATTCCTTATATTCCTTCTGCCGGTTTGAGGGTACACAAACCAGAGCTTTGTAATAGGTACTCCTTGGGAATTTCAAGGCGCTGCAAAGCTGGGATACCGTATAATGGGCTAAGTTTTGCTGAATAAAAGAAACAATCTCAGCTATTGTTCTTTTGCGAATATGGCGGTCGCTTTTTTTAAGATTTCATTTTCAATTCTAAGGCGCTGGATCTCTTTCTGGAGAGCCTTATACTCTTTGAGGGTAACGGTTTCCTCCTCGGACACATTGATAGGAGAAAGCTGTTTTACCCAGTTGCTGAGTGTACTCCGATTTACGCCATATTCACGTTCCAGTTTTGGATACGAGGTTCCTCCGGCATTATACAGATCCACAATCTGCTGTTTAAATTCCGGAGTGTAAGATTTTTGGTTCTTCGCCATGTTGAACATCTCCTTTGCTCTTTCACTTGATAGTATAGATTGTTCAACTTTTCCTGTCCACACTTATATACTAACACCAAGCATTAGAAGAAAGGAAAGCAGAAAAGGCAGAGGATGGATCAGCCTATAACAAAGCAGAGCAGCTCATAAATGAAAAAATGTCTGAATCCAAAGACGGGACAATTTATCTGAATGACACAGATATCCGGACGATTATCGAAGCTGCCCAGGAAGAGGATGCAGGCAAAACTACTGTGAAAGATCAGCCGCAGGTTGGTGCAAATTTGGATTTGAAGATATAAGAGGAGGCGAGGATATGAATATCAATAGTAACAATATGAAATGGCTTTCGGGGTATTCCCTGATGAACAAGCTGTTTTCACAGAAGAATAGAAATAACGCTGGCGTTTCCAAGCAGGCGGGTGTGAATGTCAGTGGAGGGGTGAAGTATAAGCACAGCAATTTATATTATGACGAAAATGGTGTGCCGTGGCATTCAAAAGAAGAAGCCGACAGATGCATCAAAGGAACAAATGGAAGCTGGAAAAAAATTGTGTCCGTATCAGATGAAGTAAAAGCAGAACTGGCAGAGGTGGTGAAACAGGATTTTATCACTACAAACGGTTGGGGCAAGCCAGATGGAAGTAAACAGCCCGATGTAATCAATAAATATTTAAGCACAATCCCCTCGACACAACGTAATTCTGTTGCATGGACTTTACAGCGTATGGCAGGGGATTATGCCACAAGAAGGGTCTATAGAAGTAGGTGGTGACAGTGTGTCTCTTTTCTTTCCGTATGAAATTTACACGAAGCTCTATGACGAACCTGTCGTATATAAATATTCTTTTAATGTGAAAGAGGATAAACAAGCGGATATGGTAAGTTTTCTTGAAAAATATATAGGTACTGAAGACCCTTCCATTGATTATATGTCGGATGACAGTGCAAGAAGAGGCGCGGAAGAGAATCGTACCATGATTTCCTTTGTAGGAGGATTGACAGGCGTTATATTTGGAATCATTGGCATACTCAATTTGATCAATACAATCATTACCACGATTATCGCCCGAAGACATGAGTTTGCTACGATGCAGAGTATTGGTATGACAGACCGTCAGCTTGTCCGCATGATAACTTATGAAGGGATTTATTATGCAGCCGGTGCAGGTGTTTTCGGCCTGACGGTATCGGTATTGCTGGGATTCACGGTAGTGCGTGAATTGGTGAGTGGAATCTGGTATTTTACTTTCCATTTTACATGGATTCCGGCGCTCGTTAGCTGTGGAATATTGTTTGTGGCATCGGCGGTCATACCTTCCATAGCATTATATTTGTTTAATAAAGGCAGTATTGTAGAAAAACTTCGGGTAACAGAGTAAAAGTGTTGGACGAGAAGGAGGAGATTTTTATGAAGAGCATTTTAAAGGCCAGGGGGCTGAAAAAATATTATGGTAAAGGCGACACAATGGTAAAAGCATTAGATGGAATTGATTTAGAAATTGAACATGGAACATTTACTGCAATTATCGGTACTTCCGGAAGTGGGAAATCCACTCTGCTCAATATGCTGGGAGGATTAGATACACCTACGGAGGGAAGTATTAAAATCGGCAATACGGAGCTGGCAGAATTAAAAGGGGAACAAGCAACGATTTTCCGTCGGAAGCAGATCGGATTTATATTTCAGAACTACAATCTCATTCCTGTTTTGACAGTATGGGAAAATATTGTATTCCCAATTTCGCTGGATGGACGACAAACCGACAGGGAGTTTATTATGCATGTTGTGAATTTACTGGGGTTAAAAAGCAAACTGGATAGCCTGCCGGGAAATCTTTCCGGAGGGCAGCAGCAACGGGTAGCAATTGCACGTGCATTGGCTTCCAAACCAAGCATTATTTTAGCGGACGAACCGACGGGAAATCTGGATAGTAAAACCAGTGATGATGTAATTGGACTTTTAAGAATGACCAGTAAAGAATTTCATCAGACGATTGTTATGATCACGCATAATCCAGAAATCGCACAAATGGCAGATAGAATTGTGCGAATTGAAGATGGGAGGATCATTTTACCTGCTGAATCATACTAAATTCTGGTTTTGGTAATCTAACCAGAGGATACATCCAAATAAATCAAGTTGTAATTTATGAAACAGCTATGTATAATAGACTTATCCATTAAAATTCAGAAAGTCCAGCAAAGCGAACGAGCCGGATATAACTGCTGATTCTGTGCGCTGGAAAGAAATACGAAGGAGAACAGTAAAATGAAAGAACTAATGGAGTTTGTAAAAGAATTAAGTTTTGTCCGCGTAGGCGGAAGTGCGGAAGAAAAAAAGGCGGCGGAACTGGTCATGGAAGAGATTAACCAGGCTGTAAAAGAAGCAGGGCGGGAAGACATTCAGAGGGAATACATGCCATTTAAGATACCCAGTGCGAAAGTCGGGAAATGCTCCGTGCAGGCAGCAGGACGGAAGATTCCATGTGTGCCGTTATTACGTTCCGGCAACATAGACCGGGAATGTGAGCTTGTCTATCTGGATGAAGCCTCTGAGATAGATTTTGCCGGAGCCGGGAATCTGGAAGGAAAGGTAGTGCTGCTGAATAAACTCTATGAAGAGGATGTATATAAACGGCTGGCAGAACATAAAGCGTCGGCGTTTTTGGTGATGCAGGGCAGGTATTATCATTCTGAACAAGAGGCGTCCTTGTTCCCTAGAAGACTGGGAGAGCACTTGAGCAGGAATGGGGTGATTCCCGGATTCGCCATAACGGCGGCAGACGCTCTTTGGCTGATTCAGGAGGAAGTAGAGAAGGTGCATCTTACGCTGAATCAGGAAGATGTGGAATTGGAAAGCGGGAATGTGTCGGCTGTGATTGAAGGGACAGATTTGAAAGAGGAAAGCATCATCCTTACGGCGCATTATGATTCTGTCCCGGTAGGGGCCGGTTCCTGGGACAATGCCACCGGGACGGCGGCTCTTCTGGCAATTTTCAGACACTTTGCGGCGAACCAGCCCAGAAGGACGCTGCGGTTTCTCTGGTGCGGCAGCGAGGAAATGGGCCTTTTGGGGTCAAAAGCGTATGTGAAGCAGAAGGAAGAACTGCTTGACAAGATTGGTTTCTGTTTTAACTTTGATATGTGCGGGACAGCTTTGGGCGCAAATATTATTTTCGTGACAGGGGAGAAGGAATTGCAGACGTTCGCGGAGCAGTACTGTAAACTCGCGTGCTATTCTGCAAAAATTACAGTAGTAGTCCATTCCAGCGATTCCGCACCGTTCTGCGACAAGGGAATTCCGGCATTGGGACTGAGCAGAGAGACAACCACGGCAGAGATACATACCATCCACGATTTGTCCGCCACCCTCAGTGAAAAGGCAATGCAAAAAAATGTAGCTTTTGCCATAAGGCTGATTGGGGACGTGGCAAATGCGGCAGTGCTTCCGGTTAAGAAAGGAATGCCGGAGGAGACGAAAAAAGAGTTAGATAAATATTTTCACCGTGAGAATGAGAAAGAGCAGCAGGAAAAGCAGATGGCAGGCAAATGACATTTTGCCGCTGATGTAAAATTGCGGGATAACTGCTTTGCAGCCTTGATATGCCGAAGCATGTGGCGGGGGATTTACCTGCCTGCCGCATGCTTCGGCTGCAATTCATTGTGATTGCGTTCATTTACTTTTCTTAGCTGCAAGCGCTGCCTTGAATTCAGGAAGAGCCGCCCGCCCAAGTTCCGTTACGGGCTTAATCCACCTGCCGCTTATGGTATACCACAATTCAAAGACAAGCCGGATGAGTTCGTCTGTATACAGGAACGAGAACACGGCAAGGAATGGCAGATGCCATATCATACCGGCAGCCCATGTTGCGGGTACGCTAATGGTAAACAGGCAGATAATTTCAAGCAGCGTCCCGAATACAGCTTCTCCGCCGGCCCGGTAGCAGCTATTCATAATGTAGTTGCAGGTGCGGATGGTTCCGGCGGCAAGATAGATGAGAATCATATATTTGCCGAAAAACATAGCTTCCGTACCAAGACCGAACAGCGCAAGCAAAGGCCTGTTCAGAAGAAGCCCGATTAGGCAGATACAGAAGGTAATCGCCGGGCATAGCACGGAGAATTTTTTCATGTACTGATATCCACTCATAAGGTGTCCGGAGCCCACCTCTTTTCCTACAACCACGGAAGAGGCATCCGCAAGCCCGGCAAAGAATGCAAATACAAATCCTTCCAGGACACGGAACGCAGCCATGGCTGCGATGGCGGATTCTGATTGATGCCCGATTACGATATTAATCAACATCTGCCCAATCCCATAGAACAACTCATTGAAGATAATGGGAAAGCATTTCCCCATATACCCTTTCAGGAAACCGTCCTGCCAGGAAAACATATCTTTTAGTCTCAGCACGACTGTCTTCTTGTCTTTTAAAAGAAAGGCAGACAGCACGGACACATTTACGATACCAGATACTAAAGTGCCGACTGCTGCGCCTGCCGCCCCCATTTTTGGCATGCCGAAACGTCCATAGATCAGAATCCAGTTCAGGATGAAGTTCGTAACCAACGCAAGAATGGAGCTGATCAGAGGCGGTTTCACCCGTTCCGTAGAACGCATCAGGAAACTTATGATCATGGCAATCACTTGCAGAGGGTATGCGAAGCCTACAATTCGGATATAAGGAGCGCCGATTGCGATGATATTTTCTTTGTCAGTATAGATTCCCAGTATAAAATCCGGGTTTGCAACGGCAGCCCCTCCAAAAAGCAGAGATACTGCCAGCATACAGGTAAGCGCAAGCCCGAATGCCTGATTGATTCCCTTCTCGTTGCGGGCGCCCCAATACTGCGAGAAAAACAGCAGTCCACCGCTTGCGAACCCAAAGTAACAGGAAAAGAATAAAGATGATATCTGGGAACAGATTCCTACCGCCGCGACAGACAATTCCCCCTGGCTGCCAATCATGATGGTATCCACCATACTAGCCGTGGTGGATAAAAAATTCTGCAATGCGATTGGCAATGCGATTGTAAGTACTGTCCGAAAGAAATTTCCCCAGCTGATTTTTTCGTTTCTCATGTTTTGACTCCTTTCATTTGTATTGATTGCAGTATTGACTGCAAATTTCTGCTAATTCCGCAAAAGACTCGTATTTCCCATTATACCTTGAAAATCGGACATTGCAAGAGTTATTTTGAAACTATTTTCCAATTGTCTTTAAACGGCAATTTATTTTAACTGGATTCTATAAAATGTGGTAAAATATTATTATGTAAGGTCGTTATATACAGTTGTAAAGGAAAAGTATATTATGGGAAAACAGAAGACAAAATTAGGAGCAAGAATTTTATCCAAAGAAGAAATGAATGCGATTCTTCCAAATGCGGAATCCATTGATGAACAGATTGAGGTGTTCCGAGAGAGCCTGCCATACGGAAGTCAAAAACAGGGTGATAAGCAGGGTGATAAACAGTTTGAAACAGAACAGAAAACAAATAATATCGGGATTATAGGCCGCAGAGGCGCTGGTAAAACTTCGATTTTGAAAACATTCTATCATAAACTGAAAAACGAAAATGCCGAAGATGATAAAAAGGGCGGGGATATTATATTGCCAATTATTGTTCCGGAGAATATGTCTTCCGGAACTACGCTAATGGATACGATTTTGGGGCGCCTGAAATCCATAGTAGAAGAGAAAATGAAAGATGAAAAAAAGAAAAAATATAAAGGAGACTGCATTTATGTTGGAAAAGATTCGTTGGAAGGGTTGTATAACGAGCTGGTAAAGCAGTACTGCTATATCAAGAAGGACTATCGGGACATTCTGATTCAGCAGTTTACGACAGAGCAGAACTATGTGGACAAGACTAAGAAAGTTTTCAGTTCGGATTCTGAGTTCATTACCATGTTTAATCAGTTTTTGACGGAACTGCTGCGGGATCAGGATAAGGACAATGGAAATTCCATGATGTTTTTATTTATTGATGATGTTGACTTGAGTACAAACAAATGTATGGATATTGTAAGGACGCTTCTTGTTTATCTGTCAAATCCGAGAATTGTTACGTTTATTTCAGGAGATATTCAAACCTTTGAAGAGGAATTGACGTTGGAATTTTTGCGGCAGGAGGATGCACTGAGAGAAGATGCATATCGAGAGACTTATTATTCTGTCAATCATAATTCAGAAAGCAGTTTGTTGGAGAGAAAAAAGCAGCTTGCTTATGAGTATCTGAAGAAGATTATACCTCCTGCATACCGCAGAGCGATTCGGTATTGGGATTTAGATGAGAGAGGGAATTATAAAATTAGTGGAAATGAGGGAGATGAACCGAAAAGCCTTGTAGAATTATTGGTGGAAGTAACAAAAGAGAAATTGGGAGAAATGTATTTTGTATACAAAGAAGATGATAAAACGGAAAATATGAGACTTGCTTTCCATATATTTGACGACACCTCCCGGGGGCTGAATAATGTTTATAACGTATTACAGGAAATATACGATTTACAAATAGCTGATTTACAGAAGAAAGAAAAGAACATGACAGAAGCGCAAAAAGAGCTTCTCCACTGGCGTTTGATAGAGACGATGATAGATTCCAAACCGTTATACGCAAAATACAAATCAGATTTACTTAAATACGTCATTGTACTTGGGCAGGGACGGATAAAGGTTGATTTTGCAAATGCCTATCAGTTGTTATATGGAGAAACGGAGGGGATAGCGACAGATAATAAAGAATCTATGAAGAGCGTGGAGCGATTTGCTATCTACTATCTGATAGATTTTGCAGCGAAATTGTTTTCTGAGAAAACTTATGATAATGAAGACAAGAGTAAATATAGTGAGTTAAAAAACAAGATTATACAGGAATATCTTCAGAGCGAAGAGATAGATGGTAAGATTCCCGTAGAATGGAAGCTGCTTGATTTTCTGGAAATAGAGAAGACGATAAAGGAGAAAGATTCTGTTAAATCGATTTTGCTCAATATTCTGACAAAGTGCGATTTTATTTTTGTTTTGCATATGATCCGATGCCTTGGGAGGGCGGAGATATATGCTATATTAGAAAAAAAATATAGTTATTCAGATAAAGAAAATGCCTATAAGACAGCATATGCATTCTCAAGGGCGGTTCAGGCTCTTAATGAATCTGAGGATGGAATCCAAGATTATTTGACAGATTTATATATTCAGATGCAGGAAGTGATGTTGAATCTGCTTAATACGCTGTCCTTAGATCCATGGGTTGTTTATGGGAGAAGGCTTGTAGATAATGCCTATATAGAAGACGGCATGCGGTTCATGGGAAGAGGAGGGAATCTGGCAGAAGAGAGTTTTATGAATGTAGAGAATTATATGAATGAAGGCGGTGAATTAGAAGCACATTTGAAATATTTATTATGGGCGAAATATGAAAATGAAAAAGAACGTTACTGGATTTACTATGAGAGAAAATTAAGGGAAAAACAAGATATAAAAATGCAATTCAGTTTTGATTCCAAAGAAAATGTTCTGACAGGAGTAATAAAAACAATTATGAATCAGATGAAAGAACTTAATGTTGTAGACAATTATGAAGTAAAGCCATTAAAATCAGTTGATTATGATAGTCCCTTTCCAGGAAAAGATCGGAAATGGGAGAAGCGAAAACCGGTTTTGGAGGAAATTGATGAACAAGGACTGTGGGATACAACTTATGCAAAAGAAAAAATTAAACTATGTCAGGAAAGAAGCAAACATGATATTATACATAAAATGTGTTCTGGAAGAATGATTTTTAATGCAACTCATTTTTTTAAATCAGAAGAAGGGGCATATTCTGAATTGAAAAATTGCTATAAAGGTACATCTGGTACAGCGCTTGTATATGGTATAGAGTCTAAGGTGAGACGGGTGATGTCTTTGTCAAAAGAGGATGACAAATCAGAGCAAATGGAATTCTCGAATGGTCAGTTTTATTTGAGTCTTGAACAGGTGCTTGTTATACAGTGTATATTAGAAGAATTTTTGCATTTTCATAATAGGGTTGTATATGGAAAAAAAGAAGTAAGAAAGCTTTTAATGGAAATGAAAGAATTGCCTTTAGCGCTTCACACATCTGGATTGGATAAGATTCATTCAGAATTGAAAGAGAGGGAAAATGCCTTTTTTGAAAAGAATTTAGATTACCTGAGGAATCAGGATGCTGAAAGATTCGATGAGAAGAATGGGAGTGAAAATAGTGAAATAGAGCAAGTGCGGGAAAGGTATTATGAGCAAAATAAGGAAAACGATGTCATGGAGAAATTTATAAAAGAATATCTGGGTAAAACCGGAGAAGATAACGAAATGTATATAAAATATCTGGTACAAAAAGCTCAGATAAAAGAGAAGAAAGAAGAAATAGAGAGAAGGCTGGAAGAAGAAAAAAAAGAAGAAAGAAAAAAACAAGAAGGAAAAAAAGTAAGAGGTTGGGATTATTTTGAACCGAAACTTCAAGAAAAAGAGGGAATATTCATTTTTCAAAGCTATTTAAGATATCTTCAGGCGAATGAGAGTGAGGCGAAGAAAGCCGGCGCCCGTGCAGAAGACATTGTCAAACTTGCGAAATATATGTTAGACAGTGAAATCAAAGCCGACGAAAGGATTCAGAATGAGGTATACCAGATTATCAGTAAGAAAATTGACATAACAGAGAATGAATTTGAAGTGTTATTCTAAGTTAAGGAATGGAAGGTCACGGTAACATGTGGAGGCATTGCTATGAATGATACGATTAACAGGTATTTAGCGATTTTGTGTTATCCTTTTGCGTCATTGGATTTCTTCCTGGAGGATTATTTTGAGGAAATCATCCAGAATAAAAATGCGGAAAAAAAGCTTCAGGAGGCAATGATACGTCACATTCAGGAAAACTGTAATGTATATTCTTATGACGAAATATATATGTATCTGGAAAAATGCTATTTATATGATTTAAGGACAAAACGGTACAAAAATGTTTTTTTGATGTACCTGGACTGCCTGTATAAAATTACACGCTCCATGATATCACAGCGGGATGGAAAAATTATATTCAAATATTGGGAAAACAGGCAGGATGAGAGTTTTCTCGGGGGATTCGGTGATTCTAATAAAATTTTCTTATTCCACAGTATGAATATGCATATCCCTTTAGATTTTATTGTGATGCTATATATAACCCAGAATCCGGGAAATGATATCAATAGCCTGCAATACTATTATAACCAGATAGAGGTAGCAGACCAGCAGTTGGATGCGGTACTCAAATCCGGAGTTGCGGAAAACCATCTCCACAAAGGGGTATCAATCTCGTTTTATGAGGTATGGGAGGTTTTCATGCGTCCTCTGGACAGCAAATCAATAAATGCAATCAAGAGTAATACTATTGAATTTGGAAACCGAAATCAGACGTCTGGAGAGAGTCTCTTTTTCGTTTTAATAGCTGGAATTGTCCGTATTTGGCTTGCATTGGCGCTGAAAAAAGTGACATGGAAGAACGACGAGTTGAATGAGCTTGTAGGACGTTTTGCAGACGGAAAAGGGTTGGAGGAGTTTTATAAGAAACACTGGGGCGGCATAAAAGAAAAAGCAGCAGAAGATAAGGCTCTTTCCTATTGCAAGGAACTGTGGGACGATATTGTATTACCTTCACTTCCCAAACAGTCGGATGAGAGAACAATCATGCAGGAAATCTTTCATGTTCCGGATGTATTACATACTTCAGATGAATTAATTTTTCTGTTTTACGGAATGAAATATCTGGGAGAATACAGGAAAAGGCAGGAAAGCAAGACGAGTGAAAATGAAAAACGCATTATTCAGTGCTTTTTGCAATATATACGCATCAAAAATTATGTTTTTGGCTGTACGGTACAAAAAAAGAATGTGAGAGGACTTGATTATTTTCAAAAGGAATATTATGAAAAGGATTCAAAATTGAGTAAGTTTTATGGGGCTGTTTCAGGCAGTCTGAACCATAAGAAGGATAAGGTTGCTTATTGGGAGCAGGCTATGAGGAAACAGTTTTACAACCAGAATTTGAAAAAAATAGAATTTCGCGCATCAATTAATGACAAAGAAGACGGGTTCCAGAAAGATGTGAAAGATTTTTTAGAGGCATACCTGAATGTCGTCAGGGAGGACTATTGTAGGAAAGATATTGGAGGCTATCAAGTTTACCGGACGTTTCCCCGAGTAGGCTTAGTGTATCATCTCTTGAAGAAAAAAGACAGCACGGTTCCATACAAATGTTTTCTGGATGGTATGGAAGAAAAAGAAAAGCTGCAGTTTGGTGTGTTGGAAGAAAAGTATGTGAATCAGATTAGAATTATGCGCAGCCTGCGAAATCGTGTTTCCGGGCTTGACCGTTATATTGTAGGGATTGATGCGGCGAGTCTGGAAAACGCGACTCCTATATGGGTTTTTGCAAAAGCCTATAAAGAAGCCAGGGATAGCTCTATAGAAAAGGTAGGGTATGGGACAAACAGTATCCAGAGTTTGCGGTTCACATTCCATGCAGGAGAAGATTTCAGGCATATTCTATCGGGATTACGCAGAATAGACGAAACGATTACTTATTTGAAGTTTCATGCGGGAGACAGAATCGGACATGGTACTGCGCTTGGCATTTTACCGGAGCAATGGCGGCGTCAAAATCCTTTTGTTGTACTGCCAAGAAGTGAAGCGTTAGATAATTATGTATGGGCGTACTATGCGCTTAGTCAGGATACGGTGGAATGTAATTCTACGTTGATTGCATATCTGGAAGGGAAAGTATACGAGTTGGCGAAAGGGATATACGGCAAGGAGCAGAATATTTCTTTACAGGTATTGATAGAAGGATATTTAAAAATGTTTGACACAGAAGAGGGCGGCTATGACAGATGTGCGGAGGCTGAAGACGTTGGTTTTTGTAAAGAAGTCCGAGAAGATATATGCAGCGAAATTTTTTGGAATGGAGAAAAGATTGCTCTGGCGCGCCATTGTAAAAAATTCCTTACAGAAATGGAATGTCCCATCCATTATGAGGTGACAAAACAGGATATACAGATTACAGAAATGCTGCAGAAAATATTGTGTCAGAAATTGAGCCGGAAAGGAATTGTCGTAGAGGTGAATCCCTCATCCAATGTGGCAATCGGAGAGGTGGATAAAATAACGGAGAATCAGATTTACAGACTGAACAGGCCTGGCGGGGAAGACAATGTAATGGTCTGTATTAATTCTGACGACCCTATGGTATTTCACACAAATGTATCAAATGAATTGGCATATATCTATTACGGGATGCTGTATAGCGGCATTAGCAGGGAGACGGCGCTGGAGTGGATTGACAAAACCCGTGAATGCGGCATAAAATCATCTTTTTTGCAGAGAGAAGATAAAGATCAGCAAATATATGATGAATTGGAAAAAATTGTAGGGGAATTATAAGGAAAGTTCGGTGAAAAGAAGGAGGCTTATGGGCGAGTAAGATTTGGATAAAAATGGCAGAGAAACGGTTATCACAAATACAGAAAATAGATTACCACCCTGCTTTTTTTTAAGAATGAGCAAATCACGCAAAAAATCTGCGTAATTTACTCATTCTTTTTTACACCCCCCAAAATTATAATACTGTTATCAAAAAAGCAAAGGAGAATAAAAGAAATGGCTACATTATTGGAAGCGGAAAATGTAACAAAAATTTATGCAAAATCACAACGCCCAAGCCTTAATAAAGTATCGTTCAGCGTAACGGACGGCGAATTTATCGCTATTATGGGGGCTTCCGGATCAGGAAAGACAACATTGCTTAATGTTCTTTCCACGATTGATACACCCACGAGCGGCAGCATCACAATAAACGGCGTCAATCTTAAAAATCTGACTGATTCCAAAGCAGCGGATTTCCGCAGGGATAATCTGGGTTTTATTTTCCAGGAATATCTGCTGTTAGACAGCCTTACTATTTTTGAGAATATCG
>OFGE01002719.1_pt1 | contig 12683 bp, 20 predicted proteins | sample 1521681 | NCBI WGS metagenome assembly OFGE01 (sample SAMEA3504093, study PRJEB24116) | mouse gut metagenome | biome: mouse gut; feature: mouse-associated habitat; material: faeces | place: Denmark | collected 2011 | reverse complement strand
CCCAGTTATTTTGAAAGTGAGCGCAGATGTGCAGGTAAAGGTATCCTACCCATCCATGGCGTTTATGACCGCAGAAGATTGCACTCAGTATATCAGCGCCCACAATAGCGACAGTGAAGCTCATCCGGCAATACAAAACAAATTTGACCGTCTGCTGGGGGAGATTGACCCCCTGAGCGGCGTGGGGGAGCCTGACTCCACCACCCCCGGCCAGGTGGGGCAGAAGTACGAGGACACGACCAGCGGGGACATCTACACCTGTACGGCCATTACTCCGGGGGAGAGCGGAGCGTCACCGCACTATCTTTGGGTCCCCGGAAAACTGGGGACACTGGCGGAAATAAGGACGGCTTATAGCAATACCAGCAAGAGGATCGTGGGCGAACAGCTTTTCCACAATGCTAGGTGGGACAGAAAAGCATACATCATCAACCAGAGAGGAAAATTTGAGTACACAGAAGAAGGATTCTCTCTTGATAGATGGTCAATGTCAAATTGCACAACACTTATACTAGACAGAGGGGTCAAAATAATCTCGAACCCTGGCAAACGTGCATATTGGTCTCAGGCAATAGAAGGATACCGGCTGATTGAGCATCAGGTGACTTGTTCTGTTTTTTGTGCAGATGGGGCATTGTTCACTTGGACAATAGACCTCAAGACACCAAATCCATTTCCCACAAGCAAAACCTGCATATACCATAAATACTGTGGTCGAATTAACCTTGAAATTTGGATTTTACCATCAAATCAGTCCATTTTATTTCAGTTTAATATTGGCGAAAACGAAACGGCAGAAATATTAGCTCTAAAAAACGAGCCCGGTCCCATCTCTACCCTCTGCCGCAAAGATGCCGCCGGCAATTGGGTCCTCAACGACCCGCCGCCGGACCAGGCAGTGGAACTGCTCAAGTGTCAGAGGTATCTATATGTGATAGGAAGCAACAATTTTACGGATATAGGCTGGTATCAGTGCAGAGAAGCAGGCACAATATCTCTACACATAAACCTGCCTGTACAAATGCGGAATACGCCAGCAATCAGTGGATTTTATGGAAATGCTGTAAAAAATGGGCCTGATGGGATTGGCTATATGCCCATAAATCCAGCAGTCATAACAGGCAAATTTTTATATGGCAGCAGCTTGATATTAGGCATCAAATGTCCGGAGGCTATGCCAGGGGATTATGGGTGGGTGCAGTTGGACCCGGAGGTGTTTGTTACTATAGACTCCAACATATAGGAGGTACACATGAGCGCATATTACAACCGACACTACATCACTACCGACTCCCAGGGCTGCATTGTGGACAGCTGGAGCGACGGGCCGCACCGTGACCGGTCCACGGACGGGGCCATCTGCATCAACGCGGAGGGCGGGTATCAGTTCAGGCTCCGCCCGGGCAGCGAAGAGAACCCGCCGCTACACACCATGGACGGCATCCCCTTGTACAAGTGGGACGGGGAAGCTGTAGTGGCCCGGACGGAGGCGGAGATCACCGCCGACCGGGCCGCGCTCCCAGGGCCGCCCACCCCGGACGTGCCGCTGTGCCTGCGGCCTGGGGTATCCCCACTGTCTGACCACGCCAACAGCTGCCGCCGGGCGGCGGATGGGCTGGTGGTGGTCAGCGTGGCGGTAGATACCCCTGGCCACGTGGCGGACCTTCCGGAGGGCTACAGGCCGGGGGCGGTGGTCAGTACCGGAAGCATCACCGTCCACCCGGATGGGGCTGTGTGGGTGGAGCCCCCCGGGGCGGGGACGGTGTGCTTTTTTGCCCAGAGCGCCCAAAAGTAGGGTAATAAGACGAACTTGATTTTATGGGAGGAATTTGAAAATGAGCTATAAACACCAATGCGTAGTTGATACCGGCAATCAATACAAGACCCTGGTGCTGACCTGGGGGGACCAGGTGATGCACTACAAGATCCAGGATGGCGAGACCCTGGTGGACACTGCGCCGCCCGTCCTGCGCCCTCATGCCGGGGCTGTGGGACTGGTGCGGCCCCGGTGGGATGCAGATACCGGGGACTGGCTGGAGGCCGCCACAGCGACGGAGATTGCGGCCTGGGAGGCGGCGCACCCCGATCCCAACGCTAAGACTCTGGAGCAGCTGCGAGGGGACAAGCTGGAGGAGCTGTCCAGAGCCTGCGGTGCGGCAATTACGGCAGGGTGTGACGTTGTGCTCCCCAGCGGCGGGGGCGGACACATCTCCCTGACGGCGGAGGACCAGATCAACCTCACCAACGCCGCGGCGGCGGTGGAGGGCGGGGCGGCGGCCTACCCCTACCACCTGGACGGCGGGCTGTGCGCCCTGTACCCGGCGGCGGATATCCGGGCCATGGCCCGGGCGGCCACCGCCCACAAGCTGTACCACACCACCTATTATAACCATCTGGCGGCCTGGGTGCGGCGGTGCGAAAGTGCGGAGGAGGTTTCCGCGATCACCTACGGCGCGGAGCTGCCGGAGGATCTGGCGGAGCATATACCATTGCAGCCGTTCCAGAGGCCACCCCGCATTGGCTAAGTAGGAAAATCCGTCAGTCAAGCCACACCCCTCCGCTTCCGCTCGATCTGTCGCCGAACCTCCCGGCCTGGAAGGTCTGCCAGCTTCTCCAGATGGCGCAGGGTGACGCCGTTTTCCGCGCCGTGGGATAGAAAATCGGCGATATGTACTACTTGCGGCGGCGGGGGCGGTGTGGTAGAGGCCTTTCATCTTAGGTGCTGTTCCAGGGTGAAGATTGCCCAGCGCAGGGCGGCGGCGGTGTCGGAGTCTATGCCCTCCCCCACTCGCAGGAGTTCATAAAGCCGATCCAGCCGCTTTTCGTCCAGGCTGCTCATACGCTGAGAAGAAAGCGGGTGGTGGTGGTCTTGCGGCTGTACTGACCGTACAGTTCGGCGTGGTCGGCCTTGAAGGACTTGGAATCAAACCGGCTGCTGACCACGTTTTTCCAGGTGGCTTTCCAGCCGTCCCCCTGGAGGGCTTCCGTCCCCTGCTCCACCATAGCGCCTTTCAGCTTGTCGGTGAGGGCTTCGGCCTCCGCCTCCAGTTCGGCAATCATGGCCCGGACGCTCATCAGGTCGCGGGCGGTGGCGTTTAACTCGTTCATGCCCATATTTCGCTACCTCCTTATTTTTCGGGGGATTGCACCGGCGGCGGGGGCTTTTGTCTACTCGCATCTCATGGCTTTGGAAATCCCGTTCCGCTCTTACCTGTGGTGCTTTACCCTTGCGGGCCTTCTCCACTTGGCCGGGGCTGTTCCCTCCTGACATGATTATAATAGCATATATGGTCGTATTTATCAATTGGCAGATGCCCCAAAGATACGACCATATATTTGTTGAAAATGTGTATGGTCGTATTCTTGATTTTGTGGTATACTATAGCCATACTGGGAGGATAGGCCGGAGTTTCCGGCGCTCCCCACTAAAGGAGGGAATCACTTGGAAGAACAGAAAGCGGTCAGCGAGGCTCAAAAGCGGGCACATCGAAAGTACATGGAGAAATATGTAGAAATCAAAGTCAGGGTAACGCCCGAGAAGCGAACCGCCATACAGGAACACGCTCAGACGATGGGAGAGAGTGCTACCTCGTTCATCAACCGAGCCATAGACCACCAGATATCCTACGACCGCGATAAAGGCCCCTGTGAGGCCCTACAAGGCGGGGGTATATCATCCTTGCCCTCCGACACCCTCAAGGCCGCGCAGGAGGCCGCAGAAGCGGCGGGGGAGGCCGTGCCGGTGTTCATAGCGCGGGCGGTGGAGACACAGGCGCAAAGGGACGAAGCGGGCCGGAAGTTGAAGGGAGGCCAGTAAGTGATAGAGATTGAACAGTTGCGGTCGCTGAACAAGGCCGAACAGATAGCCATTACAGAACACGCCCGCCGCCGTCTGGTGGAGCGCGGTATCTCCGTCAATGACATTATCCAATGTATTGATACCGGGGAGATCATCAAACAATATGAGGACGATAAACCATTCCCCAGTTGCTTGATTTTGGGCGCTGCCATTGACGGGGAATATATTCACGTGGTGGTAAGCCATGACAGCGAATGGATCTATCTCATTACGGCCTATCATCCAGACGCAGACGTTTGGGAACCGGATTTCAAAACCAGGAAGGAGCATTGATCTATGAAGTGCCAGGTATGCGGCGCGGCCACGCAAAAGGGCCTAACCACAAGTGTAACGGATTTGGGCGGGTGCCTTATCATCGTCAGGAATGTACCTTGTTACAAATGCAGCGAGTGTAACGAGATTATCTATTCCGCCGATGTAGTTCAGCACTTGGAGAACATCATCGAAGCGGCTAAAAAGTTGATGCAGGAAGTTTCCATCATCGACTACTCACAGGCGGCATAAAAGCAAGAGGCCGGGGGCATAATCACCCCCGGCCCTTTGCGCTATTTGAACATCCCCAGTATTTTCAACATATCCTCCATCTGCCGCTTTTGGTGGTGGTGCTGATACTTTGCGAACCGCCGCAGATACCGCCTGTATGTGGTCTGGTGCATATACCGGGGCCGCTCTGGAACCCACCGGCAAAAGCTGAACCCATCCGGGCGCACCCTGGGCCATGTGTCCAGGTGCTTTTCCACCAGGGACACGCCCTTGTCATAGTAGTACATGGAACCGCTCCGGGTTTCCTGATTGCCTTTATAGTTCAGTCCGGCGCACTTGCGGCAAAGGAAGGTTGCGCCCACCTGATACAGATACCGCCACCGCTCCCCACAGGCCGGACAGAGGAAAAAGGCTTGACTGCCGCCGAACCCGTTTACCTTGCGGGACAGTTCCAGGGTTTGGCTCCATCCGTCCTTGTGCCATACCTCCACGATCTCCCGCCCCCGCCCGTATTCGGTGTGACGACCACAATCAAACGTCAGCATCTTCCCGCCGCCAAAGGCGAACAGCTTCCCCCAGCCCTCCACCGTCCCGGCCTCGTAACTGTCAATGCGCGGTGTTTTTTCGACTGTCCCGTGGCGCTTATTCCATCCGCCGTTGTTTCTCCATCTGTACATGAAGCACCTTCTTTTTTATGCCGTAATACTATGTCAATCTTTACTGCTTGTGTCAGTTTACAGCATCGCAGAATTTTTGAATAGTCTCTACGTCCACCACCATATTTTCGGATGTCATTTCCGCCCACTCAGGAAGCCCCGCTTTGCGTACCCGATTGAAGCTTCCATATCTGTTCAGACACGAAATAACATCTTTGGGCATAGGCCGGGAAGCTGCTCCGGCCCCTTCTTGAATAAGAGAAAGCGCCGCTCGCTCCAAAGTGTCAACTTTCTTGTGGCAATCGCTTGTGGATGCTTCCCGGTTGAATGCACCAGGGATTTTGTGCTTTTTAGCAAGATCATCCAAAACAGCCAGTGCCGCCGAACATCCGACCATTTGTTGGGCAGCTCGTGCCAGTTCATCCCGATCCAGGTGTTCCCGCATTTGCAGGACGGACAGCAGAGCCGCTTGCTCCGGCGTGGGCGGTGTGAGGGGGCGGCGATCAATGGACTCCCGCATCTTCCCCACTGCCTCCCGGAACTGCTTCAAGTAGGTTTCCCGCATCTGCTGCACATCGGCGTCTCTCTGGGCCTGTGCTTCCCGCATTCCCCGATTGTACCCCTCGCTGCCCCTGAACGGTTCCAGCCGCTTGACGGCCTTGTCATACTGGGCATTGATTTCAGTCATGTCCTCGATGAATCCGGCCACGCCGTAAAAATACTTTTCACTGTTTTTCATGCTGTTGTTCTCCTTTTTGATATATTTCCATCCAGTCCTCCAGCTTCATCACCACGCACCAGGGCGAGCGGGAGCGGCGGAAGAATATAGCGGGCGCACCGTCCCCGAACCGCTGGGCATCCCGCTCCGCCTGGGCCATCCATTCGGACAGCCGCAGGGCCTCCGCCCGCTTGCATTCGACATGCACACCGGGGAGGCCGGACAAATCCGGCACCTCCCCATAGGCCAGCGCCCGCCCTGGCTCCACATTGTGCCCGTGCCCCTGAAGAATACGGGATAGCTCCAATTCAGCGGCGCGGCCCTTTCGCTGACTTTTAGCCCCCATATCAACCGCCTCCGCCGCCGAAGCACAAAAGCCCGCCGTCCATGTTGTCGGCAATCGTAGTTAAAGCACAGTCCCCGCCGGTCACTTCTCCCTTAGGATCCATGAGGTCCGGGTTACAAAGCAGAATGTTCTCAAAGGAAGGGCAGTTCATTGGCCTGCCCCCCTTCCTGCTTCCTCTCGCGCCGCTCCCAGGTATTTACAGCGGCACGCCAGCTTTTCATAGGCTGGCCTCTACCCAGGTTCCAGCCCCTGGCCTCGTAATAGTCCACGAATGCGGCAGGGTCTACCTGGTTTCCCCGCTCTTGGCAATAAGTACGGACTTCCGCCACTGTAGGGGGAACAAAGCGGGGGCGCTTGGGTGGCTTGTCCGCCCCACTCTCTCTATTATCGTTAGATAATAGAGGATCTGTTTCTGTTTCTTCTTCTGTCTCGGTCGATGTCGTATGATATCGACCGATATCGGTCGGTTTATCCCCGTTTGAATTCTTTGCTGTTATGCGCTGTAGATACCGTTTCCACGCTTCCTCCATATCCGGCATGAATGAGGCAAAGGCTACGCTCTCAATGGGGGACAGCGTAGGGGGGCGCTCTCCTGTTTCCAGGAAGTCCCAACACGCGAGCAGTACATTCACGGCGGTTTCGGGGGCCAGTTGACGGACAAGCTCCCGCCGTTCCAGCTTCATTTTGAACCAACTGGGGTGCTTTTCTTTGACCTCTGGCACTACTGGGCACCCCCCTCAATATCCGCCCCCTCAATGGCATCGGCCACCTTCACAATTTGGGCGGCGCGGTGTCGCAGACGCTTGGCGCACAAGTCCCGCTCGCCGGTGCTGCTGGGGAGGTAGTAGCCTGTTCTGCTGTTCTCCAAAATTGGCGTACCCGCCATTCTTTCGGCGCGGATCATCAACCTGACTGTCCGAGCGGGAAGGTGAACCAGCTCCCGCAGGTGCCGCATGGGCAGGGCGTTCTGTTCGCCTGTGCTCAAAAAATCGCTGATTTTTACCGCTTGCGGCGGTGAGGGCGGTGTGGTATTCTTGTGGTGGAGATGTGGCCCGGTTTGGAAGTCTGGCCCCGTTTCCACCTGGCCGTCCTGGTGCTGCAACACCGGGGCGGCTTCTTTTTTGTCTGGTATCATCCCACATCCTCCTTTGCCGCCGTCTGCCGTTCGATCCAGGCTTGCAGCCCGGAAACGCTGATAAGTACCCGGCCCCCAACCCGGAAGGATGGGAAGTCAGTCCGGCCTATGAGCTGGTACAGCGTGGGCCGCGATATGCCCAGCAGCTTCGCCGCTTCGGTGGTGCCTACGGCCAGCTTGTCCATCATCACCCCGCCTCCTTTGCCAGACGGTCGATAATGGAAAAAATCTCTTTCTTTTCATCATCGGGCAGTTCCTTCCTGAGTTTGCGGGACAGCGAACAGTCCGCAATTCCCAGAGCGTCCGCAATCTGCCAGAGTTTTATCCCGGCTCCCGCAGCAGTTCTCCGTATGTCTTGATTTTTCATTTGGGCACCTCCTAAAATCATGATTGACAGCTGGTTGTCTGGCTGTTATAATTATTTTAGCAAACAACAATCTTGATTTCAAGTGTTCAACGAATGTTTGATAGAGAAATATATGTGTATATATTTTTTTTGGCAGACAACAAAAAAGGGGGGACGTTATGACCATTTATGAGTGCGACTTTGATGGACACGAAGAATGGCTATTTGATGATCCTGACGAAGAATGCAATCCGGCCCCGCTTGGAGAGTTCGTGTGCAAACTATTGTCGCCGGATTTTGGTGAAGTAGCAGGGTTGATAGGTTTATTCCTGGAAAAAAGTTGGTTAGACAAGAAACCATTCCCTGCTGAACAACTTCAAGACCTTGTAAATAGTCTGTGTGGTACGTCTGAATTTGACGAAATGCGGGATATGGCCTCAATGCTGAGAGGTCTATATAAAGCTGGAGAAACGAAAGAAGTAGTCAATGTCTATGGGAACCTTAAAGACGCCTTTATAACCGAATCATTTGAGTGCTTCAAGGTTGGAGCTGTCTTGCAAGCATACTTAGATGAGAGTGAAAATTGCCCAGAAATGGTTTCTGCAATTAGCTTTGAGCGATTTGTAAATGGCTTTTTAGAGATGAAAATAAGCCGAAATGATCAAGCATATTCGCTAAGCGAGTATAATCTATCTGGGGATATCTTTTTAGGGTGTGACATCAAAAAGGTGGTACAGGATGTATTTTTGAACCTAATGCACCTTAGTGACAACCGTTCTATTTTTAGCGTAGTGTCTTTTGACAGATTTCTAATTTCGTCCATATACTATTTTTTCTTGAACGGATTCCGCTTCAACAGGTGCAAAAATTGCGGTAAATTTTTTGTCCCCCTTTCCAGGTCAGATGAGCTATATTGCAACAATGCGTCCCCGCAAGATAGTGCAAGGACGTGCAAAGAATATGGCTCACAGAAGTTGTGGTATGAGCGACTGAAAAACGATGAAATATCCAAATTGGCCCGGAATATTTATAGTGCAAAGCAAATGCTCGTACGCCGCAATCCAGATATTTTAGCATACAAAGAAATGTTCGAGTATTTTAAGGCGGAGCGCAAAAAGTGGGAGCGTCAGATAAAATCAGGTGAAAAGAGCAGGGAAGAATATTTAAGCTGGCTGAACGAAATAAAGGCCAAAAAGACATTATAAAACCGCCCCCGGTGCTGACACACCGAGGACGGTTATTAGGAGCAGCAGACTTGACCGGCCTGCTGCCCCTCCATCATATCAGAATCAGGAGGGAAAATCAATGGCGAAGAAATCGGCAAGAGGCGGCGGTACGATCCGCCAGCGGCCCGATGGGCGATGGGAAGCCCGTGTCACCACCGGCATAAATCCCGGCACGGGCAAACCCATCCGGCGGAGCATATACGGCGACACACAGGCGGCGGTCAGAAAAGAAATGACGGCCATCCTCCGGGAACTGGACAGGGGCACCTATCAGGCCCCTAATAAAATCACTGTATCAGCCTGGATGGAGGAATGGTTAAATACCTTCTGCTCTGGCAAGGTGAAGCTCCTGACCTTTCAAAGCTACTAGGGTATTATCAAAAATCACATCGTTCCAGCTATCGGGGCCGTAGAGCTGCAAGCCGTCAAAGGCACCCATATCCAGCGCCTGTACAACTCAATGACCCAAGCGGGCCTGTCTGGAAAGACAGTCAAGAACACCAGCGCCATCATGCACAAGGCATTCAGCGTGGCCTTGAAGCAGGGGATCATAGCCGCCAACCCTTGCGACGCGGCGGAGCTGCCAAAGGCAGAGCACAAAGAAATCCGCCCGCTTGCAGATGACGAAATTCCCCTGTTCCTGTCCGCTATTGACAACTCTCCCATGCGCAACGCCTACGCCCTTTGCCTGTTCGCCGGTCTGAGAGAGGGGGAGTGCCTGGGCCTTTCCTGGAGACAGGTGGATTTTGAGAAGGGAAGAATCACCATAAGTCAGCAGCTCCAGCGGGAGAAGGTCAAGGGCGGTAAATACTACATTGCCCCCAGCACCAAAAGCGGTAAGCCCCGCACCATCGAGCCCCCACCCATTGCCTTTGAATACTTCCGGGACAAGCGGGTGAAGCAGCTGGAGAATCGGCTGAGAGCTGGCCCCGCCTGGGCAAACCCGGACGATTTGGTGTTCACGGATGAAGCCGGGGGCCACTATGCCATCCACACTTTCTACAAGCGGTTCAAAGCCATTGCCGCCAGCATCGGGAGGCCGGACGCACGGCCCCACGATCTCAGGCACCCAAATGTCAAGCCCAAGACACAAATTTCTCAATTTTTAGTATTCAGAAAAAAGAAACTCTATCCAATCATAGGTTCAACTCTGCAATAAACTCCTTAATCTTGAGGTATACCGGATCATTCAAATTCGGATAAGTTTCAAGTACCGCATTTGCCCACTCGGGGCCATGACCACCAACTGTTTTAATAAAACATTCCAATTCGCCAACAGATACCAGAAAAATGCCATTTTCTTTCAGAATTTTATTCAAATGTTCAAACGCATTTGTTGCATTTCCAGCAGGTAAGCTAGCAATACCAGCTTTTTTTAACGGCTCCCATTTAGAGATTGTGCTGATAGCATCACGAATTTCTTTTTGTTCCGCACTGGATATAAATGGGGTTTGAGTTTTGTCCAAAATAGAATTAATAGTTGCTTTTGCGTCATTTCTTTTCACATTTTCTTTTGGGCTGTGAAGATTAGACACAATAATGCGATAGTCTTTCTCAACACTTGCCCAGCTAATTCCAAATGCGTCTACAATACCCTTAAATACATTTTCATCATTCATTACATCAATGTCCGGAATCAACTTGACATCAACATTTAAAGAACGCAATGCCCTGGAAATTTTGGCCATTCGGTGCTTACCACCACAATGAATAAAAAGTGTTTCAGAAAATTTTCCAGCTTCCTGCTTAAGATGGCTTTCAACAATAGAGTATATTTTGCAATCTGAATCGCTTTCGCATAGTACAACGGATTTATGGAAAAGGCTGGACATAATATTTGAATACTTAAGCAAAGGATCATTCCAGACCTCACCAAACTGATTATTATCAAGCACAGAGAAGGAGTTTGTATCATCTTCTCGCGTAATGCGGATTACTTTTATTCTTTCTGGGCAAACCTCCAGTAATCCCCTGATTATATCCTCGCTATGTGTTGATACAAATGCCTGCTGATTAGTCAAGGCTTGTCCAATAATTTCCCCCATAATCCGGGCCTGAGGTGGATGGAGAAAAGATTCAGGTTCGTCAATTAAGTAAATACAAAAGTAATCCAGCATCAAATAAAGCAAAATACCTGTAAAGCTTTTAATGCCGTCGCCTTGGTTTTGGACTTGCTTATAAGTGCCTAAAATTTCAGCATATGCTTCCTGGCGGGATTGCTCATCCTCGTATTCATCAACAAGCTGTATTGGAGATCCAATACAAAGAGGAATTTTTGCTCCGTATAGAATATTAGGGGTTACTTCAATCCCAAATGCCTTTTTAAAACTTTCTGAAAGCCATTTGCGACACTTGGAATCAAATGCAGCATAGTGTATTGGATGGTGTTTAGCAGAGTCACGATTAATCGTATTGGGTGGATCACAAATTTTCAAACGAGCTGTAGTATCTAAATTTGCGATAAATAAATCTCTTAAATACCCGAAAAGGGGCTCGTTTTTGAACGCATCGAACGCATCGCTGTAGAAGTGTTTTCCTAATATCTCGTACAATGTACGATGGCCTTGATTGCTAACTCTAGCAATATTCTCAGCCATCGGAGCAATAGGTGAACTGTACTTTTCAATGGAAATGCCAGAAAGGACAATACTTGGCTCATTTCCATTTGAGAGTGCATAAATATCTTTTAACGACTGACTTTTTCCCGCATTGTTTGGGCCTACAAAGATAATAATGTCATTTCGCTGAAGGTCAACGGATTCTCCATTATTAAAGACTATTTTTGAAATATAGCCACCGGCTTTTTCTCTAGGCATTTGAGCTATCCCCTATCTAAATAGTATCGGTTCTAAGTTGTCCTTTTTATTGATACGCATTGTGTATATGTGTGAAATCCCAGCTACTTTTGCAGCCGCAGCAATTAGGAGTTTCTCATATTCTGGTGTCCGCAGTCCAATAATTATCTTTTGGGGCTTCAACTTTATACTTGGCCGGGAACTGTATGGGGTAGGCAAAATCATTCTCCACTCTCCATCGTAGTGATGTCTGTATTTCTTTATTAAGGAAATTCGCTCTATCTCCCACATCGTTGATTGCTGCATTGCTTGAAAAAGTGCCTGTGAAGTAGGGAGTTGTGTAATATTGAGTGTATTGGACAGCAAAAGTGATAACGTGTACCTTGTTGCGTCATATCGTTTATCGCAATAATATACCGGATATATGTTGGGCGGATTGAGTGCAATGCCACAATTTTTACATTTCTCTTCAAAGCCACACAAACGTGTTGCATCATCATAAAAATCATAGACCAGAACAAACCCACGATGATTATCTCCATATTTAAGCCAAAGAGTTTCATTCAGAGGATTTTCACAAAAGCAGATTGAATACAAATTCTTTTGTACTGTATCACGAACCTGGCAGATACGATCTTTAAGCTGCTGCATATTAGGCAAAACGGATAATACTGTACTCGCTTCTAATATTTCTTTTGCTGGTATACCCATTGCCGAAACCGCAGCTACAAAAGAGCCCCTACTTGTAGGATCACTAAGCATATGGTAGAATTGATCCAACAAGATTTGTAGTTTGGGATAGTTTATGTAGAAATATGTATCGAAGGGATCATCATATCTATCTGCCGTGGAAAAGAATAGCTTATTTTCCTGTAGTTGTGTCAATGTACTCTCGGTGATGGAGCGAAAGCGACATAGTGTATGCGGCATCTTAATGGTGGTACGTAGCCTCTCAATCTGTTCAGGTGCAGCATCATGCATATTTAATAATGTATCCCAAAACTTTTTCCTATCCTTTTGATTCATCTCTCTGATAAAACTCCTTGATTATCAAATCTTATAATTAAGGAATCACTGATTTAATCCCCCAAGGGAATAGGGATGTGATAAAATAAGGAA
>OFGE01002718.1_pt1 | contig 12686 bp, 13 predicted proteins | sample 1521681 | NCBI WGS metagenome assembly OFGE01 (sample SAMEA3504093, study PRJEB24116) | mouse gut metagenome | biome: mouse gut; feature: mouse-associated habitat; material: faeces | place: Denmark | collected 2011 | reverse complement strand
TACATTCTGTACATAAACATTTATTTTGGGATTTAATTGCTTTGCACATTTGATGATTTCCTCACTATAGTCAAACCCTTCATACTCCACTTCAACATTGAAAAGATTCTCTAGAATATACTTTCCTTCTCCAAAACCACACATAGGTTCTAAGACAGTAATTTTCTTTTTACCTTGTATATAGTCCTTTACCCCCCCCCTGAACAATTCTTTATAAAGCAAATCATGCAGACGTTTTTGTTTTTCCCCTCTACGGGTTCTAAAATATTCTTGAGCAATGTTATTAAAATGATCCCGTTGCCTCTCCAACTTATGCATTACTTTTATTCTCCTTAAATTTATATATATAATCGATGAACTCAAACCATCTCCTTCCAATTACTTCTATACTTAACAGTTGTTTGATTTTTTCTGCCTCTTTTCCCATCATGGATGCCTGTTTGGGATTCTGGATTAGAAATTCCATCGCATTGGATAATGATAAGCAATCTCCAACTGTTACAAGAACCCCATTTTTTCCAGTTTCAATTAAGCTTTTGGGTCCTCCACAGGGACAATCTGTTGAAATGCAAGGGATTCCCAAAGACATTGCTTCAATTAGTGCATTAGGGACTCCTTCAAAATTAGAGGAAAGAATAAAACCACGTGAATTTCTAATAATGAAAAGTAGTTCTTCTGTTTTTTTAGCTCCTAATAATAAAATCCGTTTATCCAGGCCAAGAAAAGATATTTTTTCCTGTAATGATTCTTTTAGTTTTCCTTCTCCAATAATATATAATTGATAATCTGCAAAGCGTTTTGCAATGATTGAAAATGCATCAATTAACAATTTTTGATTCTTTTGTTCGATAAGTCTTCCAACATTAACAAAATATTGTCCATTGCCTTTATCCCCTACTATACAATTTTCATTGGTGAAAACAGGGTTAGGTATAACAACTGCCTTTTCGTGCGCCACTTTTGAATAAAAATTAAATGCGTCCTGTGTTTGGAAAACAAATCCATCTGCATATTTCATTAAGTTTCTGGAGCATATCTTTACAATTGTTTTTCCGCTGAAATGAGTGGGATCATTTCTTTCTGATACAATTAAGTTAATGTTAATACCAAAACATGCAGGAATACAATAGATACAAAAAGGAACACCCATTACTATCATACAATCTATTTTTTCCTGGTTAATAATTTTTCTGAGCTTAACTATTTTTTTAGGAAAACTCAACTTTTCAAAATATGTGTTAACATTTTTACTATCTGACAGAGAAAATCTTTGAATTCCATCCGGCAATTCATACTCATTATTATCATATCGAATTGTGATAATTGAGGTTGTAATTGCCTTTTCATGAAGAAAATATTTGGCTAGTTCAAGGCTTACTCGTTCAGAACCTCCTCTGGCTAAAGAGCCACAAAAAAAAGCTATTTTCATATCATACATAATCTACCTAAAGTTATATTCTGATAAAAATAAATCATAAAATATGTTTCTCTTATTTTCCAATTTATCAGCACAATATTCTAATGATTTATTGTAGTTTCTTATAGATATTTTCTCTAAATCACAATGAATCATAAAAGTTATTTTTTCTGCTATTTCTTTATAATTACCTGGATGAAATAACATATTTTTTTGTATTAGTTCTGGAAGTCCTGCTATATTTGTTCCTAATACAGGGCAACCTCGACTCATTGCTTCAATCACAGCTCTAGGAAGTCCTTCTTGTCTGCTTGGCTGAATGTATATATCTAAACGATCATAAAAATCATTCATTTCTTCCGCTTTTAAACTTCCGCAAAATTTTATATATTCTGAAACCCCTAATTTTTTTCCTAAATTAAGCAAATATGTACTTTTCAGTCGATTTCCTCCTGCTAATAAGTATTCAATATCATATCCGCGCTTCAATAGAAAAGGAATAGCACGTATTACATCAGCTTGTCCCTTGTATCTGACATCAACAGCGGCGGCAGTTCCAAGAACTATTTTATTCATTCCCATGTCTTTGAAGTTTTCTATTTTTGATATTCTGCGTTTAATAGCAAGATCATTTGAGATAGTTATTAATACATTTGAACATCCTATAGATGTTCCTTTTGTAGGATATATTTTTTGTAAGTATTTATCCGTTACATAGTAAACAAATTTTGAATTATAAATATTTATTTTTTCCTTGATATGACAATATGGCGCCATAAATTTGCCAAGTAAACTATAATTCCAAAGAGATTTCCATGCATCACTAACAACTTCAAATATATATGGCTTCTTGTATTTCCTACAATACTTTAAGGCAATATTAGCACAACTGCTTACATTTCTAAGAACAATAATATCTGATCTTTTAACCACATCTTTAATAATATTTTCAGCCGCTTTTTTTGAGGTTATGTATTTCATTGGTGTCTTAAAATTAGGGACATGAACTACATGAACTTCTTTAGGTAGGAGAGTATTTCTAGTAGAATCTTTTACTTTCTCTGTCCGCATTACAAATGTAATATCATCAGCTAAATATCTATATCGATTGTATAATCCATGATAAGCCAGTTCATAATAGTTTCCATATTCATCATAATAAATGGGCCCATCATGTATAAATGCTAATTTTCTCATCTAAATATTATCTCCTATATATTTGTCATTCATTATACAGCACCTGCTACAAAGAGCAAATTAAGTATTCCTGCGAAGTGAGCTGTAACCAGAATGAAATACGTCAATGCAATTTGATTCCTCCGCATAATATCCGGATGAATGTTTCCTTTGATGGCAAAACCAATCAACGGTAGGAATTGATAAGTATAAGAGCCCTTCAACTCAATTATTTGCCATTGTCTGGAGCCCCACTGAAAAAATGCAATAAAAGACATTAAAGCATAAGTAAAAAAATACGTTGCTAATAAGATTGCTTTATCCTTTATGGCATTTTGAAAATAATACGAATCCTCGTTGAAAAAAGAGTTATAAAAAAATAATCCTATTATCAAAAGATATGCAAATGAACCAAAATCCGTCTGCATTTGAATCATTGATCGATCCATATAAAATCCTCTTAGAACGATAGTCCTAATTAATAGTTTTAAATAATGAAGCGGATTTTGTAAAATATCTATAAGATAAATTCCCTCTCCTGCATCCATGTAGGTTATGATTCTTGAACCATGGGAGTTAGACAACAATTTCTCTATGTCAACTATATATGCATTATAAAAAAACCATGTGCAAATTCCGGTGATTATACTGATACATAGAAAGGCTTTCCACTTTTGAACGGAAGAAAATAATTCTTTCGGCAATAATGTTAGAAGCAAGATATAAAATAAAAAACATCCCTTTATAGGAGGAATAATTAATAGCATGATCAATATTACGGTTATATCACGTCTGCTGATTTTCCCGACTTCTTTTATCCGTAGAATGTATGCTACAAAAAAGATCGTTATAGAGAACAAAAGCGTATGGTAAGAAGCAGATGCAGCATTAATTAATCCCATAGGCATAGCTAATATTGTATATAACATCAATTTACCAAATGGAATTATTTTAATAATGAGCATTCCAATTAAAGAATATATAATTAAATTTACCATTCTGGTAAGCCATACCAGCATAAATGGGCTTAGATTCAGTATCCTACTAATAGTAATAGATATTCCCATAAGTACATACATAGGAAAAGGCTGATAATCTGTTCCCACAGCTTCCGCATGGATTAGCATAAGATCGGATTTTTGAAAGATCTTGTGTCTCTGGTAATTTTTAATACCTAAACGATTAACATCAAAGGAACTTGGAAACTGAAACAATTCTTCATCTATATCTCGAATATGTAAATTATATATGGCAAATCCATCTGACCTTTCATTGATTCTTTCATCTTGTATTCCCATTATCATATTCGATATATGGTATCCTGACATAAAATGTGTCATTTCATCTGATATGGTAAATGCCGGAAAAATCAGGTTGTAAACATAACCTATCATAATTGCCTGAATAACAAACAGATACTCCAATTTGGCTTTTTTATGGAGAAATAGGAAGATGAGGATTTGCATAATTGTAATAACAATAATGGCTTTTAGAAAGAAATGCATTTTCAATTATTCTCCTTTCTGTTCCACACTTTACTGCCATTATTACTTATCTTTTTTGCCGGAATTTTCTGTTTTTAACTTTAAAGTTATTATTGGGTTGTTGACTTGAGTTTCATAAAAAGATTTATTAACAATTGACATAGCCCCAATCGCGATATCATCAGCAATAAACACACCTCCTACTAATGTAGCTCCAATCCCTATCACAACATTATCTCCTACTGTTGGAGAACTACTGTCCCTTCCAGATGCAACGAAAGCAGTATTAAAATGAACTCTTGCATTTTTCCCTACTTTAGCTCTTGGGTTTGTCAAAACAGGTCCTAAATGCATGATTCTTAATCCTTTATCAAATACATTACAATCTATTCTCAATCCTGTAGATTGTTTAAGATAATTCATTACAACCCAATAACAAGAGTATCTAATTTTGTGACCTGTATTAAGATGATATTCTGCTTTTCTAAGAATTTTTTGAAATTGCCAAATTGTTGTTATCTCATCATGAGCTAAGTACCTAGCTAATCCATGAAAACCTGTATGTAATGGATACCTGGATCTTTCATAATCCAGCCATTCCTTCAGTTCTTTTTTACTTTCAATCATCAAAAATTCCCCGTTGAAATATATTCTAAAAAAGTGTCATAATCTCTAATATAATCATTTTCATCATATAACTCAGAAGCCATTACCATTAAAACCGCATCGGACGAAAAATCAAACATTTCCCTCCACATGTTAGAGGAAACATAGAGTCCTTCATAAGGTTTTTCCAATGGTACAATTTTAGCCTCCATACCATTGTCAAGTTTAACTTTACAGGTTCCATGAATGCATACAAGAATCTGCTCCAAGTTTTTATGGGCATGTTTACCACGTACAATCCCTTTTGCTGTCTCATACATATAATAAACCCGTTTAATTCTAAATGGTATATCCTTAAATTCTTCTAGTGAGATTAATTGGCCTCTGTCATCACCGTGTGGTTGGAATACATATTTTATAACTTGCATTCATGACACCTCCTGACAAAAAGACTCATACATCAGAGGGCATTTTCTACTATTAAGATATAGAATTACCCCCCCTCAATTTCATTTACAAAATCTTCATAATTTCGAATATATTCATCAGGATCATAATGTGTGCTTGCAAGAACCAGCAATACAGAATCCTTGCTGAAATCGTACATATCCTTCCATACCATTGTTGGAAGATAGATGCCAGTATGTGGACGGTTCAGACAATATATCGCTTCATTTCCCTCTCCATCCTTTACCTTTACCTTGCTTTTTCCTGCTACATTAATAAGGACAAATTCTGTTTTACGATTTGCATGCTGCCCTCGTATTACTCCTTCATCAGAACCGTAGATATAAAAAGCTCTTTTAATTTCAAATGGAATATCTTGTTTGCCTTCAACAATTACCAGATGACCTCTGTCATCTCCTCGCTGTGAAAACTCTAGCATTTGTACTCTATTCATATTATGCATAACAGTTTCTCATTTCTATTATTTTATGGTTCTTATTTTTTTTGCGGGAATACCTGCATATACAGAGAATTCTTCTACATCTGTGATTACAACTGCACCAGCTCCCACAATTGCTCCTTTTCCAATATGAATGCCTGGCAGTATCGTAACATTTGCTCCAATCCAAGCATCGTCTTCTACTACAATGGAATTTTTCTTTATAAGATATTTTGATACATATTTATTGTTTTTTAAAATATGGCTGTTATTTGGTTCTGACTGAGTAATAAAACATACATTAGGAGCAATTGATACATTTTTTCCGATTATCACAGGAGCAGCAGATGCAGCAGATGCAACCACTCCTGGATTACTGTATGAACCTTCTCCCATTATCACATGATTATATTTAAGTGCAATTTTTCTTATTCGTGCGTCAGGATAATACAATGCGACGAATTTTTGTATTCTTTTAGGGAGCGTTTCCATATTATTCTTCAGATAATTATATAAATTATCATCCAATGACTCTAGTTCATACCCCCCCCCAAAACAAAGCGATACCCGATTTTGACTAAATCACATAGGTTTATTCCTTCCTTCTCTCCCCATGCTTTTACCTTTTTTATAATTAGATACCCATCTTTGATTTTTATCCATACACCCTTATGATCAATATTTACGACTCTCCCTACAGGACCAAAATATCTTTTTTCTACAATCAGATGATCTTCTATTTCATACCGTTTTCCCTTGATCTGTAACATAGGATGAGGATATGGATGAGTCAACGCTTTAAAGAATCTTTCCATCATTTGATTTTCCATATAGAAGTCAAGATAACAATCATCCAAGTTTCTTTTGGCTCCAAACGTTGCAGAATCGTTATCCTGCGGCTTTGCTTCAATACGCCCTAAAGAATAGTCATGTAAGACTGTTCCCGCATGCTTATATACTAAATGATCGATTTTATCATTAATAGATTGAATTGATTGGCCTATATAGGAAAAAGAAAACTGAGAAATAATATCACCTGCATCCATATATTCATTGACCAAATGAAACGTGATTCCCAATTCTTCCTCCCCATTCATAATGGCATAAAATGTTGGATGCATTCCTCTATATTTGGGTAGTAAAGCTCCATGTATATTGATATATGTTTTCTTTTCTAATTGTTGTTTTGTTATAAAATCAGCATACCCGCAAAGAAAAACATATTTACAGTCAACCGAATCAAAACTATCTATTATTTCATCATTACGTCTTTTTTCTTTCAAAATATTCTGCGGATTATCTTTTATTAAGTATATTTTATCAAAGTAGGGAAATAATGACCTATATCCACCAGGTCCATAGTGAGAACCTCCTGCAAAAACAATTTCTTTCATCCGTTTTCTAGCCCTCCTACAACAATTTCAATCATACATTTCATATCTTCTTCATTGTATCTTTGGTCAATTGGTAATGGATACAGATGTTGTGAGAGTTTTTTCTCAAAAGAATTAGATTGAGGATTATCTAATACCCATTTCCACCATTGTGGAATGTATAATTTATTTTCCACCAAATATTTTCTAAAATTTTTCTTTGGTGTATCAATCAATAAAGGATATACCATTGGTGAAACGGAATTAATTGAAATTGATAGTCCATTGTAACGGCTCAATTTTTTTGCTAGTATGCTAAAATTATGGTTTCTTTTTCTTTGAACTGATTCATAGTCAATCCTTCCTAATAAGCTTTTAGTTAGTTCTGACATTTCCAAAGGCGCACTTTCAGACAGTTCATTTTCTGCCTTCAAATAATTATCATAAACAGCATTTGTCCCTTTTTCTGTTGATTGAAACAGATATTCTGCTCGATTAAAAGAGTAATCCTTCTTATAAGCATGGGAATAATTAAACCTCTCACATATTAAATATGCCCCATCAGTAACTCCAAAAAATTTTCTGGGAGAATATACATTATAGACATGTTTTTTTCTAACAGGTCTTTGATAAAAACTTTGTGTATTATCAAAAATAATATTTGAGTAAAGTTCCAAAAATTGTTCATATCTCTTTTCGTCAAATATTCCGTAATAATTTGTAATCAAAATTCCGTGATTTTCTGGTAAGTGTTTTATATCAGGAAGAAAATTTTCTTTAATATTATAAGAGCGGTATTTAATTCCTGCTTTTTTTACCGCATCAAACACAGATTTACATGTGTAAATCGGCAGCCACAATGTATCCCAGTTAGAATCTCGAAAAGCCTCTATAATTGCATTTCTTGCCAGATTTAATTCAAGAATTTGTTGAAATGTGTTTTCCTTGTAAAAAGGCTGAAAGGAACTATCAATAGGTAAAAAGCCCCCAAATTCTCTTATTTTACTTTTTTCCATCAAGTTCACACCTATACCTATATTTGCTTGAAACAATACATCCAATACTTTCCTTAAATTCACATAGACCAAAATTGGGTTCGCCTGCTTTAGAAGAAGGCCCAATATCCAATACGGAATAACCGCAGCTTTTATAATATTTAATTAGCTCATAAGCAAGAAAATTGATTGGCCGATACTGACCCTCATCTCGGATATCACCCCAATATACGACTTGCACACAGTGTCTGTCTATCCTAAATACAATTGCTGCTGCAATGTATACGTTGCTATTATTTTGAACTAAAAAATAGTCTTGATCAATTATTTTTCCAGTATCAAATACCTGGTTTTGACTCATAGCTAAAGCATATCCATTTTCTTCTCGGTTTCGCTTTATGATAGAGTATGCCGTTGTTTTCTCGTGTACTGTTTTACAATGTATGAGACATAGTTCTGATTTTAATGCTCTGGAGAGATTCTTTCTCGCATTGTGGCGGATACTTTCTCTATAACTTTCCATATCGATATCAGCAAGGTTAAAGGAATAATTCACCTCTTGGTATACAAGTTTAAATTGATTCCCTAAAAGTGAATTAATTGTCTTTGCATTCCCTTGATTGTTATAAATATCTGGCGGAAGTAATAAATCAATACAAGCTATTGATCTTTTCTCAGCTTCTTTTCTTAGTAATTGAACAAATTTCCAATAATAATCTAATTCCACATAGTTTTGCAATTCAATAAATGAAGTAAACGGTGCAGAAAACGGCGCAAACCAAATACCATCTTTTTCTCCAAATGAAACAGCAAGACGGTATTTTTTATCTTTGGCAACAAAAAACAGCAATTTTTCAATTTTGTAAGAATTTAATTCTTGGAATTCTGCTGTGCAATAAGAAATGCATTTATCCCGAGTCAGATCAGCAAACTCTTGCTGTGCCATCTCAATTAACTCTAATTCCATCTCAAGCCACCTCCTGACAAAAAACAAGGTTGGCTATGGAGAGATAGAAATAAATATTTACAGAGTGGTAAAATCCCCCCCCCAAGATTTCTTACTATCTTATTGTTCTCCTCAAATAAATTTATATCTTTTGTTTTTGAATTACACATTATACACCCTCGTTCTATTTCCATACGGATCTCAATATCCGTATCATTTATAAAATACTGTTTCTGCTCTACAAAACCGATATTCTTATAGATGTGTCTTGCTGCCAGATTCATTTTATTAACTACCAGTGAAAATTTATTTTGTTTTAGATATAAAATTCCGATACACATACTCATTAAAATCAATGACTCCCCCAAGCCATTTCCTTTGGCTGAGTCTTCACCAATTACAAGTTTTCCTATCTCACACTCGTCATTAACAAAGCTATATAGTGCGACGGTTCCAACAGATCGAAATCGTTTATAATCCGCAACAAAAAACAATACATCTTTATTATGGATGTATTGTTCAAACCAATTTTCTTGTTGAGACTTTGAGATCTGTCCAACAGGTCTTAAAAATCTACTTATGTTTTCTTTGTTTCTCCATTGCCGCAATGGTTCAATATCATATCTTCGTAAAGGACGAATCAATATATCACCATATTCTGCACAAAATTTGTGATCCACTGTTATCTCCTAATTGTCTTTTGCAATTCTCTAAGTTTCTTCATCCATTGTGCTTCGAAGCATCTCCGCCTTTTTGTTTTGATTTAGTAAGTCAATGTCATATGGAAGCCGATTTCGTTTGCATTTTTCTGCATACTCTGTGGTACTCATAATAAACTTTGCTGGTACCCCCCCCATACTTCTCCATCCGATATACTTTTATTTACTATGCTGCCCGCAGCAATAATACAATTATTTCCGATTTTAACACCAGGGAGAAGGATACTTTTGGCTCCAATAAAACAATTATCCCCTATTCGGATCCTTCCAAATTTGTATATATCTTTATAAGCTTCATTCTTATGAATCACAAATGTTGCACCATCATGAGTTATAAAAGAAACATCGAAAGATATTAGAACTCTATTTCCAATAGAAATCATATAGGGTTCACTTCCCCAGTTCGTTTTACCTGTAATCTTAACATCTTCTCCCATTTTAACCCCAAGTTTTCTACCATATGCTGCTGGTTCATAGTATAATCTCCAAAGGGCATTTCTGAGCCTTATGAACAAAATTTTTAACTTCATTTGCTTCACCTATATATGTTACTGTAATAATCTATTTTATTTTTATTAAAAACGAATATAGAAATAATGGAAGTAAACAGGTAGACAATTACCTTTTGGCATAACACAACATACACAGATGTCGATATAAATAATCCTAAATATGAGATAACAGAAATTCCAAAAATATATATACCCATGACAAAATTAATCTTTGAACCAGCAAAAAGAGCCAACATATTGACCTCATATTTTCCTGTCAAATACACGATTCCCACAATCCCGACACATGTGATCATCTGAGAAATATAAGGATAGTTATTCATACCCAAAATATTTATAAAAATTTCTGGCATTAATGTAAAGGTAAAGGTACCTATGGTCAAGCATACCATAATCAGGTTCCTGGCCAATTTTATGATTTTTTCCTGCCTCAGTAATTCTTCAATATTTCCTTTATATCTAACTAAATTTTGTGAAAGAACGTCAAAAAAACCATCAATAAACAAACGGAGCATTCCATCAAGGCTACGAAATATTGTATAGGATCCCATTATACTAGATGGAAACAATGCAGATACTAAGATTCCGTCTACATTCGTTTTAAAGAAATCCAAATTTGTTTTTAGCCATAAATACCTTGCTGCATAGATTTTTTTGAAAATTTTGTTGATTTTTATCTTACTAAATATCAGCTTCTTTCTCAGTTTTAGAAAAAAAATGAATAATAATGGTATTGATGAAAAGGAACAAAATACAAGATACCAATTTGCACCTTTTAGAAAATACAATATAATCCCGCAAAATTTAAACATATAATTATTAACTGTTTTTGCTGCCTGTGAAAATACATAGCCTCCCTGAGAACGAACTACAAGTGACATAGCATCATTTAAGGATGTAATTATACTTCCAATAATAAAAATGACCATTAGCCATCCATATGCGTTATGATACTTTGTTTTGTTTATGTAATACAAATATCCGATTATAAAGGGCAGTAAAAATGCGAATCCAATAAATCTTGAGATCAAAGCTTCTGTAGTATATTCTTTTACCTTTTGGCCTTCCCCATTTTCAATCCAATATAAAGCCTCCCTCATCATCGTAGTTTCGATTCCTAAATCAGAGAATGTCAACATAATGCTGCTCACTACATTGTAAACTCCAACTAAAGAATACACTTCAGGTTCCATATCGCTGGCAACTAAATAGAGTGTGAGAAAGCCAAGTAAAGCACCAATTATTTGTATGATTACAATTGTAAAACTTTTTTTAAACATATTTTTTAATTGCAAATCGACAACATAAATTGAGCTAATTCACAGGAATAGTCAGAAACGGTTCTTCGCGAAACAGACATGAGTACGTTTGCTCTCATTGCGTGAACCCTGTCCCAATCTTCTGCAAACCATCGAAGTCGTTCAGCCAATCCGTTTTCATTGTCTGATTCAATGATATATCCATTTTCACCATCCTTGACAATATCACATGTTGCATCTGGTGAAGTGATCATGGGAAATCCAAAGCTCATCATTTCTGGAGTCGTGCGGACTGCCCCTTCCGATAAAGACATGAGCACTCCTACAGCGTCATAATCCTTATACCAACTTCGCAAATCTCCTTGAAATCCTACATATCTGACATTCTGGAATGGTCCATATGTTTTGATAAACTCTTTCATATCATCACATAACCTCCCGACAATAATTAATGGAATATTATTAATATTTGCCTTTCTCCAAGCTAAAAGGAGTCTATGTGTGCCTTTTATAAAGCTATGAAATGCTGTCGATATAAATGCTTTCCTCCCCCCCCTATTAGGAATAGTTCGAATCGGAAAATCTGTGCCTGTTAAATATATTGTTTTGAACTTGTTCATATCATATCCTGCATCAATATATGTTTTTTTTGACACCTCACTAATTGTAATTATCCAATCTGCATTTTCCAATCCTGTTTTACAAATATTTTTATATCTTGAGTCGCCGTATATATATCTCCTTTTAATTTTAAATTTATCATATTCCCTTATTATTTTTTGATATTCCCTTTCGGGTTCCGAATTTCCTGCTTCTACAACAACGATTTTCCCCGCTGATTTTGCGTTTAAAATCATTTTCTGATTAAGAACTGAACAAAAAATAATAGAAGATTTATCATCTTTTATTTTTTTTGAATACAAATAATCTGTCATATGATGACGATAAAAATATACATAATAATCTGGTAATCGAAAAAATTTTCTAATTGGATTTACAAAAAATCTAGCATACCACATTGGAAAAGGCACTTTACATTCTTTACTCTGAAAATCGGCAATTTCTGATGTAATAGTTGTCGGAAAGTCGTATGCATAACACCTATAAAGACTATCAGCTAAAATTTTAATCATCGGCATATACTTTTCCTTTAATCCGGTGTTTTCCAATGATCCGTCTAACGCAACTGAAATTAATCCCATTGAATTCTCCTAAAAAATTCTTCTGTTTTTTTCATTCTCAATGTATTCTGATGCCGTAACAAATCGCACATTATCTAACCTTGTCAGCTCTTTCAAAAATGAATGATATTT
>OFGE01002717.1_pt1 | contig 12686 bp, 11 predicted proteins | sample 1521681 | NCBI WGS metagenome assembly OFGE01 (sample SAMEA3504093, study PRJEB24116) | mouse gut metagenome | biome: mouse gut; feature: mouse-associated habitat; material: faeces | place: Denmark | collected 2011 | reverse complement strand
CCTTCTTGGCGGTATCATCAAGATGATCTGTACCTCTCCGTTAAGTTCTATGGCGTTGACCGCTATGCTCGGGCTAGAAGGACTTGCCATGGGGATCGCCGCGATCGCCTGCGTGGGCGGTTCATTTACCAACGGACTTATATTTGCCAAATTAAAATTCGGAGACAGAAGCAATGTTATTGCAGTTATGCTGGAACCGCTGACACAGGCAGACATCATTACCGCCAACCCGATTCCTATATACTGTTCTAACTTCTTCGGCGGAGGGCTTGCCGGAATCTCTGCCGCAGCGTTCCATATCGTTAATAACGCGCCCGGAACTGCATCTCCGATCCCCGGGCTTATGGCTCCGTTTGCATTCAATCCGCCGCTTAAGGTGGTACTCGCACTTACTTTTGCCGTACTTGGCGGTTCCATAGCCGGACTCGTGGGAGGCACCGTATTCAAAAACAGAGTGAAGATGCCTGCATTATCCTCCGAGACGATTCTGCCAGTTAACATGTCCTAATATGATACGAGCTTGTGCAGACGATGTTTGCACAAGCTCAAATACTGCTATTTAATTTAGTTTCGTAACTATTTCCCAGCATATTGGGAAAATATCTCCTAACTGTTTATAAGTCATACTCCTTTAATCCAAGTCAAATGCTTCATGGGCCAAAGTCAAAATAAATCCCTAAAACTTCATGCCTCACATGCCTTGCATCATAAAAATCTTCATCTTTCATATCCAGATTATATGGGTTGTAGGATCCGGTTATCTTCAAATCATATTTTTTTGCAATACTTATCGCATAATTTTCAAGTTCTCCTAAGATAGGATATTCTGTTTCTTTTGCATCAATCCGATTCCACAAAGACGGCGCCAACGGACACAAATACAGTTCCACCTTAGTTCCTTTGTCTAGCAAATATTTGATCAATTTTTCAAATATTTCCTTGCAATACTCACTGGCATACTCTCCTTTAGAAAACTGGTGTTCTATATCATATTCCTTAGAATCCCTTCTCACATCCTCTTCTGTTCTGTTTTGATAAGACTTTGCATATACCCAGCTAGCATCCGGCATATAATACTTATTGACAAAATTCTCATCAACAATTCCCCATCTTTCTCTGTCGATTACATATGAATTTGCTGCTTGAATCGAATCAACAGCTGCTTGAAAATATGTCACAGAAAACAGTTGTCTTACTTTTGTTTCGATTTCATTTATATTTCCTTCTTGCGGTTTTTCTGTCTCTTCTCTATTCAGGATATCTATCATATAGTCCGCGTATCTCTTAAGACTGTCATTCACGCCAAGCCTCTCCATTAAAGTATCATCAAAAAAATAAGAATCCACACAAAAAACAACTCTTTTGGCGCTCTTACCATAGAGTTCCATCAGTCCAAACTGTGCTAATATATCGTAATAATTCGCCCCGCTATGTCCCAGATTATAGAAGACATCTGATCCAACAGTCTCAGAACGAACTCCCATCACAAGACTTGGCCCTACCGCTATGCAATCTACTTTATTTGGCATTTTTACAATAAGATTGTGTTTTATTTCCCTCTCATTTACGTTGGTGTTCTCAAAATATGTTGCTTTTCCGTTTAAAATTGATTCTGCGATCTCCTCGCTGTAATCATGAAAAATATTTGCCGGATCAATATAGCAGTTAGTAAATACCAACACAAACAAAACCGGTGAAACCAACAAGAACCTCAGCCATTTGCATTTTCTCATATACTATGTACCTCAAAATTGAAAATATATAAATGTAGACGTCCCTACCATTCCATAAAACAAAATGGAGAAAATCTCTGCATATATAACCAGACATCTAAATACGCCGTTCTGCTCATCCAGCTTCTCTGTAATTGATGAACCGTTGTATTGGAAATGATCAGCCACGCCCAGAATCAATACTCCTAAAATCATGAGCAGCAGATCTGTAACTGTCAACCCGAATGTTTCAAATGTTGATACAAACGACGTATAAGCAACCGGAACCTCTGCCATATGCCTGAATACTGATACCGCAGCCATCGTTCCATTGGAACAGACAAAAATCCAACAACAACAGATCATCATCACCGTTCTGAGACTTTGAAATAACCTCCAGCTAAAACATGCTCTATTAATCCTAGCCTTCGTCAACTTAACGAATAACGGCTGTGCCAGATCACTGACGATCAGAACAAAATAAGGAATGACAGCAGAAGCGATAAAATAATAACCTGTTCCTCCATGCCACACGCCAATGAGAAACCACAGAGCAAGCATCGACAAATAAAAAGGTATCTTCTTTCCTGTTTTCTTCCCAAATTTTTTCTTGCACTTCTTTCCCAACCTTATCATCGGTTTTGAAATCTGAACCGGATACATGACATAATCCTTAAACCACAATCCCAATGTAATATGCCATCTCTGCCAGAATTCCTGAACACTCTTTGAAAAAAACGGCGCATTAAAATTCTCCGGCAATTTTATCCCAAATAATTTTGACACACCTATGATTATATCCATACATCCAGAAAAATCCGTGTACAACTGAATTGCATACGCCAGCGTTGCACCAATAATCCCTGCCGCGCTGTAATTTCCGTAACTGTCATATACAGAAGACACTATAATGCCAAATCTCTCTGAAATCACCAACTTCTTAAAATATCCCCATAACATACGTCTAAGACCGTACATAATGTTATCATATTCCAGAGATCTTCTCGTATCAAACTGCTCTCGCATCTCCTGAAATCTTGTAACCGGACCAGATATTATCTGCGGAAAGTAGTAAATAAATAATGCTACTGTAAATACATTGCGTTCTGCTCTATAAGACTTCCAGAATACTTCAATCAGATAACCGATTGCTGACAGAATAAAGTACGAAAGTCCAATCACAGAAGCAAACTGCATAATATTAACATTTCCTTCTATTCGCAACAGTTCCATAAACAACGAGCATAGATTATATGCATATTTTAAGACTACAAGAACTGCTGTAAGCGCTGCTATGGTAAAAGCCAACACAGCGCTTCTTATCCGCCCCCTGCTCTTTTCAATCAGAATTGCTCCGATATATGTCACACAGATTACATACCCAATAAGAAGTATCAGCTTGGGTTTACTTACTGCCGATATGCTGATGTAAAACAGGATACTTGCAAAAAGAAGAATATATTTCTGCAGCCTTTTCAATGTATAGAATAATACTGTCACCACTATCAAAAAAATAATAAAATCAAAACTTACAAGATTCATTCTATTCCCCAAGTTCCAGAATAATGTCAACCATCTCTCCTACATTTTTCATAGTGACAATCTTACCCATCGGAATCTTAAAAGCAAATTCCTCTTCAACTGCGACCACCAGATTAATATGCTCGAAAGAATCCCATCCGTCTACATCATCTGCTACTGTCTGATCGTTCAATTCAATTGTATCATCGTCTAAAACATCACGAAAAACTTCATTTAACCTTTTATATACTTCTTCTCTTGTCATTATTATTTCCTCCTCATTACTAATACTTTCATTTTTGCTCTGGAAACTATATTACCATATTGATTCCGAATCACAGCTTTTATCCGAATTAATCCGAACGCTTCTTCCTTCTCAAAGACTTCTCCTGCTACTGTCAGCAAATCTCCTGCAAAAACAGGTTTTAAGAAAGACAACTCTTCAAAACTGTGAATCAGGCTATATTTCCCAGGCAGGTACATACCTGCTAAAGTCGAATAAAATGATGCTGTGAGCATCCCAAACGTAACATGCCCAGGGAATTTTCCCTCTCCCACCTCGAGTGCAAACTCATCATCGCTATGTAAGGGATTCCCGTCACCTGATAATTTACGGAAAATATCTTCCATATCCGAAGTGATCTTTCGAGTAAATGTCTCCTTCATCCCTACTGTAATCTCAGAAAATGTGAATTCATTCATCTGTGAGATACCTCTTTATTTCCCAGAAAATGCTGTCAGCATCCAATCCGTTTGCCTTTCTTACTTCACTGTGCGTTCCGTATCCGGCTGCAAATACATCCTTAATACCAATACCTTTTACCTTCACTCCTAAACCATTTTCCGCTACAGTCTCAGCAATTATGCTTTTAAGCCCACCGTACACATTATGTTCTTCCACTGCAACCACCATTTTGACACGCTTCGCTTCTTCCAGTACATAAGCTTCATTAAAGGGCTTAATCACAGGAACATTTATCAAAGCCGCACTGATCCCGTCTCTTTTAAGTAAGTCTGCCGCCCGATCTACCTCTTCCAATATGCTGCCGGTTACAAATATTGTCACATCAGTTCCTTCCTTAAGCCTATCGCTTTGATTTACCGACATCCGGTATCCTTCATCAAAAAACTCCTTTTCATGATTCATTCCAATACGCATGTAGACCGGTCCAACATGATCGTAAGCATTCTGTAAGCATTCTGCAACCTGATGCGGCGTTGCAGGAGATAAGATCATCAGGTTTGGCATCGCCCTTAACACCCCAATGTCTTCTGTTGTGTGATGTGTCGGCCCAAGAGAACTCCAGGATAATCCGCTTCCCATGCCTATAATCTTCACGTTTAGATTCTGGAAGCAAATATCATCGCGTATAAATTCCAACGAACGATATACCAAAAATGCCCCTGCAGTGAAAACAAAAGGTTTCTTTCCGACCGCTGCCATACCAGCCGCTGCGGCTACCATATTCTCTTCACTAATTCCAAAATTATAGATCTGATCCGGAAAATTTCTCCTAAACATCTCATCATATCCAGTCCCGCTGTCAGCTAGAATATGCAGCACTTCAGAATCCTTTTGTGCCAGTTCCATTAATTTTCCGATATAAGCACTCTGCATAATTACTCCAATTCTGAATCACTGATTCCCAGTTCTTCCTTAAATACTTTTAATTCACGTTTTCCAGGCAATTTAAAATGCCAGTTCGGATTATTTTCCATAATCGATACTCCCTTTCCCTTGATTGTATGCGCAATAACAAATCTTGGCATACCCATTCGATTATCTCTTTTTAATGCTGCCTCCAAATTCTCTATATCATGTCCGTCAGCTTCTTCCACATTCCAGCCAAAGGCGCTCCATTTCTCCCGCCAATTTACGGCGCCTATGGTATTCTCAACAAAATCCATTTTCTGAATCCTATTACAATCTAAGATAACTACCAGATTATCCAATCGGAATGCAGATGCCGTCAGCGCCGCCTCCCATACGGAGCCTTCTTCACATTCTCCGTCTCCCAGAACAACATAGACGCTTGCCGAACTTCGATTTGCCTTCAGCGCCACAGCCATCCCCACCGCCATGGAAAGGCCATGTCCAAGAGATCCCGTTGTGGCTTCCACCCATTTGCAGTCCCTCATACAAGGCTCCCCTCCAATCGAAGAACCTGGTTTCAGATAAGAATGATATTCGTCTTCCGTCATCAATCCAGCTCTTGTCATCACTCCGTATAATGCCAAACCTGCATGACCCTTACTTAAAATAAACCGATCTCTGTCCGCCCATCTTGCATTCTGTGTATTAAACTTGAGTATCCCTTTCATATATAGAGTATATAGAATCTCCAAGCAGGAATAGCAAGATGCTATATGAGCCATGCCTCCCTTATATCCTGTTATAAAAATATCTTTTCTAAGCTTTTTTAGCTCCTGCTTTTCATGTGTTAATTTATCCAAATTCAATCACCTCATCTGAGTCAATTCCTATTCCGCCACAGTAAGGAATCTCGTCAATCAACAACATCTCTCTATCAGAAAGTTCAAAGTCATAGATATTGTAATTCTCCAATAATCTTTCAGAGCTTATAGTCTTAGGAATTACTGTCATTCCCTTTTGTATTCCCCAACGCAGACAGATCTGAGCAGCTGTTTTTCCCTTTTTTCCAGCAATAACATTCAAAACTTTATTTTCCAAAATCTGTCCATTTCCCAAAGGACTGCTTGCCTCTATCAGGATATCATATTTCTGGCAATAATCTGCAATCTCCCTTTGCAGCATTCCTGGATGGCATTCAGTCTGATTCACCATCGGCATAATCTCTGCTGTTTTTCCAAGTTCCATTAAATGATGAACCTTATAATTGCAAACACCAACAGCCCGGACCACACCTTCACGATATAGAGATTCCATCCCTCTCCAGGTCTCCGCATTTATCCATGCCCAATCCGAATACAGCCGCGGTGTAGCCGGCCAATGAATGAGATACAAATCCAGGTAATCTGTTTTTAATTTCTTTAAAGAATTCTTACATGCATCCCTGACCTTCTTGTAACCTCTGTATGTATTCCAAACCTTATCTGTCAAAAACCATTCGTTCCTTGGGATTCCAAATCCGGTAATTGCTCTGCCGATCGCCAGTTCGTTACTGTAAGCAGCTGCAGTATCGATTAGACGATAGCCGATATCATAGGCTCTCTTAAGGAGATTCAAAACAGTTTCACGATCTTTAATCTGCCAGGTCCCTATACCAATCTGCGGTATTATTATCCCGTTTACAAGCTGATTCATCTCAATTTTCCTATCCTTTTGTTCCATTGACTTCAATCACCCGATTCTTCTTCTCATAGTCATCCGTTATCAAAAACTCCCAGACCGTGTTCCCTTCTTCATCTTCCGAACATTTGTAAAATCCCTGCAAACTGTAAAAATCCTTCACCATTGCATTTTTCGCAGTTGGATAATAGTAACCAACGATCTTTCTGATTCCAAGAGACTGTGCTCTTTGCACCAATTCGTCCATCATAGCAAATTCCATATCGCGTTTAAGAACTCTGCAACTCATAAGCCACAATTCCATATGAAGCTCGTCTCTGCACTTACCTGCAATTTTACCGATAACAATACTAACTACTCCATTATCGCCGAATTTATCTCTCAGCTTTCCATATAATGTCACACGGTCCGCATCCTTCGCCACAGCTTCAATATCACTCAGCGCATACCGCTTCGTTGTCAAGTTAAACTGGTTGCTCTTATTTGTAAGCTGCGCAATCCTCGACATATATAACGGAACAAATTCCTGAATCTCCCCCTTCATCTCTAGAGATTTTAAATAGTCCTTATAGTTCCCAAAATCCGCTCGAATCTGACTTCGTTTTGCATTCTCCTGATACATCTTGTTTCGCTCTAAATCATCCGCTGAAATAGATGTCACCTCGAAAAAACCGGATTTATCCAAAATCTGAATATAATGCTCTGCTCCTGTCAACTCTACAACCGCTACGTCCGGAACCTGTTCCTTGACGATTGCCCTTTCCGCCGGGTTATCATCTAAGAATACAAAACTCTCCGGCAACAAAGACAACTCCTTTGCTGTCCCAATAAGATTCAAACTCTTAGGAACCCAATTTGCTTTGATACTGACAAAATCCTCCGGCTGCAAAATACTATCCGGGCGCTGCAGCCCTTCTAACGCATTCTTCTCATCATTCTTAGAATTGACGGTAAGCAGAATCCCTAACTGCTTATGCGCCTTTATATATTCCTGGAATTCGCTGTAGGTTTGTGCCAGCGAAGTCTCCTGTCCAATTTCAATATTATCAGCTCCGTCATCTCCTACGATTCCGCCCCACAGCGTATTGTCCAGATCCAGATTCAGTACCTTTTTATTCTTCCCATAAATGGATTTGATGATATTAGCAATATTAAAAGAAAGATACGGAATTGCCGGTACTGCCATAGCATATTTGTACATGTGCCAATAATATGGATCTGACCATTTCTCTAACCCGTAAGACGCCGAAAGATAATTTATATCGCAAATATAAAAATCCTCCCTCTTTTGTGCATACTCATAGATACAGCAATTCAGCTGCGTCACAAAATTTACACGCCCGTGCCTGTCACTGGCATCTTTATTTCCCATCAGGCGATAGAATGGATACTCAAAGTTGTTCTGAATGACAGGACAATGGTATGTATCACACAGATGCTCCCATAAACTGGAAAATTTATCGATAACAGCGGATAACTTCTGTCCAATCTGTTCCTCACTGTCGGACAGTACTGGATATTCCGTGATATTCCTATTACTCGTGCAGATATATATAATATCTGGTGAGAATTTCTCCAGTTCTGGGTTGGGAAACATACCATCTTCGTAAAATCGGTTATATTCAGATTCATAAAAATTCGGCTTGATTCCGTAATTCAATAGAAATAATTCAAGAATAAGTTTAATATCATTTGTAGTAGAACCACCTAGAATTGCAATATTTTTGTCTATATAATTGTTACCGTTTATACCCCCCCCCACTAATTTTTTTTTAATGCTTTTCTTCTTTTTTAATATGTAGTCTGAGTTGAATGGATAGTTTAATTCTTGCATATATGTTCCTCCATATCTACTATTCAATTAATTCTTTTACTTTAGACGATTACTCTGTCCCCAAAAGAAGTTTTATGTAATTCTCTCATATTATTTGGACTCTCCTCCTACTATTACACCATATCCCACGTTAAAATTGTATCCTCAGTTAAATCTTGTACAACTGTACGTCCAATTATAATATCCGTGTATTGGGGAGAAATTCCTGTCCCTGGTCTTTTTGGTATCAGATCCTTTTCTGTAATAACCTGTCCTTTTTTCATATCATGAGCTACTACAAGCGAACGCCTCGCCTCTCTTCGAGAAACGATCTCACAATCTAACACCGTTTTTTTCGATGAACCAAGCACACAATTGATTTTTTTGAAATTCGAAATAGCTTTTTTAAAATCTTGCGGATCTCCAGCATGATAATGATCATTACCTGGGAGTCTCTTATCCAAAGTAAAGTGTTTTTCAATAACCTCTGCTCCAAGCAGATAAGCTGTTGACAAAGTTGTCATTGTATCATCAGGAACAACGTGATCACTAAATCCTACTCTCACATTAGGAAATATTTCCTTTAATGTTTTAATAACTCTCAAATTAGCATCGTTAGGCGCTGTAGGATAAGAAAGCACACAATGTAAAATAACTATATCTTTACATCCTACATCTATTAATACGCGTATTGCTTCATCTATCTCTGATATATATGACGCACCTGCAGATATGAATACAGGCTTGTCTTTTGTGCCAATATAGTGGATAAATGGAAGATTCGTTATATCCGAAGAAGATATTTTATAAAAATCAACCATTTCTTCCAGATAGTCCACTGCTTTATAATCAAACGGTGTTGATGTAAAATCCATACCTTTTTTGTGGGTATAATCACAAAGTTCATGGTATTCTTTCTCACCAAAATGATCATATTTCGAAAATAGCTCATACTGTGTTTTTGTTGATTCTTTTCTAGTATCCCAGTATGCTGGTGAATTTTTAGATACAAGAGTATTTGCTTTATATGTCTGAAACTTAGCACAATCAACTCCTGCATCTGCCGCCTTATCTATATATAGCTTGGCTGCTTCAAGCGGAGAAATATTCAGCGCCTTTGCAGTATCATAAAAATTCACTCCCATTTCTGCGATAATATATGGTTTATTTGTTCTCATTTTTAATATTTTCCTCCTATTTATATCATTTGTTTAACATAATATATTTCTTACAAAGCATTTATAAGTCTCATGACTCTCTTGCGCCCTCCCCGTAAATCGTGACTGAGGAGCATTTCCTGAAATCGCCTGCGGCTTTTCTGCGATAAATCCAAGTACATCTGAAGATTACTTTCGATAATCTCATCCGCTGGATTCAGTCCTATATATGTAAACCCATTTTCATTACACACAAAACCATGCTTCTCTTCACGTTTATTTTGAGCCATTGCTATTGTGGGAATACCAAGCATGGCAAGTTCATACCCTGTCCTTCCTCTTGATGTTAAAGCAATATCACAGCCGCTCATAATCTCTGGCATATTTGACACGTCATATAATACTTCTATATTACAATGTCCATTATATTCCATTAGCTTATCAACATTACACTTTGCACGTCCAATTACTACAGAAAATTTATAATCCTGATATTCTTCTTTACAAATAATTTTCAACAGTCTATCAGTATAATTTTGTGGATCTGCCCCACCAAAAGAAATAAAAACCTTCTTAACTTTTTCTTTTATTGCAATTGGCTTATAAAACATGAATAGTTTTGATGAAATATAATACTTCTCTCCTGACTTCATCTGAGGAAACATGCTATCATGATATAACGCGTTAAAAACCAAATCCGCCTTATATGCTCCCTCACCGTCATCCTCAAAATTAATAATTTTAGCAGTTGGCAGCACACTTCGAAGACCAATCATATAATCGATGGATGTTGTAAGAATATCATTAATAAAAATTTTATAATTATGATTCCTGCATTTTTCAAAAAGCTCCACTATCCCATTCACTGGTATTAAAGTATGTGTTGTCTTGCCAAATATACCAGGTGATGTTTGATTGATATCGTAATAAATATCTGGTTTTGTGAAAAACTCATCTGCCAGTTCCATTGCCCGATATATATGTCCCATCCCCCTTGCATTGTTTCCATTTACATAAATAGCTACATTTCCTCTGTTCATAAGTGACTGGACAATTTGTAAATCCATAAATGTATCTACATCAATAGATTCTACTTCTGGTATTTCAAAGATATCGACTTTCTTTCCTATCCTCGTTTCTGACGTAATAACCGAAGCTTTGGACACCATAAATGCACCTGTCTCTAAATAACGCGCTGGCAAATACTGTCGATTTAATCTCTTTTCATAATCAGGCACTTTTTTACCATTACTTACTCTCCAAGATAAGTGCGGTGCGTTTATTGCTGAAATCACTGTATCCAAATCATAATCTATAGTATATCGAATAGCTGCATCTAACGTTTCCACACTCAATGTTGGTGATGTAGGTTGCATTGTTACAATGTAATCCCATTGTGTATCCACCGGAACTGCATCTGCTATTACTGAGTCCAACGTAATTTCGTCTCCGCAAAGGGCGTCATTTCTCAGCTTGACAACTACTCCCATTTGTTTCGCAATGATACAAACTTCAGGAGAATCTGTAGATACAATTACATTCGTAATCATATTTGAACGGAGTGCGTTATTAATCGCATAATATACTAATGGATGTTCCCCAACCACACGTATATTTTTATTAGGTATCCCCTTCGATCCCGCCCTTGCTGGAATAACTGCCAATATATTCATATCACCGATTTCCTCCTATAATAAGTACTTTTTTTCCATTTAGCATACAAACACATCCTTTCAAATTCTGCTCACTAATCATCTTTTATTCAGCCTTTTTAATAATTTTATTGCATTTCTACTATATTACCTTACACCTTTCCAAGTATTCCTCTTGGCATCAGGAAAATACTAAACCTCTTTTCAATTGACTAATCACGTGCAAATATATCTCTTGTGTAAACCTTTTCCCTTATATCGTTTAAATCTTTTGTATTATATCGATTAGCAATAATAGCTTGGCTTTTCTTTTTAAATAAATCCAAATCATTAATCACTCTACTACCAAAAAAAGTTGTCCCATCTTCAAGTGTAGGCTCATATATAATGACAACAGCACCTTTAGCTTTAATTCTCTTCATCACTCCTTGTATGCTACTTTGTCTAAAATTATCACTATTACTTTTCATTGTAAGCCGATATACTCCTACAATAATCTCCTTTTCCATATCTGGATTATAGAAGTCTGAACCACTATATCCACCTGCAATCTCCAAAACACGCTCTGCTATAAAATCCTTTCGGGTTCTATTACTTTCTACTATTGCACTTACTATATTCTGCGGAACATCTTTGTAATTTGCTAATAACTGTTTACTATCTTTTGGTAAACAATATCCTCCATAACCAAAAGAAGGATTATTATAATAATCTCCTATTCTCGAATCTAAACATACACCTTTAATGACATCTTTCGTATTCAATCCTTTCGTCTCACAATATGTATCTAACTCATTAAAATACGCAACACGCAAACTTAAAAAACAATTTGCAAAAAGCTTTGTACATTCTGCTTCTGTCAATCCCATAAAAAGAGTTTCAATATTCTCTTTCCTAGCACCTTCTTGAAGAAGACGTGCAAATATCTCTGCTCTCTCTTGTGTTTCAATATCACATCCAACAATAATTCGAGAAGGATACAAGTTATCATACAACGCCTTTGATTCGCGAAGAAACTCTGGACTAAAAACTATATTGTTTACTCCATATTTTTTTCTTATCGATTCTGTATAGCCTACTGGAATTGTAGATTTGATAATAATAAGAGTTTCTGAAATACTATTTTTTTTTACTTTTAATATCATTTCAATTACAGATTCCACAGCACTTGTATCAAAAAAATTTTTTTTGGAATCATAATTAGTAGGAGTCGCAATAATAATAAAATCAGCAGTCGAATAAGCCTCAACTGCCAGATTTGTATAAGTATTTTCTTTTGTATCAAGAACAGCTCTAAGATCTAAATTTCTTTCTAACAAATACTTTTCTATGTATTCATCTTGTATGGGAGATATACGTTTATTAATCTTTTCAATCTTTTCTGGAATAATATCTACAGCGACAACATGATTATGCTGAGATAAGAGTATCGCCAAAGATAATCCTACATATCCCGTACCCACTATTGCTATATTTTTTTTAATATAGTTTCCACTCATAATATTCCTTCCTATAATGTCAAGCCCTAAATCATTAATTTTACAGGCTTTTCTTTAAATA
>OFGE01002712.1_pt1 | contig 12700 bp, 7 predicted proteins | sample 1521681 | NCBI WGS metagenome assembly OFGE01 (sample SAMEA3504093, study PRJEB24116) | mouse gut metagenome | biome: mouse gut; feature: mouse-associated habitat; material: faeces | place: Denmark | collected 2011 | reverse complement strand
TCTCTCTCTCTCATTCTTACTCTCTCCTCATTCTCTCTCTGTCTCTGTCTCTTTGTCTCTGTCTCTGTCTCTATCTCTGTCTCTCTCTCTCTCTCTTTCATTCTCTGTCTTTCTCTGTCTCTGTTTGTTGTCTGTAGTATTGCTTGTGAGCTCTCAGCTACTGCTCTACACATGTGTGCCTGCGTGTTGCCATGGTGTTTACCATGATGTCCTGGAGTCGCCTTCTGAAACTGTAAGACCACAATTAAATATTTCATCTTATAATTTGGTGTGGTCATGATGTCTCACATCAATAGAACAGTAATCAAGACATCCATATTCCAGTTTATTTTTTCAATCGTTCTGTACTTATTTCATTAAAGTTACCTTTTGTCCATTGAAAAGTTTTAAGAATACTTTTAAAGATCCTGAACAAATAGTGCCAGTAGGAGTGGCACTGTTAGGAGGTGTGGCCTTGTTGAAGTATGTGTGACCCTGTTGGAGTAGATGTGGCCTTGTTGGAGGAAATGTAATACTGTGCTTGTGGACTTTGAGGTCGGTTATGCTTAAGCTGTCCCCAGTGTGACACACAGTCTCCATCTTCTACCTGTGTATCAAGATGTAAAACTCTCAGCTCCTTCTCTAGCATTGTGTCTGTCTGAATGCTTCCATATTTCCAGTCATGATAATAATGGAGTAAACCTCTGAAAACAAGTTACAAAGTGTTCAAGAGTTACTGTGATCCTGGAGACTCTTCATGGCAATAAAACCCAAACTAACACAAACACAAACATTCAAAAACACATTTGATATTTTGACTATTCTTGGCATAGGGAGTGGCACTACTGGGAGCTAATAACCTTGTTGAAGTAAGTTTGGCCTTGTTGAAAGAAATTTATCTTTGTGAACATGGACTTTAATGCCCTCTGCCTAGCTGCCTGAAAGCTAATCATTTCCTAGCACCCTTCAGATGAAGATGTAGAACTGTCAGCTCCAAATGCACATGCCTGCCAGGATCCTGCCATATTCCTACCTTGATGATAATGGACTGAATTTCTGAACCTGTAAGCCAGGGTAAATTGAAAAGTGTCTCTGCTGATAGTTGGTTGCTATTCCAGAAAGACCAAAAGTTATGACGTACCATCCAGAGTCTGAGAATACATTGGTTTAGCTTCTAGCATTTGACAGAAAACAGGATTAACAAGACAATGAGAATATAAAACTTCCTATTTCATAGAGACACATGGGTTATAGATCTGCGGAACTCAAGGTTTCATGGGTGGTATGGTAGGGTGATTAGTGTCTGTATATGAGTGCAGTGTCTGTTCCCAAGTCTGATGTCACACATACACATATGTTCAGTAATGAGTAGAATATCTTCAACACTTGCTCTCTTAGAGTGAAACCCTCTCACCATTTTGACTAGTTTGACTGTCCAATACACTATTGGGATATCTACCTGTCTCCACCCCACAGTGTTGCAGATATGAATAGACATGCCTGGAATTTTACAGAGGTGCTGAGAATACATGAACTCCACTGAGCCATCTTCCCAGCCCCCAGCAGGGTATTGTTTATTGAAATCAATGATCATATCAGTAGAGAAATGAAAACCAACATGACCCTGATATTTTATCTTACCTCCACCTTACACCAACTAAATGAATTTTAAATATAAATTTAATTTATGTCCAAATGAATCCAGATTACATTCTAATGAAAGATAAAATTGGAGTGTATCCAGATGAAAGCTATGTTAGTATATTTTTGGCCATTTATATGGAGAATAACCTATATTTTCGGTACACTAGGAGAGCAAATGCATGTAAATGAGTTCAACCAAAGAAAATCTTTGTTCCAGTGAATTTCTTTGTAAAATAACGTTGAAAATCATGCCATTTCAGTTATATATATTTAATTTTTTTGAGTATGTTATTATGGGAACATGTGAGTTTTCTTGGATTCCGATTGCAGAATTAGAGTATAGGGGACCTGATTATGTGGCACTATTATTTTTTATTAATTAGTTCATTCATTGTCCACCTTCCTACTGTTCCACATCCCATATCTACTGCCCATCCCCTGTCTCCAAGGGCAAGTCCCCATCCTACCGGATCTCTAAACACCTTGATGTCTCTAGTTTGTTGAGAATTTGGTGCATCATTTCTGATTGAATAGAGATCAAGCAGATTTTTTTCTGTGTATGTTTTAGAGACCTTCTGATAGTTCATATATGCTGCCTGTTTGGTTGTCTAGCATTTGGGAGAATTCTAGGTCCATAGTATTTGAGACAACTGGTCCTGTCAGCCTCCTTCAGTCTTTCTCAAATTAAACCAATGGTTCTGCAGATTCTGTCCATTGGTTGTTTGCATACATCTGCATCTCACTGTTTCACCTGCTCATTATTTCTTCATAAGTACAGTCATCCTAGCATTCATATTACAAGTATCTGAATTCAGAAACATACAGAGGCTGTGTACTGCAAGCAGGTCTTCTGCAAAAGCAATATATAATATAAGTACTAAAATTGATATCAGTGCTCTACAATATTCTATTCTATGTGATGAAATATCTCTCTCTCTCTTTCTCTCTCTCTCTCTCAATATATATATTCCTCTAACACTTAGTATGAATAAAGATTCTCTTATATTCTCTCCTACAAAGGGGATGATATTGGCATGTCATCTGCAACATTCATTCACTTTCCTACACAGTTTGTGCTTTCTCTTAGCAATCAACTAATATCTAAATCACACATGCACTCAGATTACAAAGTAAGGTATCTGAGCTCATGCAAACTGTTATTCTGAGTCAGAGTAGGGGGAGGACAATTCCAAACTGTAGTTACATCCAAGAGCATGGACTTTAACAACTTGTGAATCAGTAGAAGAAAAGACAATGTATAGACACGGTTGTTTCTTTTGGTTTGGTTTGGTTTAGCTTTGCTTATTTCAGTTACCCACAATCATTATAAGAAACACAGAGAAACACAGATTAATGCCTGTATCTTGAACTGAATGCAAACAGGGGCCTTAGAACCAACATTATATTTCTGTTACAATATACAATATATATTTTTAGAGATTTTTTTTTATTTATTAGCTATTATACCCACTGCAACAAGTTTAAGAAATATTCCTAGTGACCCAAATAGCAGCTTTATGATTCAGATGCAGATATTTTCACCCAATCAATGGATTGAAGCATCTGACCCCTGTTGTTGAATTAATGAGGTCAAAGATATTAAAGAAGAGGGCATCCCTGTGGTAGGATACCTGTCTCAATTGAAGTGTTCCCCCAAGATGTCTGAAATTGTGGCCCAACAAAGAGACAGAATGCACCTGCTGATATGAGGCCTCCAACACACATACAGGAGAGGATTGCTGGGAGGAGAACTCTACAATTCCACTCTCCCCACTGGAGGGCATTTCATCTAATTTTTTTTTTTTTTAATTCCTGAGAGTCTCTCACATCCCAGGTCTCTGGTATACTCTAGAGCGTTTTCTCATTTCCTCCTTCACAAAGTTGCCTGTTTCCATTCTTTTCGCTGGTCTTCATCAATTCAGTCCTGTTTCCCACAACCACAGTACCTGATAAAATTCCTCTATTCTCCTTCTTGTCCCATTTCCCACCCAGGTCTCTCCCTTCCCCTATCTGTATTGATTTTTTAACCTTCTTATCATTTCTAATTATGTTTATGACTAATAAAATAATTGAAGTTTATTTTTTTGATTCATTATCTTATTAGTTTCCAAAGGGATGATATACAAATACCAAAGGTACATTGGTTTAATTTTATTTCATTTCATTTGATTTTTGAGATAGGCAGTTAGTATGTTTTGTATTCTCCAGGAAGGTCTAGAGTGTTGAGGTTCAGCATTCCATGCTAGTACCATTACAGGTATGTAAAAACTTACCTGGCTTTAATTGCTTATAATAAAATAGTCCCAAAATATCTATAAACACTATAAAATAAACACCTTCCAGTCTGAGAGATGAAAATATTTCCTGTTCATTTACAAACCTCATTGATAGAAAGTATATTTGTTTCTTGAAACAAACTAAACTGCAAACTGAGTGCCATGATTAGCCCCCTCTCTGGTTTCCAGGCTCAGCCGCTTCTCTCTGTTCCCATTATTATTGATGCTCTCGAACAGGGGAATGCCAGGCCTACGACATGAGAGTGAGTGGGTAAGGGGAAGGGTTGGGGGAACATACAGGGGAATTTTGGGATAGCATTTGAAATCTAAATGAAGAAAACATCTAATTGAAAAAAAAACTTAAGTGTATTCACATATGTACACAGGGACATGTGGCACATATGTACATAATTTAAAATTATCATTCCTTTTCAATACTCTGTTTTTCATTTATTTTATTATTATTATTAATATATATGGCAATTCTGAAACTTACTTTGTAGACTAGAATGTCCTCAAACTGAGATTTGCCTACCTCTGCCTTCCAAAAACTGAGATAAAAGGTGTGTGCCACCACCACCTGGCTTCCGAAATATTTTTTACTTAGTGGGAGATGTCCATTATTTTTTTCCTGTTAGGATATATCAAAATCATCAAGATGTCATTTTTCCTTAATCAATTTATGAGATTAAATCAATCCCTGTAAAAATATTTCAGGTACTTTTGGAGACAGGTAAGTTTACAAGAAACATCATTTAAAAAATATTTTATTTCTGGAGCCAAAACCTTGAGTAGACCTTGCATGCAAACTCTGTAGCTAGCCTTATAACACCCGGAGGCAACTCCACTGCCAATCATCTAACATTCATAGGATCCGATGATCAGACAAGAGGAAGACACAACATCATTCCCCAACACCTGGAGTAGAGGGTACCAGAAAGACACAGGCATGCAGGAACTCCACCAGACCAGTGGTATGGATTGCATCCATTCTGTCTGGGACAGGGCCCTGAGCAGTCCTTGGATGCAAACTCAGCAGCCAGCCCCATAACACCCAGAGGAAGCTCCACTACCTGAAGATCTAATATGGCCAGGGTCAGAGGATCCCAGGATCCTAGGAGCTTAGTCACACCAGGATCTCAAGGTTCCAAGGGCAGCTTGACTCCCAGGATGTCAGACCCACCCAGCATCTCATAATCACAGTATACCGTAATAACAGGATCACAGAGACAGCTAGACTTTGAAGAGTTATGACACAACCAATATCACAGGAAGGACAGTCTGATGTAGCCAGGGCATGTAGCACTTGAGATATCCAGATGGTGAGAGGCAAGGATAAGTTAATAAGCAGGAGAAACCAAAGTTATTTGGAATAATCAGAACCCAACACTTGCACCATATCAAGTGGATACCCCAACACACCCTAAAAGTAAGACATGGATCTAAAGTCACTTCTCATAGTGATGATGAAGGACTTTAAGAAGGACATTAGTAACTCTCTTAACGAAATGCAGGAGAACACAGATAAACATGTAGAAGTCCTTAAAGAGGAAACACAAAAATCTGTTAAATAGATTCAGGAAAACACAATCAAACAGGTGAAGGAGCAGAACAAAACCATCCATGATCTAAAAATGGAAATAGAAACAATTGACAATTCTCACTCAGGCCATGAAGCTATGGAATATTCCCATTTACTGAGATCCAGAGGAGTAGCCATTTGGAAGATTGTGTCCCTAAATGTGAAGGTTGTGCTGAAACTCTTATGAAAATTGAGAACAATTTTAAATATGAAAGAAAAAAACACACATTAAAAATTCATGTAGGCAAAATTGACAGCCTTCTATATGTCACAAAACACACAAGCAGAGATTACAATTACAATAATTATTTTTATATCAAGGGGTCAAAACTCCTGATACAATCAATGTCCAAGAAGAGATATTTAGAGCACACACTCACCGGGGACAAACTGTCATGACTGGGACAGCATGGCAGGAAACAAAATGTTGATCTGTTTCATTGAGGGCCAGCATGGGGCCTTCTTACACTTTTGTGGAATAAGCAGCCAAGAGTTAGGTCAGAAATAGCCAGCGCCCTCAATTATGCCAAAGTAACCTATTTCTGCTAGGGAACAGTCCCAAATGTTCCACAAACTTGCTAGACTGTTCCACTAGTTTGAGACACCTGAGACTGTGGGAAAATTTCACACCCAATCTTAATGAAACTGAACCAGGCATGTGTAAAATACTTTTTGAAAATAGTTTCATTTCAATTCAGGAAAAAGGACAGAGAGCCCTGCTTTGTAATGGATGGAGTTAGTCTTTAGCTTCCATTGTGCACCCTAAATGAAACATAGTGTAAAAGAAGCAGTTTTCTATGTAGCAAGTAAGGAGTGAAAACAACACACTAATGGAGATAAAATGCAAAGAACCGGGATATATAGTAACAATTCCAATTGTAAGTGTGAAAAAACAAATATACATATATGTGAGTTGTGCTTGTTATTTTCCTACTGGTTTGATTGTACAGGATAAAAAAACAATAGTCTGTCCGTATTGGCCACAGTTTCATTCATCATTGTGTTAGTGGACCCAATCTAGGAATTAATCATCAGGGTTTGACAGCAAAATCCATCGGCTCAATACACCAGACATTAGCTGGAAAGTGAGGTACAAGTAGGTAATGTCCTTTGGTTTCTTCTCTCTGAGTCTGTTATATGGGCGTCCTGTCATTGTTTGTTATTGTTGTTGGTTGTTGTTTTAAAATTTGAAATATTGAATGCAAAAGCAAGTGGCAGGAGCCCAACAGGTCTTTGCATTCTTACTTTCTCCTTTCCATCACTCTCCAATTCTTCCAATCCCCAGCTTTCATTCAAGAAACAATCATCAGAAACAATTGAAAATAAGACTCCTTCATCATCTTTACTTTGTGCTTGCATGTTGGCTGTAATCATCTTGAAAACATTAAAAATCAGGCTAAGATTCTGCCTATGTTTGATAGGGTTTCATTGCTGTGAAGAGACACCATGACTCAGGCAACTCTTATAAAGGAAAATTTAATAGAGGTTGTCTTACAGTTTTAGAGGGTCAGGTCAGTACATTATTATCATGGTGGGAAGCATGGCAACATCCAGGTAGAAGGGGCGATGTAGAAGGAAAGAAGTTTTCTATATCTTAATCTGAAAGCAAACAGGAGGAAGCTTGTGGCCAAAGCAGCAAGGAAAAGCATCTCTCTTCATCACTGGGCAGAGTTTGAGCACTAGATAAAAGCCAGCCTACACAATGATCAAGGCCACATCTGCTAATAGTGCCACTTCCCATGGGCCAAGGATATTCTAATCATCAAACTGCTACATACCTGCAAACACTCCTGTATGCATGTATGCACACACACACAAAGACACACACACACACACACACACACACACACACACACACTTTCATGCCTATTGCACGTGATATTGCATAAAAATATATTTGTTTATTTACTCATATATTTATTTTTTACTTACTTGCTTGCTTGCTTATTACTTACTTATTTACTTATTTACTTACTTACTTAGTTTTAAATGTTTTGCTGAAGAACTTTGTACATAAACATAATGAGTTTGAGTAAATCCATCCCCATCTTCTCCTCCTTGAATTGCTCTCCATTTCTCCTGTATCACTTTTAGCTTTAATTCCATGCACATTTTAATAAAGACCACTGAGTGAATTTAGTGCTGACTACATATGTGGGGTTAGGGAAACACATCCACTGGAACATGGGCAGCCTCTGAGGAGCCAAATCTATGAAGAAAACTGGCCCTCACACCTGCAGCCACTAATTGCCAATTTTTTGGGGTGAAATTTTCTCTGCTCCCCCATCTATTCTTCAAGAACTGTGAGACAGAAAATTTTAAAAAAAGGTGTTGAGATCTGCTTAGAAAGGACTTTAATCTCAGGATATGGGAATCAAAACCAGGTAGAGATGAATTCTCTGCTGATCTGCACAGGAAAGCACAGAAATCTAGGACTATACAGAAATATCCAGTTCCAGAGAAGAAAAACAAAAGAAACAGGGAGGAATTGGGAAGTACAAATAAGAATTTGAATGTACAGATTGTAAATCCTGTCTCTGGGAGTAATAATCAAGATACTTTGAAAGGAACAATCAAGCCATGTTTAAAAGACTGGACACACCATTTGGCATATGTTATATAAATCAGTAAAAATAATTAAAAATGTCTCATTAAAATTCACAACAGTCCCCTTAAGTTTTTTCTTCTGGTTTTCTTCTTTAAATATCTTATTGAATCTGAAGTGATGGCTCAGCATTTCTGAACACTGGCAGCTCATGCACAGCATACACTTGGACTTGCCACATTTCCATTGGCTGTTTACAACTTCTTCTATTTTAGTAACCACAGGGAATCCACACTCCCCCTTCCCATGAGACAATGTATCCATACCTATACAGAGAATTCAAAACAAACAAAATCTCTTCAATCTGTCTCACCAATCATACATTAGGTCCAATGCTTGGGTGCTTTCTGTTTCAGGCTCACAATGATCAATGGTATATACTTTCTAGGTTGTATAACTGCACTTCATTTCTCTACCAGGAACCTTTCCTCAGATTCTGTCCTCATCAAGAATCCCATCTAATACCATCAGACACTTCTATGCATCAGAGGGAACAAGGTCTAGCTGTGTGCCTTGCAGGTTGGGTAGAGCACTGTCAATATCCCTTCTCCTCCAGCAAACCCTCTCAAGGCTCACAACGGTTGTCTTCCAGAATAAAATCTGATTGCCTAAGAGAAGGAGCAAATCATCTCTGCTTGCTCTAATGTCTAAATGACATTGCAGATTAAGAAAAAACCTAGAGCTTCCCTAAGATTCTCAGTCCGGGAGCATTTGGACAATCCATTACTTTCATAGGGTCCAAAATTGTTTGAATTCTACAGACCAATGAATTGTCCCATTAGAAGCCAACTTTCCAGCAGGTAGCAGCAGCTCCAACTGTTGTCTCCAAAGGCAGTTAAACAAAAGCAACCTGAAGAGGCAGGTGAACTGCTCCTGGTCCCACCAAGGTGACTTTGGTTTCTGGTGGGAGGGGGCAATTACATGCTGTGAGAACTCTGTTCTGTTGATGTGCTCACCCACCAAAACACTCCTCTTGGAAAGACCAGGAATGAGTTCCTCTTCCAAAATCCCTCCTCTTGCATGTGGTGTTCATTCCATGGGTGTGGGGAGTAGGCTCTATTCCTTGGGTACTCTGTTTCTAAATGAGGTGACACACAGTGATCACTCTCTCCTATCTTTCACAGATGATTGAGACTCCTAATCTAGACATTATTTATTTATTTATTTTTTCAATCTGCGAAGGCAGATATGGTTGTTTGCTAACATTACAGTTTGCATGGACACTTCATATATGTAATACATCAGAGGACAGAAGAGGATACAGCAGCATATGCTGCTGGAATTACAGGGAGGATGAGAAAGAAAGGGGGGGCAGGGAGTGAGAGGGAAAGAGAGAAACACAGACTGAGACTGAGATACAGAGAGATAGCAATACAGAGAGTGGGGAAGTTAGAAGGAAAGAGAGAGAGGCAGAGAGACAGAGAGACAGAGAGACAGATAGAGAGACAGAGAAACAGTCACAATGTAATTGCTGGAAATTGAAGCCACGACCTGTGTGATAGCAGCAAGTCTGTCAACACATACATTGTCTCTTGAGATTTTGGCTCCAATTTTGAATTGGCCAAGAAAGACCTGATGCTATGTATTCTGGAGCTGACCTTTTGTATATCATCGTATTCCTGGAAACAGTTTCACATCTAGGGAACATGACCTTTAATCAGTCTTGATGCATCTCACATATCCTATGCCCAGACACCAAAGGAGACATATGGAAGGTTTCCTGTTGTGGTCTGGTAAAAGGACGCCATTCCTGACAAGAATCTCCAGAAGAATAAAGCCAATACAGTCGAAACAACCTTAGCCCTGGTCAGAGTGAGATACCTGCCTTCTTAAGGCTTCTCAGTACAGCTTTATATAGTGTATTAGCTTACTCTTGGTTAGAATTCACCACAGATCACAAACATCCTATTCAGATTTCTCTCTCTTTATCTATTTTTTTCTTGTTGTAGTGGTGGTGATTTTTTAAGAAAGACTTATAAGAATTAATTTACTCTTAGATGAATTTGGACCTTTTGAGAAAGATTGTATTCCTACACCATTTTTCGCTCATGAGAAAATGGGGAGGTGGTACATGGCTTAGAGTATAAGATCATTGGCCCCTGTGCACAGGTTACAGGATTCAATTACCAGGGCCCATCTTGTTTGTCACAGCCACAGGTAAGTGCTGTTTCAGGGGATCTAATACTATCTAACTTCTGATCTCTACACGGTCCAGTTTAGTGCACAGGCAGCAGACACACCCCTTCAGGTAAAACATTCATAAAATAGAAATAATGAAAATTCTACAGTTTACCAATTGCCATATAAAACTTGATTTCCAAATGATCACACATACTATTAGGAGAGGACCTCAAAATGTGGATGTAGGTCAAAAATTTTGATATATTTGATACTTATTTTTTCTTTCTTTTCTGTTTTACACCACCTAGGACCCCACATCCCAATGACCTGGAGGAGAGTAAGCCAGAGTTCTTCCATAGTCTTTGCTTCAGTTCCTGTCTCCACTTACCAGCTCTGATTAAGGTGTTGTCCAGACTTCCCTAGATAACACAGTTTAAAACCTGAAAGTTGAAAACAGAAAGAATCCATTACATCATTTGGTAGATTTGGGTCCCAATTTTTACCTCATTGAAATCAAGACAGGACTGTATGCTTGCAATAATGTTATCTGCCTGTGCTTAAACTTCTGACTAAAAAACTCTTTGTTCAAAACAGTGCAGTGACCGATGAGCATCAGACAGTTACATAGCAATTGTTGCCCTATGAATTTGGATACATCTCTGATTATATTGAAGATTCAAATTCAATTAAATGGTTTTAGTAGTAGGTAGACAGGCACCTAGTGTTGATGTAAAACAAATTCCACAGTAGATCAGTTCTAAAACTACATTATTCTGCATGATATCTCAGCACTAATGAATAGGCAGCTGCACAAGCAAAAGAAGAGGAAAAGGAAGAAACACAGGCAGACACAGATGCAGAGGTTGAGAAACAGGCTGAGATAGAGAATGAAGAAGGAGAAAAGGAAGGACAGGCAGAGTCACAGGGACAGTCAAAGGGAGATTCAGAATCAGAGACAGAGTCAGAATGTGTGGTGTGCATGTACCTAGTGTGTGTCTTTCTAATTTTTAGACCTTTTAGGAAGTTACATTTACTCAAGTGTCCTCAGAGATGGGGTGATTGGTTGCAACAAATTTCTCAGATTACAACCAGTATACCAAGACATGGTTTCTGTCTAATTGGCCACCCAGACCCAAGGAATACTTATAATAGGAGAGATCCCAGGCTAATGGTTTTCTTTCTTATAATAAGTCTGTCTCTCCCAGTCACAGAATAAAAGGAAATTATGATTCATTGGAAAAGAACACATAAATGGCTCCAGAAACTCAGCCAAGTCTATTAAGATATATATATATATATTATCACAAAGCTCTCACACAACTTTTTAAAAATCCTGTACTGGATTCATCTTCTAAGTATACACTGTATGTTATGTATAGTATATCATAAAATACTAAATAGGAATATCTAGCTATGTACACTGAATGTATACTGTGAGGAGCTGCCCTTTCAATCTCCATTACAAGATGGCGCTGACATCCGTTGTTCTAACTGGTAAAGAAATAGTCTGTGTATGTGCTGGGGTATTTTTCCATTCTTTGTGCCCTTCCTGTTCTGTGGCGTCATATGGGCTGATAGTGAGCAGCCCTTAGGGTGAAATATGTCTCTAACACTTCTTGTGGTCTATTTAAGGACCGAGTTTCCTGTGTTCTAAGCCTCCTCGCCCAAAAGCTAATCATCTTTCTCTTGAGATGGATTAAAGCTATGCTGCAGAAGGATCTGAGTGTGTCCTGTGTGTGTGTGTTATCGACGGTGAGACTCTTTATCATCACAAACACAGTATACTGAATGCACAGAGCATTAGTACTGTAACTCCATGGATAAATCATGTTCATGAAGCAACACTAACAGAGATTTACACACAATATTTGCATTTCATTTGTGTTCCCGAGATGAAAATTATTTTCATCAACACACATGGCACTGCATAGAACAGGTATGACTAATATTAAAATAGTAAACAGCTGACTGCAAGAAGTATAGAAATCAGAGTTAGTAAGTCTTTGGTGGAATACTATATTTACATACTCACAACATCCATTAGTGAAGAACTCCTGCTGCATTAACTTTGCACAAGATTTATTGTCAAAACTTGTACTTTTAGTCTGGTGGTTGGTGGTTGGTTACACAAGTTGGTTGTGGTTTGTTAGTAGCCATAATTAAAGGAGAAGAACAAGGAAAAAAATTAAATTCAGAGATTTTCTAATTCCTCTCTCTAATATACCCTTATTTCTGTTCTATCTAGCGTTAGGGGTTATAAAAAGAAGATCCTAGAAAATATCAAACACCAACTATAAAAATGAATCCTTAATTACTGTCCACCAGAAACCACCAATTGTGAAGAAATACACTTTATCTTCTTTATCATAAGTTTTAAAGGACTCTCTTCAATAGCTTCCTGACTGGACTGTTCTTTTTTCTTCTGTGTTCTTTTTCCTTGTGTGTGTGTGTGTGTGTGTGTGTGTGTGTGTGTGTGTGTGTGTGTGTGCATGT
>OFGE01002709.1_pt1 | contig 12708 bp, 10 predicted proteins | sample 1521681 | NCBI WGS metagenome assembly OFGE01 (sample SAMEA3504093, study PRJEB24116) | mouse gut metagenome | biome: mouse gut; feature: mouse-associated habitat; material: faeces | place: Denmark | collected 2011 | reverse complement strand
CTGCCACAAAAGCCTTTGCATGAATAAAGCCCGGGAGATACTCATAAACCTTCACCCCCGCTGCCAAAAGCTCGGGGTAAAAGGTCCGGGCAATGTAGTATGCCACCTTTTTGTCAGGGATACTGGGCAGGATCATGGCTACCTCCACCCCCCGGCGGGAAGCATAGCGCATAGTTTCCAGAAATTCCCTGTCCACAATAAAATAAGGTGACATCATGTGTACGTATCCGGAAGCACGCTGTATCATAGATTCGTACACCTTTTTTCCAACCTCTGTGCTCCTGGTGGGAGTCTCCCCGTAAGGGACCACGAAACCGTCATGGAACAGGGGCGTCTCAAACACTATATCCCTCAGGTATGCCTGGTAGTCCTCCTCCCCCCACTCCGACACGTTCCACATCTGCAAAAACATCACCGTAAAGCTCCTGACCGCATCCCCGGTGATCTTCACTGCCACATCCTTCCAGTGGCCGAACCGTTTTACTTCATTAATATATTCATCTGCAAGGTTAACCCCTCCGGTAAATGCCACCTTCCCGTCAATCACCACAATTTTCCTGTGGTCGCGGTTATTCTGGGTGGTGGACAAAAAAGGCACAATGGGCGCAAACATCTTGGCCCTGATCCCATAGCTTTGGAGCTCACTGGGATATTGGTAGGGAAGCAGCATAATAGAGCACATGCCGTCGTACATCACCCTTACTTCCACCCCTTCTTTTACCTTTTCCTTCAAGATTTCCAGCACTGCGTCCCACATAGTGCCCCGTTCAATAATAAAATACTCCAGAAAAATAAACCGCTCTGCCTTTTTCAGCTCTTCCTTCAGGTCGGCAAACTTATCCTCCCCCAGGGGGTAATACACCACAGAAGAATTGTGGTAGGTAGGGAACCCCGCTGTATGCTCCATGTAATGCGCAAATCCCCGGAAAGACGCCGGACAGTCTTTCAGCGCCTCCTGTGTCTCCTTATTGGTTCCCAGAAGCCCCTTTGTCTCTTCCATGCGCCTGCCCAGCTTTGCCTTTAAGCCAATGCCGCCGAAATTCCCCATCACAAACACATAAATCAAAGCCCCCAATACAGGAAACAGGCAGACCAGGATGATCCAGGTCATCTTGAAATCTGTAGGCTCATCCCTGTTGATAATATATATTATCAAAAATGCACCCAGCAGGTACATACACTGCCAGATATAAGGGTAAGCGCTTTTTACGCCGATAAAGCTCCCCAGCAGTGCCAGAATCTGCGCAACCACCATCAACAGGATAACCAGCGTCCTGCTGAATATAATTTTAAACAAACAGTTCAGAAAACGCTTCATTTTTACCTCTATGCCCTAAGGCTTTAACAGGTGCAGGATTTCCTCAAAACATACGCCGTTCTTTTGGGGTATCCCCATCTCCATAGATTTTACAATACACTTTTTTACAAAAAGCGACGCTTTTTTTACGGAACGGGCAAAAGCCACCCCATTTCCCGCATCCGCCGCCACAATGGAGGCAAACAGATCCCCTGTGCCGCACCGCTCTTCCCCTTCTTTGTGGGTCCTGAAAAGGGCGGGCTGCCTTCCTTCCTGGTGTACATAATTCCCCATAAATTCCCCCTGGGGAATACCGGTAATTACAATTTTTCCCGGCCCCAGCCCCCCCAGCTTTCCCGCCAGGGCGGACAGCTCCGCTTTCTTCCAGCCCTTTTCCTTATAAGGAGTATCTGTCAGCCGGCAGGCCTCTGTAAGGTTGGGCGTGATAATATCAGCCAAAGAAACCAGCCGCCTCATTTCCCGGCACATTTCCTCTGTGTAGGTGGGCGCAATCGTCCCATGGTCGCCCATTACCGGGTCAACAATCACCAGGGTATCCTCCCCTGCAAACTGCCTGATAAATTCCTCCACTATGCCAATCTGTTCCTGGGAACCCAAAAAGCCTGTCATGATGCCGTCAAATGAAAGCCCCAGCTTTTTCCACATGCCAAAATACGCCGGGAGCTTTTCTGTATAATCGTCAAAAAAGTATTCCGGATAGCCTGTGTGATTGGACAAAACAGAGGTGGGTACAGGGCAGCACTGTATTTTCATATGGGAAATAACCGGCAGGGAAACAGTGAGTGCGCACCTTCCATAGCCGGTCAGGTCGTTTACTGCCGCTATTTTTTTCTGTAAACCTAATGCTTCTTTCATTTTTCGCCGCTTCCGTCTGCCATCATCCCTTCCCCAAGCTCAGATGTGCAGTGGGGGCACCTTATTGCCTCAATGGCAATCTTCTCCCTGCAAAAAGGGCAGGTTTTCGTGGTCACAGGCGCAGGCGGTGCAGGTTTCTTCCTTGCCACTTTGTTCAGTACTTTGACCAGGATAAATATTACTATGGCAATCAGGAAGAAATTCACCACCGCGGCGATAAAGGCACCGTAATTAAAAGTCGCCGCGCCTTCCCCTTCCCCCAATACAATGCACAGAGAAGTAAAATCAAAGCCCCCTGTGAGCAGGGAAAGCAGCGGCATCATAATATCCCCGACCAAAGAATTTACAATGGCAGTAAAAGCGCCGCCGATAATGACACCCACTGCCATGTCCATTACATTGCCTCTTGATACAAATTCCTTGAATTCTTTTATCAATGCTTTCACCGTATCTTATCCTCACCTTTCTTTTGTGTATAGTTTACCCATTTACATGATATGGCAAAACCATTTTAGCACATATATTTGGAATTATCTGTAAATTTTTTATTAAGACATCTTAAAACTATATTACCTGCTGCCCTTATCTGTCTCCTTTTCCCAGCCTGCAAAACTGCTTCAGGGCAAAGTTTTCCAACATGAAACAACGGGCAGCACGCTCCGCGAACTGCCCTTATGATAAAGAAAAAGGCGTAAATGCCTCTTTTATAAGCATTTGCGCCTCCCTAAAATTTACGTGCGCTAGAGGATTCGAACCCCCGACCTTTTGGTCCGTAGCCAAACGCTCTATCCAGCTGAGCTAAGCGCACATCTGTTGCTATCATCTGCAACAAAAACTATTTTAGTACAATCCTTTCAATTTGTCAATATGCTTTTCTAAATTTTTCCGGAATTTCCGGGGAAATGCCAAAGCCTTTTCCCATGTTATAGCTGGGAAACCACAAATATGTCATAGATTGCTTTGATTGCCGTTTCAAAATCCTCATCCGCCACGCCGATAATAATGTTAAGCTCACTGGAACCCTGGTCTATCATCTTTACATTCACATTGGCATGGGCAAGGGCGGAAAAAATACGCCCCGCAGTCCCTCTTGTGGACTTCATCCCGCGCCCAACCACAGCCACCAGGGCAAGGTCGCCTTCAATGTCGATCCCGTCCGGGTCTGCCAGCCTGTGGATTGCGGAAACCACTTTCTGTTCCTTATCCATAAATTCGTCCTGATGGACAAACACTGTCATGGTATCGATGCCCGACGGCACATGTTCAAAGGAAATGCCGCTGTCCTCAAAAGCCTGCAGCACTTTCCTGCCAAAACCGATCTCCATATTCATCATGGCTTTTTCAATATTCACTGAACAAAAGCCCTTCTTGCCTGCAATCCCTGTTATGGTATATTTGGATTTCTGGCAGGTGCTTTCCACAATCCAGGTTCCCTCATCCTGCGGTTTGTTGGTGTTGCGGATGTTAATAGGAATCCCTTCCCTTCTCACCGGGAAAATAGCATCCTCATGAAGCACACTGGCTCCCATATAGGAAAGCTCCCGCAGTTCCCTGTAAGTGATGGTGTCAATCCCTTCGGGATTTTCAATGATTTTGGGATCCGCCACCAAAAATCCGGATACATCCGTCCAGTTTTCATAAACATCAGCTTTCACAGCCCTTGCCACAATAGAGCCTGTAATGTCAGAGCCGCCTCTGGAAAAAGTTTTCACACGCCCGTCCCCATAGGCTCCATAAAATCCCGGTATAACGGCATTTTCCATGGTTTTCAGCTTCTCTCCCAGCAACTGGTTGGTAAGCTCCGAATCAAACTCCCCTTTATCCGTAAACCGGATCACCTCCCCAGCGTCCACAAAGGCAAAACCAAGGTAAGCTGCCATTACAATGCCGTTTAAATATTCGCCTCTGGAAGCGGCATAATTCTCCCCCGCCTTTTCCCGGAAATTTTTCTCCATGGCCTCAAATTCTTTATCCAGGGAAATAGAAAGCGCCAGCCCGTCTATGATTTCCTGATAACGGGAAGCAATCGCCCCAAGCTCTTTTTGAAAATCCTTCCCTTCCTCTGCCAGATGGTAACAGGCATAAAGCATGTCTGTCACCTTTTCGTCTTTGGGGAATCTTTTCCCCGGTGCGGAAGGGACTACAAAGCGCCTCTCCCCATCTGCCCGGATGATGTCTCCCGCCTTCACGAACTGTTCTGCGCTGGCAAGGGAGCTGCCGCCAAATTTCACTACTTTTCTCATTGTAATAACCAAGCCTTTCTTCCATACCTGCCAGTTTCGAAAGGCAGGCTGATGATTTTGTTCACTTTTCAAGCAGCTTATTAACTATTGTATGCCCCAAAGGAATAAAATTGCCGCTTGCTTCCGCTTCTTTTTCATTATAATTCCAACTATGGCTTTCCTGCAATACACTGTCATACAAAAGATAAGGAACATTGCCAGCAGTGTGGGTCCTCACCCTTATGGGGGTTGGGTGGTCCGGCATAACCAGCAGCCGGTATGCCATCCCCTTATTAGAAAGAGCCAGCGCCAAAGGCCCAATCACCCTTTTGTCCAAATATTCAATGGCCTGTACTTTCCTCTCCACACTTCCCTGATGCCCCATTTCATCGGGGGCTTCCACATGGATATAGACAAAATCATATCCACTATCAAGCGCCGAAAGCGCCGCCTGCACCTTGCCTTCATAGTTGGTGTGCAGGCCGCCGTTGGCTCCATCCACATGCGCCACGCCCATGCCAGCGCCCACGGCAATGCCTTTTAGAAGATCCACTGCCGATACCATCATGCCCCGGCACCCTGTCTTTTCTTCAAAGGAAGCCAGCGCTGGCTTCGTCCCCGCTCCCCAGAACCAGCAACAGTTAGCTGGATGGAGCCCTTTTTGTTTTCTTTCTATATTAAGAGGATGGTCTGCCAGGATGTCATAGCTTTTCTTCATCATATGGAGGAACGGCTCCGGCGGAATATAAGGACCGATTTCCTGTCCCAGCACATCATGAGGCGGGGGAAGCTCCATAACTTCTCCCCTGCCCCAAATCAGGCAGTGGCGATAGCTGGTTCCCGTATAAAACTGAAAATCATCCTTTTGCAGTTCCCTTCTCACCGCTTCCAGCAAAACACCACTATCCTGAGTACTGATCTCATCTGCACTGTGGTCAATAATGGTTTTCTTCCCAAAAGGAACCTCATCCCCGGAAATGGTCACAAGATTACACCGCAGGGCTACATCGGTATCCTTCATAGGTACACCGATACTCAACGCCTCCAGGGGAGAACGGCCGGAATAATATACCTTTGGGTCATAACCCAGCACGGAAAGGTTCGCCGTATCGGAACCCGGTTTCATTCCCTCCGGAATCGTATGTACCAGCCCAATCTCGGAAAGCCTGCTTAACCTATCCAAAGCAGGGGTATCCGCATATTCCAGGGGGGTCTTCCCTCCCAGCACTTCTATGGGTTCGTCCGCCATGCCATCCCCAAGCACTACCACATATTTCTTACCCGCCATCAATTTACTTCCTCTTTCCTTCCCTGCCAGATAATTAAATGTCCGGCAGGGATATTATCACACTTCCATCTGCCACTCTTTTTATTCCATGCGGATACGGCTGATAATTCCCGTCTCATTTGCTTTTTCATTAAATTCCTTTTCCGGCATAACCTCTGTCACAAAGGCAAATTCTCCGGGTACACCTGCTTCCACAACACTGGCCTTCCCAAATATTTCTAAGGCCTTCCTCTCATTCTCCTGTGCCACACGCACAAAAAACCTGCGCTTTGCCTGTTCAATTCCTGTAAGGGCTACATTCCCTTCTTCCCAGAAGCACATGATCACTTTGCCCAAATGCCTGGCACAGTCCACCACATCGGAAACCACTGCGCTGGCAGTGGGAAGCTTTCCGGCCCCTCTTCCATAGTACATGGAATCGCCCAGCATATTCCCATGGACACATACTGCATTAAATACGTCATTCACCATAGAAAGCGGGTGTTCCCCATCAATCATAAAGGGCGCTACCATTGCGTACAGCTTCCCATCTTCCTCTTTACTCTGGGCAAGAAGCTTGATGGTCTTTCCCATTGCCCCTGCATAGGCAAAATCAGCGGCTGTAATCTTGGTAATCCCTTCTGTATAAATATCCTCATACCTGACATGCCTGCCGCACATAAGGGAGGAAAGAATAGCGATTTTCCGGCAGGCATCGTACCCCTCCACATCCGCCTCCGGATTCTTTTCTGCATATCCCTTTTCCTGGGCTTCCTTCAGCACACTCTCAAAATCTGCGCCCTCTCTTTCCATTTTAGTGAGGATATAATTGGTCGTCCCGTTTAAAATGCCCGTGATGGCGTCTATCTTCTCTGCCGTAAGGGAATAATTTAAAGGACGGATAATGGGAATGCCTCCCCCTACGCTTGCCTCAAAAAGATAATTGCATTTATTCTCATGGGCAATGGCAATCAGCTCCGGCCCATGGGCAGCTACCAGTTCCTTGTTGGAAGTGCAGACACTCTTTCCCATAAGGAGCGCCCTTTTGGTAAAATCGTAGGCAGGTTTTAAGCCGCCCATGGTTTCACATATGATTTTAATTTCAGGATCATTTAAAATCTGCTCCACATCATGGACCACCTTATCACCATAAGGGTCTCCGGGGAAATCCCGCAGATCCAGTATATACTTTATAGAAATCTCTTCGCCGGACTTCTTGTTGATTTCTTCCTTATTCTTTTCAATTACTTCTACTACGCCGCTGCCTACCGTGCCGTATCCCATTACCGCTACCTGAATCATTTTTCCTCCTATCAGCCCCACATCTGCCCTTTCTGCCCCAGGTGCATTTGCGGCCGCTTACAATATGCGCCCGCAAATGCCCTGGTATCCTCCGGGCAGGAGGCTGTTTTTATTATTTTTTTGCTAATATTTTAACGTTTCTCACGCCTTTCTGACGTTCCATCGTGCCAAGCATTTCTGAGACGTTCCCTGTAGTGGGCAATACCTGGACACTCAGGCTTAAGGAGGCAACACCATCTATGGGAATGCTCTGGTGAATTGTCAGAATATTTGCCCCAAATTCAGCCACAATTTTCAGTACATCTGATAAAAGCCCAGGCTCGTCCTCCATCTGAAAAGTCAGCGTGATCGTAGTTCCCTGTGAATTATCATGAAACTGAAAAATATCATCTTTGTACTTGTAAAAAGAACTTCGGCTGATTCCCACCTGGTCCGCCGCTTCATTGACCGTATGGACCCTGCCCGTGTCAAGGAGCTTTTTGGCTTCCACCACTTTCAAAAGTACCTCCGGCACCGCCTGTTCCTTCACCACAAAATATCTGCTTCCCATCACCTGCACCTTAATCCTCTGCCGGACTGCCATTTGTTCTTGTGTTGCGGACACTTGTTTGTCACCGAGGGATATTGTATCACAGACTCTTATTCCTGGCAAGCAAAATCCTCTAAAATTTTTAGATAACAACAATCATTTCCCTGCTGAATGCAACCAAAACCCTGTCCTCTCCTTTTACTACCATAAGTTCCTCCCCTTCTTTTTTTCCAACAAGGAAAATGCCTGGCTTTATGGCGTACCTGTCCGTGTAAGATTCTTCCTCCATGGCTTCTGTAACCCGAAGCACATATCCGTTTTCTTCCCTGTTTAGCAAATATCGCCCAAGATAAACCATCCTGCCTTCCCCATCGTCATTATAAACTTTTACGCTGTGCCTTAAATAAAAAAGAAAGAAAAAACCTCCTGCCAATGTTAACAGAGTCCCTATGGTTATGGTGATAATCCTTACCGCCGGATGCTGGAAAAGTGCCGCTATTTTCCAGAATAGCCCTTTTTTCTTCACCTGATATTTGATATCCTGGGAAGCTTCGCTTTCCTGCGCCTTTACTGAATGCGTTTCCTTTATGATTGGATGCTGCCCTTCCGGCCCAAAACCAGATACTTCCTCCCCATTGTTGTGAGAGTCCGCCATCAGGCTGTCCTTTGCCAGGTTACCGGAATTTCCTATTCCTGTCCCGCTTCCCGGCCCGTCTCCATCCAGATTCCCCTCTCCGCTGTTTTCTCCGGCTTCTTCGCCGGATGCTTCATTTCCTATATTATTATCTCCCTCCGGCATCCCTTCTGTAAGATTATTTTCATTTCCGCCGGACGGGCTGTTCCCGGATCCATGGCCTGCTTCATTTTCTCCCACATTCCCAAAGTCATTTTCCTCCCCTTCTGATGGTCCCCCATCCGATGGGTTCCCTGCTACCGGAGGGCTGGCATTATCATTGTCCGGGTTATTTCCACCACTACCATTTTCACCTGTAGCCGGAGTTGTAGCCGGTTTGGCATCAGGCGTTGCCGTAGGAGACGCAGAAGGCTGTACTGTGGGTGTTACGGTAGCTCCTGCTCCCGGCGTCGCTGTGGGTTCTACTGCCGGTGTTGCTGTGGGCTTTAACGATGGCATTGCCGTAGGTTTTACCGTAGGCTTTAATGTTGGTGCCGCTGTGGGCTTATGCGTAGGCGTCGCCGTAGGTTTTAACGTCGGCGTTGCTGTAGGACTTTGTGTAGGCATCGCCGTGGGCTTATGCGTAGGCGTTGCTGTTGGCCTTTGCGTGGGCGTGGCTGTAGGCTTTTGTATCGGCGTGGCTGTTGGATTCTGCGTAGGCGTCGCCGTAGGTCTTTGCGTAGGCGTCGACGTAGGTCTTTGCGTAGGCGTGGCTGTTGGCTTTTGTGTCGGCGTTGCTGTTGGATTCTGCGTAGGTGTTGCCGTGGGCCTTTGTGTGGGCGTCGACGTAGGCTTAAGTGTGGGCGTTGCGGTAGGGGGCGCAGTGGGTTTCACTATCCCTTCCACCAGTATGCTGCAATGAAGCCCGGACTCATCCACATCCTTGTTTTCCAAAGATACCTTTACTGAATAATTTCCGTTTTCCTTCACTGTAAGGCTGTCTCCGGTTCCCAGCACATTCCCGCCCTGGTCCTTCCAAAGATATGGGTTTCCGCTTAAAACCAGTTTTCCACCTGACAAATCCTCCACCCTGGCCCTTAAGACGGCTTTCGTCCCATTGTCCTGGGGTTCATAGGACACCACCAGCCTGCCGCAGGGCTGATCCTCCCTTAAACCACAGCCTATGCGGTAGCCATCTGTAGTTTTATTACAGGTGAGCTGGTAGGATTCCACGCTCCCCTGCTGGTATCCACAGGATGTTTCATATCTTTCTACCTGCCCCTCCCCTTTTCCACAGCTTAAGCGGTACCCTACAATATCATTTTCTTCCCTGCCACAGGTCTTTTTTGTATAGTCATGCCAGGTATAGGGCATGAAACCGCATTGCTTACAATATTGAAGGTAAATTTTTTCTTCCCCTAATCCGCAGGCACTATGGGAAGCAATCCCCTCCGCTTTTTCGTGGGCTGTCTTCTGATGCCGGAAACAGGTGTCCTCGAAAGTCTCCACCACCGCCCCTTTGGTATAGGTGCGGGTGCATCTGCCGGATTCATAGCAGGTATCCGTATGGGCACCATGCCGTACAGGCTCATAACAGGCTCCGCCATTTGTACTGTTTCCTACATGTTTATGCCTTACCTCTTTGGTATAGCATCCGCCGCCAGCGCTGGCACTTCCTTTGTGTTCATGTGGGACAGGCTGGGCAAAACAGGCCCCGCCGTTTATTTTGTCCCCCTGGTGCACATGTGGGACCGGGACGTTATAACAGCCGCCAAGGACGGATGCATTTCCTATATGCCTGTGGTATATGTCCGTGGTAACTGTTTTGCCAGCAGGTTCCCCTCCGTATACAGGCGTAGCCACTCCCACAGCCAAAAAGGCTGCCGCCAGTAAAATAAATACCTTTGCCGCAATGGGTTTCATGATAAAGGTATTGGCTGTTTTCTTATGCCTTTTATTTTTTTCTTTCATTCTTACCATCCAATCTGCCGCATGAAGCAGCGCAAAAAAACCCGTCCATGGCATTTCCACAGACAGGTCACCTGCATATTCATTTAATTGGATTCTAAGCGGTAAGTAAGTTTAGGATACCACTGCCAGCATTTCTTGTCAAATGTTATTTGGGGAATCTATGGTTTTTTACATACCAATATCGCATGGTTAGCCATTCCTGTACAGGATTCATGGGAAGCCATCCCATCCAGAAGCGGTTTCATTATTTCAAATCTTTCATCATCCATAGCGTCTATAATACTGGCAGTTACAAAAAAGTCGGTCCCTAAATTTTTAATTTTTAAGAAACCATGGTTCTCAGCCACAGCCTCTATTTCTTCTGGCATTGTAAAGAAAAACAAATCCGGCCTCAGATCGTCAGTACCTAACTTTAATACAGCTTCATTGGCTTTTTCACTGGGATAATTTTCACGGAGTTTATCATGCACACAAGCCCCTGCATACAGCCCGACCCGGTTGATATAAGCAAAGGCGGCAATCCCGCCGTTTTTACATATACGGCTGCACTCAGCAAATACTAGCTCCCTTCCGTCAGGCGGCAAGTGATAAACTGGGCCTAAACATAAAACAACATCAAAACAATTATCCGGGATATCCTCTAATTTTGTGGCATCCCCCACTCTTCCTTCCACATTATCCAGGCCCTGAATACCGGGACGCTGTTGCCCTGTATTCTTCCTGTGTATCTTTGTATTTTTCTATAATCATTTCTTTGTTGCCTGACATACCAAGCCCTCCTTATCCATTGGATGTACCCAAAGCAGCTTTCTCCTTTTGCTGTAGCTGGAAAATTGCTTTCTGTCTGCTGATTTCCCGCCTCAGTTCATCCTCATCCGGTAAATACAATTTATATTTGGATGCAAATAGCTGTTCATTGCCATGAAGAATAGAATATCTCGCAATATCCTCATCCGTTTCTTCACAGAGCACAATCCCGATTGTAGGATTATCGTCGTCTCTTTTTTTTAATTCATCATACATACGGACATACATGTCCATCTGCCCCACATCTTGGTGCATTATCTTATTTGTCTTCAAATCAATAAGCACAAAGCATTTTAAGATATAATTATAAAACACCAAATCAATGTAGTAATCTTCTTTCTCCGTATGAATATGTTGCTGCCTTGCCACAAAAGCATAGCCCTTTCCAAGCTCCATTAAAAATTTTTGGAGATTATTAAGAATCGCTGTTTCCAAATCATTTTCCGTCATGTCTGTATTGGAAGACAGTCCCATAAATTCAGCAATGATCGGATTCTTTAAAAACTCTAACTTATCATTTTGATAATCCAGAGTTTTATCTTTCATCTCAGATTCTACAGCGCTTTTATTCCGCGACTGCAACAGGCGGTAATAATACTGCGTATTGATATTTCTTTGCAAAGTTTTCGTACTCCAAGTCTGCCCATACGCTTCCTTTTCATACCAGGCGCGAGCCTTAATATCATGTACCTGAAGTAATATTCTATAATGTGTCCAAGATAACAACATACTGGATTTTCCACTCATTGGGTGGAAAATGTCTTTATACTCTTTATAGAATAAATAAAAGCTATATAAATTGGTTTTCGTATAACCTTTTCCATATTTTTCTGTTAGTTCTATTGACAACTTTTTAATTATCTCTACACCATATATTTCCGATCTGTTTTTTCCGTCTAACTCCTCTTCTGCAATACGTTTACCAATCAGCCAGTTTCTTTGTAATAAAATCGCATCAACTGTCTTATACGCAGTCTGTTGTGCCGAAAGAATGATATCTCCTATATCATTTGTAATATTGTCCGTATTCCTATAATTTTCCATAAGAATATTGTTCGTTGTGGCAGACAAATTATCCTATATTATTCACGGCACAGCCGTGAAAGTGGCTGAAAGCCGCATAGTTACCGTGTTTTAACTGAATATTGCTTTTCACCTATCAGGTGAATGAAAAAAGAGCATCCAAATGTGGTAAAATTAAGGTGTTCAAGACTTAATAAAAACCAACAAAGGAGCCCTTTATGAGTATTGTAAACACCTTATCATTAGAAAGCAATAGCCAGATTAAAATAAATTTTGATGGGGGAGATTTGTCCTCCGATGCAGGTTTACTTCTCATCAAAGAATTCGTGAGCAAACTTGGTATAGATAGGCTTTTAGGCAAAGCTTTCAAAACCAATGATCCTGCATTATTCAGATATCATACGGATCAGAAAAACCTGCTCCAGATGATATATATGATCATTGCCGGTTATTTCGAAGATGATGCTTCCGATGAACTGACAAACGATCCTGTATTCAAGTCTGTACTTGAAAAAGATGCCCTTGCATCACAGCCTACGGTATCAAGATTCTTTAACCGCATGGATGAAAATACCTTAAACCAGTTCCTTGCGATTGGAAGAGTACTTCGTAAGAAAGTTTACAGTATACAGTTGCCACAAGCTGTAATTCTGGATCTTGATTCCACGCTCCTTGATGCATATGGCAAACAGGAAGGCAGAGCCTTTAACTTTCATTATCAAAGCAATGGTTATCATCCGCTTGTCTGTTATGATGGAATGACAGGGGATCTGATAAAAATCCAGCTTCGTGATGGAACAC
>OFGE01002708.1_pt1 | contig 12711 bp, 10 predicted proteins | sample 1521681 | NCBI WGS metagenome assembly OFGE01 (sample SAMEA3504093, study PRJEB24116) | mouse gut metagenome | biome: mouse gut; feature: mouse-associated habitat; material: faeces | place: Denmark | collected 2011 | reverse complement strand
TATGTGATCCTGCCCTATATGCTCTGGCTTATTTCGGATATCGCGCTCACCTATACGCTGGGGAGTATGACGTTTGGCGGCAACCCGCTGCGGGACTATATTTACGAACGCAGCGTGGTCCGCTATGCGTTTCGTACCCTGTTACCCCTCACGGGGGCGGCGCTGACGGCCGTTGGCCTGCTTGTTTTTCTCCTGCGGGACGGCAGTGGAGAAGGGGCGGTGGTGTGCCTCATCTGCAGTGCAGTGCAGATCGCGGCATCTGTCATGGCAGGGCGGTGCAGGGGGGTTGACCTCTGGAAATCCAAATAAAGACTCCCCCTGTCAAGGAGAGTCTTTTAGAAAAAGCTGTGCGCCAATGCCCGATTTGCGGGCCAGATCACGATAACAGTATATGTAGATATGAAAAAAGAGTTGCATAAAACAACTCTTTTTCCTAGAAAAGCCCTGCGGCCAATGTCTCCTCTGAGACTAGATAACTTATTTCTCTATGACTTCATTATAGCATTGCTAATGGGAAAGTCAAGAAAATCCAACCCCTTCCGTGATGAATGCATTGTAGATTTCTCCGCGATAAGGCTTTACGGGATGGAATTTCTTTTCATGAGAAGAACGTAGTTTTCTGTTTTCAATGGAATTATGGTGCATCCGGCATTGTTCGGGTATGTAGCGAAGATAAGAGACCGCCTTATTGACAGAACTGTGTTTAAGGCTTGTAAGGATGCCCTGAAAAACGGAAGTCAGCGAAGACCTGTCACTGTCATTTAAGTTGTTTAAGGAATGATATTCCATATGCACCTCCGCTTGTTTTTATAGAAAGAGGGTAGCATATTTTGTCAGAAATTGCAATGGAGGAGAATAGAAAGATAGGAATCAGGAAAATGTTTGGTATCAGGGGAATGGGGGATAAGCCGGAGGTCCTGACTAAAAATAATGAAGTATACTGCTTCATTACATTTTCGCGCCTCAAAAGAATACTGTTCTTTATTTATCTACGTTATCTTATCATGCAAAAATCCATTTGTCAATATTGGGGGAAGAACGGACAGGTTTCTGATGGTATTTCTGCTGAAATTTGTCTGAAAATTCAAGAAAATATAGAGATTTGTTACTATTCTGTTATTCACATGCTGAATATTTATTGTTAATATCGTCAAAATCATGGTCTAAACCGGTGAAAAATCGAAGGACTTAGAGAGACTTTCATTTTATCGCCGTCAAAATTCTAGTCAAATTCTATATGAATATATTTGGTGAAATGATTCGATGAAAATGCATTATTTTTGTATAGATATTTGTCTTACCGCCGTCAAAATTCTGGTCAAATCAATTTAAAACCGCGGAAAATAGAGGGAAATCGGTTAAATGTAATGAAGCAGTATACTTCATTACATTTTTTACAGAGAGTATGACAGAATAGAATGGATCATTTATCTATGAATAGAAAATAGCGTTGCATTTAAGGAGTCTTATGAATTTTACTACACCAATATTCATCTTTATTTTTATGCCGATTACATTGTTAATATTTCTTATTTTGGATGCAATGGAGAAAAGAAAGATATGGAATTCTCTTTTAGTCAGGTTTCGTATTAAGGACTTAAGTTTAATCTCGCTCAGTTTAATTTTTTACATGTGGGCCTGTTTCGATGATGTAATAAAATTTATCATCTATATTGTCGGAATTTGGTTAGCCGGCCAGTGGATCGAGCGGAAACGGGACTTATATGTTCAGATATTTCAGCAGAATAGAGATGATAAAGACAGTGTCTATAAGAAGATATCGATATCTGCGTTTATATTGTTGTTTGCGGTTTTATTGATACTATTTTGTCTGGTGCATTTCAAATACATGCCGTTATTAGCAGAGATATGGAATGAACTGTTTAGAGGGAACTGGATAAAAGAATCGATTATGGCGCCGATAGGAATTTCTTTTATTACATTTTCATCCATATCTTATCTGGCGGATATTTATCGCGGTGATGCCTCAGGAGGAGGGATTATTGACTGTGCGCTTTATCTGACCTTTTTCCCTAAGGTTATCTCCGGGCCGATAGTATTATGGAAAGATTTTAGGACGACGCTTGAAAATCAAATGATAACATTAGAAGGTTTTGTATCGGGCCTGAATCGAATTGCGGTTGGATTTGCGAAGAAACTGATTTTAGCGGATCAATTCGGCGCTTGTATTAGTAAAGCTGTTGCCAGTGAGACTGACGCGGTTACGGGATGGGGAATGGCGATTTTATATATGCTCCAGATTTATTATGATTTTTCTGGATATTCAGACATAGCGATTGGCCTTGCAAGATTATTAGGCTTTGAATTTCGGGAGAATTTTAATTTTCCGTACCGTTCCAGATCCATTTCAGAATTTTGGCGGAGATGGCATATTTCATTAGGGACATGGTTCCGGGAATATATTTATTTTCCTCTTGGAGGAAGCCGCAGAGGAGAACGAAGGGCGTTATGGAATGTAGCGGTAGTATTTGCCTTAACAGGGATATGGCATGGAGCCGGATGGAATTATCTTCTTTGGGGCGGAATGAATGGAGCTATGGTGATAATTGAAAAAGTGGTCAAAGACAAGAGATTTTACCAAAAGCTGCCGGATTTTTTGAAATGGCTTGTTACTATGGGGATTACTTTTTTGGGATGGCAGTTCTTCAGGTTTCAGACATTTGCAGAAGTATGGGAATGGCTGAAGCTTATGTTTGGTATGCTGCAGAATGAGACGATCTATTATTCGTGGGAGTATTTCTTTGATATGCAGATCGTCGTATTGGCGGTTATTGGAGGGATAGGTTCGATTCTTCCAGGCGTCAGGGGGATACAGGAATGTCATCGTATTTTTTCGGGTAAGGGAATCGGGTTTGTAATACAGGAATCGGTTATTCTTTTTCTTTTTGTTATAGCGATTCTTTTTATGGTTAATTCTACATACAGCCCTTTTATTTATTTTCAGTATTAAGGAGATGTGTACATAACATGAAAGTGTTGAGAGTTCTGACGATTATCTGTTTCGCTCTGGTTATTTTGATACCGACTCTGATATTTAATCTTGAAGAAGATGCTATTTCCGTGATTGATAACCGCAAGCTGGCGGTTAATCCGTTCTCGGCAGAAGCAGCAGGGAACGGAGATCTGACAGAGAGTATTGAGAACTATGTGGGCGACCGTATCGGATTGCGGGATGAGATGATTCTGGCATATACGGTATTGAATGATAAGATTTTTGGGAAAATGATACATCCTTCTTATGTTTACGGAAAGGATGAATATGTTTTTAGCGGCGGATTGACGGTTTATCCCTGTTACGGTGAATTTCACGAGACATTTGCAGATATGGTTCTGAAAATACAGGATTATTGCAGGGAACGTGATATTCCGTTTGTCTTCGTATTTAATCCGGCTAAGCCTGCCATATTAACGGAGTATATACCTCAGGGGATGAACTACGACCGTGAATGGGTGGATTTGTTTTTGCGGGCGTTGGATAAGCGCGGAATAAATTATATTGATAATACTGAAATTCTGCGGGAAAAAACAGCGGAAGGGGAGAAGGTATTTAACAAAAAATATGATGCGAACCATTGGAACGATCTGGGGGCGTTATATGGTACTAATCAGATTCTTCAGGTAATAAAGAAGGATATACCGGAAGTTCATGTAAATGAAGAGGAAGAGCTTACATTCGGTGAGATGCGGCAGACGACGCTGCCTGTTTCTGAATTCCCGATTGATGAGATGGTTCCGAATATTGAAATTAATATGTCGTATGAAAGCATTGCAGAGGAGTATAGAGAGGAACTTGCATTAAATCCTAATTTTCAAGGGTTTAACTATTGTATAAATTCAGAACGAATAGAAGAAGGTTCACCGCGTGCGCTGGTTTTTCAGGGAAGTTATATGAATGGTTTCGGGAGCAAATATTTGATCAATGGATTTGGTGAATATATTGCCGTACACGATTATCAAAATGTAATTGATTTTCCTTATTATTTTAACATTTTCAAGCCAGACTGCGTTGTGTTTGAGGTTGCTGAATATACGTTCAGTAACGGATATTTTGATCTTGAACGTATGAAGGCAATGGATCTGAATCCGATGCTTGATAACGTACTTTCAAAAAATGATAACATTCAGGACAAAAAGCTTGATAAGGATAAGCTGACTGTGGAAAAGGGGAAGAAGCTGACCAAGATCAATTGGAGGACAGATGAAGATATATCCCGCGGCTGGCTCAAGCTGGATGAAGAGAATGTATATGATTTGAAGAAAAATGAATCCGAATATGAGACTACCGTCCTGACAGAAGAGTATGAGGAATATATGAAGGATATGCAGATTATTTCCATCGGAAAAGACGGGGAAATTTACAGGTATCTTGTATCAGAGGATCGCCTGTAAGTTTCCAACCGCAAGCCGCTCATAGAACTCCTGATAGAAGTCCTTGCTTTCATCGAAGGGACGCAGATAGAACTGCTGCAGGACATACATGTTAAGCTTATGGATATTGTCCCCATGGCTGAAATCCATAGCGTACTCCTGTAAGTCTTTCAGATAATAGTGCCAATCTGTAATATATTGTTCATAACGCCGGACGTCCGGCGTATCGATCCATTTGCGTATCTTGACCTTGCTCTTCCCCGGTGCGGGACACTCGTGTATCTGGAGGAAATACCGGAAGGAGCGGTTCTCGTAGAATCGCCCAAGGGGAAATATCCGGCAGAATCCGGGGCGGATCGCATGGATACTGCATCTGCCGTCGGCGAGGAATGCGCACATAGCTTCACTTCCTGTCATCTTAAGGTTGGGCAGTGTGATACCGTCCACTACATTCAATTCCAGGGAGACGTCTAATAATTCTTCAAAGGTTTTCCCAAGCCCGCATGTGAGACGGTGGACGTCCAGCGGGTCTAAGATGATGGAGCTGCCCATATTTTGGCAGCAGGAAGAACATCCCTTGCAGCCGTTACAGTCCGTCCGAGCCATATCGTTGAGTCCGTATAGTTTCCCGTCTGATATTTTATTTAGATCGATATCTCTTAACATCACTTTCTCCTCGTATGTCCGTTTAGAAGTATTATAGGCAAAATGCTTGAAAAAGTAAATAGGCAGAATAGGAATCTCCTTGCATCCTTCAACTGGAAACGTTATACTTACATAAGGCAAATACCGATAAATGTTTTTGGAAGTATGATCAGGAAGGGAATCTTTTATGAAGTTTTTTCATCTGTCTGACTTGCACATCGGCAAGCAGCTTCACCATTATAATTTGAGAGAAGACCAGGAGGCGGTTCTTTCGCAGGTTGCCGATTATGCAGGCTCGCTTCACCCGGATGCCATCCTTATCGCAGGGGACGTCTATGACCGCTCTGTGCCTTCCGCGGAAGCGGTCACCGTATTTGATGAGTTCCTCACACGGCTTTCTAAGATCGATCCGGTCATCCCGATACTGATCATCAGCGGGAACCATGATTCCGCCGAGCGGCTGGAATATGCGTCTGCGATCCTTAAGCGGCATCAGATCTACCTGGCGGGAGCAGCTCCTAAGGATGAGACGGAGTACCTTAAGAAAGTGACGCTGACGGATGAATACGGCGAGGCGGACTTCTATCTTATGCCCTTTTTGAAGCCTTCCTATGTGAGAAATGTATTCAAAGACGAGATACCGGAGACTTATACCGACGCGGTGGCAGGACTGATCCGGCGGGAAGGAATCGATTATAAGAACCGGAGAAATGTGCTGGTTTCGCACCAGTTTTATACAGGGGAGGCAGGAGGAATCGCCGGGCCTTCGACCTGCGAGTCAGAGACATTTGCCGTGGGAGGACTGGAGAATGTGGATATTAAAGCGGTTGCAGGCTTTGATTATGTGGCGCTTGGACATCTGCATGGCCCTCAGAATGTGGGAGGTCCGAATATCCGCTACTGCGGGACCCTTCTGAAATACTCGGTAAGTGAGTGCCGCCATGAGAAGACCCTTACGGCAGTGACCCTTGGGGAGAAGGGGACGGAGCCCAAGATAGAGCTTCTGCCGATTCATCCATTGAGGGATGTGAAGAAGAAGTCGGGTAAGCTTGAGGATCTCATAAGCCAGGCGGATGAAGGGGAGAGGAATGATTATATCAGTGTGACCCTGACAGATGAGATAGATCCCTATAAGCCGAAGGAACAGCTGGAGAAAGTATTTTCACATGTTCTTGAAGTGAGGGTGGATAATATGAGGACCAGGAATAAGCTCAGAGAATTGGACGAGGAACTGAGCATGAAGGATCCGATAGAGAATTTCGCGGAATTTTTTCAGGAGATGCAGGGAAGGAAGCCGAACGAGCAGGAGATGGACGTGATGCTTGGAATCTTCGAAGATGTCCTTGGGGAACCGCTATAAGGGAGGTGACGGCAATGAAGCCAGTCAGATTGGAGATGTCGGCGTTCGGCTCCTACGCAGGGAAGACGGTCATTGATTTCTCAGATGTACAGCAGGGATTGTTCCTGATCACCGGGGATACGGGAGCGGGCAAGACGACGGTGTTCGACGCGATCACCTATGCCCTGTATGATCAGACGAGCGGCGGGAAGAGAGACGGCAATATGATGCGCAGCCAGTATGCCTCGGAGGAGGTGGATACTTATGTGGAGTTTACCTTTTCTTACAGGGGTAAGAGCTATACGGTCCGCCGGAATCCAGAGTATCTGCGTCTTGGGAAGAGACGGTATGCAGACGGTTCGCCCAGATACGTGAAGGAGGCGTCCGGGGTGGAGCTGATCCTTCCAGACGGTAATGCATACCGGGGAAAGAAGAGGGAGACCGATCAGAAGATCGCAGAGATCATGGGAATGGACGCGCCGCAGTTTACACAGATCGCCATGATCGCGCAGGGGGATTTCCTAAAGCTTCTTCACGCTGAGTCGAAGGAGCGCAAGCGGATATTTACGAAGATATTCCAGACCAGGCTGTATTACCGTGTGCAGGAGGAATTGAAGCAGCGCGCGGGTAAGCTCTATGAGGAATTGGAAGATAATCTAAAAGATGCAAAGCGGGAGATCGAGCGCGCAGAATATATCGGAGAGCCGTTGTACAAGGAGCAATGGGAGAGGTACAAGGGCTGTCAGGCGCCCCCCTTTGAAGATATAACAGAGATGCTGACAGGGATGATCAGGGAGGGAAGCGCACGCGAGAAGGAAAAGAAATCGGAAGCAGACGCATTGCAGAAGACCATTGACGGACTGAACGGGAAAAAGAGCGAGGGAGAGGCCCTGAACCGTCTGTTTGACGCATTGGAACAGGTGAAGGCTAAGGAAGAGAGCCTCTTAAAAGAAAAAGATGCGGTTCACGGGCAGGAGGAGAGGCTTGGGACTGCCAAACGGGCGGAGAAGGTAAGAGTTCAGGAAGCAGGTTTTAAGCAGGCGGCGGAATCGGTAAGGAAGAGCAAGAAGAGCATCGAAGAGCTTAACGTGCAGTTGGCCGCTGTAGAGGCAGAAGCAGAAAAATGCAGGGAGCTTAAGGCGCAGAAGGAAGCAGAGCTTGCCGGGCAGGAGAAGGAATGTAAGGCAGAGCTGGTCAGGATCCAGGATGCACTTCCCCGGTATGAGCAGATCAGGCAGCTAAAGGAAACATTAGGGACGGTCAGGAAAAACCGTGAGAAGAGCCAGGAGGAACAACGATCACAAAGAAGCAGGCTGGACGCTTTGAGCCTTAAGGAAGAAGAGATCCGAAGGATACAGGAGGCTTATGGAGACAGTCCCGGACGGTTAGACAGGCTTCGTCTTTTGGAGGAACATCAGAGATTAAGATACAAGGATCTGGAAGGTTTAAGGGATCAGCAGGAAGGGCTGCGAAAGGATCTGAAGGAGCGGACGCTGCGGATGAAGCAGGCGGAATGCGACCAGGCGTCATATATAAGAGCGCTTCATAATTATGAGGAGATATACCAGGCATTTCTTGCCGAGCAGGCGGGAATCCTTGCAAGCCGGCTTAAGGTTGGCAAGCCATGTCCGGTGTGCGGCTCTCTTGAACATCCTGACGTCCGCAGTCTGCCGAAGGAAGCGCCTGCCCAGCAGGATGTAGAGCGGGCGAAGAAGAAGCGGAACCAGGAAGAGGAGAAGAGAGAGCGTTCCGGCGCGGCGTTAAAGGAACAGGCTGCCAGATGCCAGGCAAAGCAAGAAGCATTTGCAAGAGAGTATGAGAGGATACTTGGTCTGCTGAAAGAGGAATGTGATTCAGATACGGTGAAGGTCCAGATTCAGGAAGCCCTGGCAGAGAGCCGGCAGGCCATAAAGGATATGCAGGAAGAGCTTGAAATGCTCCAAAAGGAGACGGAAGCCCTCCGGCGCGCCAAAGAAGAAGGGCAGGAGATCGATAAGAAGATCGAGGAACAGAAGAGGATATATGAGCGGGAAGCGGAGGTGTGTGCCGGACTTCTTCTGGAGGAAAATCGTTTGGAGTCAGAGATACGGGTAAAAAGCGAGAGCCTTCCGCTTCCCTCTCTAAAGCAGGCCCAAAAGCGTGAGAAGCAGCTTAAGAAGCAGCTTGAAGCCGCCAGAGAAGAATATGAACAGGCACAGCTTAAGGAAAATAACGCGGTCAGAAAGAAGCAAAGGCTTGAAGGGTATCAGCACAATGGCGCGGAGACATTAAGACGGCAGGAAGAAGAGCTGGCAAATTGTCAATCTGCCTATGAGATGGCAATCCGAAGCCAGGGATTTGAATCGGAGACGGCATACCAGGACGGCAAGCTGTCTTTTGAAGAGATGGAAAGCCTGGAAAAGAAGCTTCATGACTATCATGTGCAGGTCAATGAAGTATCCGGAAGAAAACGCTCCCTGGCCGAGCAGCTCGCAGGAAAAGAGCGGGCAGATCTTAGAATGTTCGGCGAGAAGCTAAAAGAAGCGCTTCAAGGGCAGAAAGACAAGCAGGCGGAGTATATGCAGCTATACAGCGCCAACCGGAAGAACCGGGAGGTGAGGGATCGGCTTAAGCATCATCTGGAGAAGAACGGAGAGCTTAAGAAGCAGTATGAGATGGTAGGGAACCTTCACCGTACTGCCAACGGGAACCTAAGCGGCACGGTGAAGATGGATTTTGAGACGTATGTGCAGAGGCAGTATTTCAGACAGATCATCAGGGCAGCCAACAAGAGGCTGGTTAAGATGACTTCCGGGGAGTTCATCCTCCAGTGCCGGGAGATGAAGGATCTTGGAAGCCAGGGACAGGCCGGACTGGATCTGGATGTCTATCATATGGCAAGCGATTCGGTCAGGGACGTGAAGACCTTGTCAGGCGGGGAATCGTTCATGGCGTCTCTGTCTATGGCGCTTGGGCTGTCGGACATCGTTCAGAATACGGCGGGAGCCATCCGTCTGGATACCATGTTCGTGGATGAAGGATTCGGATCGCTGGACGACGGAGCAAGGGAACAGGCGATCCGTGTGCTTACCGAGCTTGCAGATGAACAGAGGCTTGTGGGAATCATTTCCCATGTAAATGAATTAAAGGAGCAGATTGAACGCAAACTTGTAGTGACGAGAACTGAAAAGGGAAGCAGGGCCGGATGGCAGCTTGCCTGAAATGTTACAGAGAAGGAGAGAGAGATGAGATACGATTACTTAATAGTAGGAGCAGGCTTATTCGGCTCAATTTTCGCATATGAGGCTCATAAGGCCGGGAAGAAGGTGCTGGTGGTCGACCGGCGCGGTCATGTCGGCGGCAACATTTACACAAAAGAGACGGAAGGGATCCAGGTGCATCAGTACGGCGCCCATATCTTCCATACCTCGGATCAGGAAGTGTGGGATTATGTGCAGCAGTTTGCACAGTTCAACCGCTATACCAACAGTCCGGTGGCAAGATACAAAGACGAGCTGTACAATCTCCCGTTTAATATGAATACCTTCAGCAAGATGTGGGGAGTCAGCACACCTGAAGAGGCGAAGGAGATCATAGAGCGGCAGATCCGCGAGGCCGGGATCGCAGAGCCTAAGAATCTGGAGGAGCAGGCGATCTCCCTGGTGGGCAGGGACATCTATGAGAAGCTGGTGAAGGGCTATACGGAGAAGCAGTGGGGCAAGAGAGCAACAGAGCTTCCAAGCTTCATTATCCGGCGGCTTCCGGTTCGTTTCGTGTATGACAATAATTATTTTAACGACAAGTATCAGGGGATTCCTGTGGGCGGTTATACGCAGATGATCGAGAAGATGCTGGAAGGTATCGAGGTGAGGCTTTGCACAGATTTCTTAGAGGACCGCGAGGAGCTGGCTTCACAGGCGGATAAGATCGTATTTACGGGAATGATCGATGCGTATTACGGGTATTGTTACGGGGAACTGGAGTACAGAAGCTTAAGGTTTGAGACGGAGACGCTTCCTATAGAGAATTATCAGGGAAATGCGGTGGTCAATTATACGGAATATGAGATACCTTATACCAGGATCATCGAGCACAAGCATTTTGAATTCGGATGCCAGGGCGGCTATGGAAATACGGGTATCCCGGCAAACCCAAAGACCGTGATCACAAGGGAGTATCCGGCCGCTTGGGCGAAGGGGGACGAGCCTTATTATCCTATGAATGATGAGAGGAATAATGCGCTGTATGAGAAATACAGACGGCTGGCAGACAAGGAAGAGCGTGTGATCTTCGGCGGACGCCTGGGGATGTACCGGTATTACGATATGCATCAGGTAGTGGCAGAGGCGCTTAAGTGCGTGAGAGAACATTCCTTTGCAGACTCTCGGCAGACTGTTTAAATTATTTCCACCTGTACGGTTGGAATTATTTTATTCCCGCGGGCAACGAGCCAAGCGGGCATGCTTGCATGCACATTTGACTCAGACAGCCTGCCGGTAAGAATGGCAGATATATTTATCTATGATCCCGATAGGTCAAAGCCGCTTCGATGAATCCTTTGAACAGAGGATGGGGGCGGTTTGGCCGGGATTTCAGTTCCGGGTGGGCCTGGGTTGCGATAAACCAGGGATGCGCCGGGATCTCGATCATCTCTACGATCCTGCCGTCCGGCGAGAGGCCGGATAGCTTCATACCGTTGGCGGTAAGCTGCTCCCGGAAATCATTGTTGACTTCATAGCGGTGGCGGTGGCGTTCGCTGATCTCCTTTTTCCCATACAGTTCGTAAGCTTTGGAAGTGTCATCTAATATGCAGGGGTAGGCGCCCAGCCTTAAAGTGCCGCCGATATTCTCTATCCCGATCTGCTCCGGCAGGATGTGGACGACCGGATGGGTGGTGTGAGGATCAAGCTCCGCGCTGTGGGCGTCGTTATAGCCCAGTACATTTCTGGCAAATTCCACGATCGCAAGCTGCATGCCGAGACATAAGCCTAAGAAGGGGATATTGTTGGTGCGTGCATAATGGATGGCGGCAAGCTTGCCGTCGATCCCGCGGGAGCCGAAGCCTCCGGGTACCAGGATTCCGCTGACGTCCTTAAGCTGTTCTGAGATGTTCTCAGAAGTCAATGTCTCTGAGTCTATCCATCTGATATTGACAGTCGCGCGGCTGAAGATGCCGCCGTGCTTCAAGGCTTCCACAACGCTGATATAGGCGTCGTGGAGCTGAATGTATTTGCCGACTAGGGCAACGGTAACTTCCGTGGTGGGGTGCTTAAGGTAATCGACCATCTCCGTCCAGTCTTTGAGATCTGGTTCGGGACAGTCAAGACGGAGACACTCACAGACTGCCTCTGCCAGATGTTCCTCTTCCATGGCAAGAGGCGCTTCGTACAGGTATTCTACGTCCAGGTTCTGCAGTACGCGGGTCGCCGGTACGTTGCAGAATAAGGCGATCTTGTCCCGGATTCCGATATCCAGAGGATGCTCGGAGCGGCATACCAGGATGTCCGGCCATATCCCCATCCCCTGCAAGTCCTTCACGCTTGCCTGGGTGGGCTTCGTCTTCATCTCCTGGGAGGCACGTAAGTATGGGATCAGGGTCACGTGGATCAGGATCACATTCTCATGACCCTTCTCGTGCTGGAACTGCCGGATGGCCTCTAAGAAGGGCTGGCTCTCGATATCGCCAACGGTTCCGCCGACTTCGATAATGGCAATCTCTGTATGCTCTGCGGCAGGGTTGCGGTAGAAGCGGTCCTTGATCTCGTTGGTGATATGCGGGATCACCTGAACGGTTCCGCCGCCGAAATCTCCCCGGCGTTCCTTCTGAAGAACAGACCAGTAGATCTTCCCGGTGGTGACGTTGGAATTCTTATCCAGACTCTCATCGATAAAACGTTCATAATGTCCCAGATCCAGATCCGTCTCCGCGCCGTCGTCGGTCACGAAGACCTCGCCGTGCTGTACCGGGTTCATGGTGCCGGGGTCGATGTTGATGTAGGGGTCGAATTTCTGCATGGTGACTTTGTAGCCGCGGGCCTTTAAAAGACGTCCCAATGAAGCGGCGGGAATTCCTTTTCCAAGGCCGGATACGACGCCTCCGGTAACAAATACGTACTTAACTGGCATAGATTGATTCCTCCTGAACGATAAATATGAATGAAAGCTGCCAACGGACTGTTCAATAAAAACTCATTCCATTATAGCCTATCCATATAAAAAAATCCACCTGTTTTTGGGACGTTTTCGGGGAAAATCCGGCGGCTTTTTATAGTTATTTAATAAAAAGAAGACAAAATTTCTTAGAAGGTGTATTGATTTATAAAGGAAGGTTCACTATAATAGGAAGTGTTACGCACAAG
>OFGE01002707.1_pt1 | contig 12713 bp, 7 predicted proteins | sample 1521681 | NCBI WGS metagenome assembly OFGE01 (sample SAMEA3504093, study PRJEB24116) | mouse gut metagenome | biome: mouse gut; feature: mouse-associated habitat; material: faeces | place: Denmark | collected 2011 | reverse complement strand
TTCTTTCCGTTTTTTGGTATTCGTGCCTGAGATGCCTTCATCTATGTAAATGGTGTCTTTGATACAATTTGATTTTTTATACATTTTGATTTTTCCTCGAAAGGGAAGGGTTCAAACTCGAAAAATGGAGAATTGGCATAGTGGTAATATATATATTCAGGAAATAGAATAAGGCGGAGAAATTTTTGGAACATAAATGTATATATTGTGGAGACACAAAAGATTTATCAGAGTCAGATATTATCCCAGATGCACTTACCAATGCACGTATTAAGATAACAATTAGATAAAGGGCTGATCGACTTCGGCATCGTATTCAGCCCTGTAGACCACGCAAAATACAATTCCGTGGAAATGCCCTTTAAAGATACCTGGGGCGTCTTGATGCGGAAGGATTCCCCTCTTGCCGCAAAAGCTGCCGTCTCCCCGGAAGATCTGTGGGACAGGTCGCTGATCGTATCGCAGCAGGGGGTTAACCATGGTGCGCTGACAGACTGGATGCAGAAAGAAATGTCGGAATTAGAGATCATCGCAACCTATAACCTGCTCTTTAATGCCTCCCTGATGGTGGAGGAAGGATTGGGATACGCAATCGGATTTGATAAGATCATCAATACGTCCGGCAGCAGCAGCCTGTGTTTCCGTCCCCTCACTCCCAAAAGAGAAGCCTGCCCTCCCCCGTCTCCCGACGGAGGATTCTGAACAGACTCCCTGTCTCTTATCTCATTTTCTTTCTGCCCCTCACAATCAATACAATCATCAGAATCAACAGTAGCAGTACACAGCCTCCTGCCAGTCCTGCATACAACAGGATGGGACTGTCATCCCCGGTCTGCGCTCCGGTCAGTCTTCAATTGCCGAACCCACCGGGGAATTGGAAGTACCAGACACAGATCCATCGGCGCCGTCAGTCAGCGTTATGGCAGATTTTACCGTCTCCACAGGCTTTGCCTGTACTTTTGTATTGATGCTGCCTCTGGACCCTTCCGCTGTATCAGAGGTAAAGACAGCCGTAATCGTATGGTCTCCCACGGTCAGGACAGACCCGTTCATTGTGACAGACGCCTGGTCCCCTGAGGCACCGATCTGCTGGGAAGTTCCCACCTGATTAGAGCCTGCTTCCCCGTCTATGTAGAACTGTACTCTGCCGTTCAAAGGTTCCCCCGCACTTCCGTTTACTTTCGTAACCGTAGCCGTGTAGGTCACCTCATCGCCCTCGGTAATCTCAGTTCTGGTGGCAGTCAGGTTCAGGGCTGTTCTGACCACTTCTCTGATAATCGTCAGACCGCTTCCACTGGCTTCATTGCTGTCATAATTCACGGTATCCACCTTCGCCAGAAAACTCACCTCCCCGGTAGTAGTGGAAATAAATGTACCTGTAAACGTACCATTCCCCACATCTCTCAGGGTTGGCGCCGGATCGTTGCTTCCCCTGACGCTCAGATGAATATCGTCGGCTTTCAGAAGGTGATGGTCATCATCCAGAACTTTTACTGTAACTGTCACCGGTTTGTTGACGCTTTGGGTCAGAGGCTGAATCTCCACCTGCAGCGTCAGGCGCGCTTTTGTAATACTTCCCACAATGGTCAGCTTCGGCTGCCCGCCGGCATCCAGTACATAGTTTCCGGCTTTTGCCCCTTCCAGTACAATATCGGAAACATTGATGGAAATCTGCTTGTTCTCACCCGCTTCCGCATTCTCATAGACCGGCACTGCAGATACAATGACTTCATCCTCGCTCTGAGCCACCTCCTGGCCGTTCTGATCTTTCAGTATAATCTTCGCGTCTTTTACAACATTGGTTCCATCATATGATTTTGTGCTGGTACATCGAATCTCCGGAATCACTGTCTTTTCCTTGATCTCAATCGTAACCGTTCCGGTTGCTGTATAATTTGGTCCGTCTGTCGCTTCGATTTTAAGCGTATAAATCCCCTTATCTGAAGGCTTTCCACTCAACTTATTGCTGTCATCGCCAGCAGGTGCATCCCCGCTGTACCATGTATATTTCCAAGTGAGTTTCTCCAAAGCCGGACCGCCGGGTGAGAGATCAAAGTATGTCTCACCACGTCCCGGATCCTCAATCTCATCGCCGTAAAGATATGCTGTCGGATAACCGCCGGCAGCCATATTGGTAATCGTACCCGTTATCGGAAGAATTTTGACCTTCATACTGTCTTCCACCGGATTCCCGCCATCCAGTGTGGCCACCACGCGATAGATAAATGTCCCCGCCTGTGTTGCATCGTCGAAAGAATAAGAATCTGTCGTTGCCCCTGTTATTGGTTCTCCGTTTACATACCACTGGTATGTTGTTTGAACGGGATCTCCGCTATAACCGGGATCCATCTCAGGAGTCGCACTCAAAGTAAATGTCGTTTTATTAGTACCATCATATGTAAATGAAATTCCGTCTGTACTGAGATCCGGAGAAGTCGGAGTTATTGACAGCTCAACCTTGGACAATGTCTCCTGGGCTTTCACAACATTGTTGATACTGTTTCTCGACAACTCCTTTTCATCGGAAACCCATGCCCTATTTTTACTCTTGGTACTGCGGTATCCATAACCGTCTTCCGGGTTATCCCCGATCGTAAGCGCTTTCTTTCCTGTCGTCTCGATTCCGGAAAGCTGACTGTTTCCTCCGATAGCCGCATCCTGGCTACCGCTCGTGTTGTTTAGATTTAGTGTACCCACCTTCACCTCACCGCTGATTCTTCTGTCGGCACTTCTTTCCGGCACTGTCGGAGTATCCGTATCACCCGGAACTTCTGTATCTGTCGGCTCTGTCACAGGTTCCTGCACGGATATATCATCGGCTTCATTAGACGGGGTAACGACCTCCGCATTGGACGGGGTAGCATTGTTGCCGGATACGCTGCTCTCGGTTTCTTCCGGGTAGCAGTCCCCGTTATGCTTGTGGACACACTCGGTCACTTCGGTATAGCAGTCCTCCGTGTATGTGTGGGTACAGGGTGTTTCCGGCTCTCCCTCGGTGTAGCCGCAGTCCGGCGTATGTTCGGTGTGGTGTTCGCACAAGCCGCCTGCGTTTACTGTAATCTGCCCGCTGTCCTGTATCGTCTGCGCTTCGGCAAAGGTAGACGGAGAGCAGAGTGAAAACAGTATCGCACCGCAAAGCAGCAGACTCAATAAGCGTTTTCTTGTTCGCATGATACTTCTCCTTATTCGTTTTGTTTCCATCTAGTTTTACCACGCACGGAGTGTAGACCAAATACCCCGCAGCTTGCTGCGCTGGAATTTTGATGCCCTGTCAGCTTGCTGCTGGGTATTTGACTTTGTTATAGGGTGTTACATATTTTGTGTTATGAAATGGACCGAAGGCGGATCAGATTCTTCCGGCCCAATTTATATGTTTCACGTATTTTGCAGCGTGCGTAAAATTTCGGGGCAAATTGCTACGAAGTTTGGGCTGTTATGCAATTATGTTGTGGAGTAAGCAGAAATTGTGTGTTAGAATAATAGTCAAATGCATCAATATAGAACACCTGTATTTTATGAAATTGGAGAACGGATGATTTTTTGAAGGTTATCATGCAAAATCGCGGAAAATATTAAATTCAGATTTCATTAACGGGTGATATCATCCATAAAAAGGAGGAGAACGGAATGAAATTCCCAAAATTTTTGCAGGAAAAAGGAACCATAGCATTTGTTGCGCCATCATTCGGCTGCGCCATAGAACCCTACAAAAGCGGATTTGAAAATGCCCAGAAGAAATGGCGGGAACAGGGATATTCACTGGAGTTTGGGCCAAATTGCCAGGCATCTGACGGTGTGGGGATCAGCAGTTCGCCGGAGAGCTGCGGCAGAGAATTGACGGAATATTACTGTAACAAAACAAGCGATTGCATAATTTCCTGCGGCGGCGGCGAGTTGATGTGTGAGATTTTGGATTATGTAAACTTCGATGAGATAAAAAATGCAGTTCCGAAATGGTATATGGGGTATTCGGATAACACAAATATGACATTGCTTCTGGCTACGCTGTGCGATACAGCTGCTATTTATGGTCCATGTGCCGCTGCTTTTGGTATGGAGCCACAACATGCGTCTCTGGAAGATGCCATGAGGCTTCTTAGAGGGCAGAAACTGACCATGCAGGGATATGACAAGTGGGAGCGGGAATCGTTAAAGGATGAGGAACATCCTTATGAGCCTTACAATTTGACGGAAACATCTGTTATAAAATATATTCTGCCGAATGGAAGGACGAATATAGAAAGTCTTGCAACAGAAAATAATTTGTATGAAGCAAATGTTATTGAATTTAGCGGCAGATTGCTGGGCGGCTGTATGGACTGTCTTGTCAATCTGACCGGCACGAAATACGATAAGGTTGTCGAGTTCACAGAGCGATACAGGGAAGATGGAATCGTATGGTTCCTGGAAGCCTGTGACATGAATTTAATGAGTATAAGACGTGCCATGTGGCAGATGGAACATGCAGGATGGTTTCGTCATTGTAAAGGCTTCCTGATCGGCAGGCCACGTTGCGGTATGGGGGTAGAAGAATTCGGTATCGACCGTTATCAGGCAGTGTATGAGATGCTGCGGCAGTATCGTGTACCAGTGATGATGGATCTTGATATTGGACATCTTCCGCCGATGATACCGCTGATCTGCGGCAGTATGGCCAGAGTCGTCAGCGACGGTACGACCTACAGGGTAGAAATGGAACTGCGATAATAACGGATGAAATTCTGTAAAGCACTGTGAAACTCTGTAACCGTGTCTCTTACTCTTTTTTTCTTGAGGGCTCGTGTCAGGACAGATATAGGATAAATATGGGATAAAATATATAGATTGAGGAAAGGATGGAAGGTTATGATACCAAAAGACCCTGTTATGTTATTAAGTTTTATCAATTTAAAATTGCGGGATTTCTATGATGATCTCGGTGCACTCTGTGATGATCTGGATGTTGACCGGCAGGAGATAGAAAATAAACTGGCCGTTATTGATTATTGCTATAATAGTGAGAAAAATCAATTTGTTTAGTCATAGGAGATCCATATAGAATGGAAAGAAGTTCAAAAGAAGTAAAAATTACAATCGTTCTGGATAACGGAAAAACAACTGGGCTGCCTGAGAGAAAGAAGGAGTGCAGTATTACTGTGACACATGATTCTTCGGTGACGCTCATGTCAACTCTGTTGAAAAACGGATTACTGGAGGGGAGCTTCTGCGGCGGAAGAGGAGATTGCGGCAGATGCCGCGTACAATTCATAGAAGGTGTTATGATACCGACAATGCTGGAAAGAAGCGTGATGACGGCAGATGAGCTTCGGCAGGGATATCGCCTGGCATGTTTGGCCAGGCCAAAGGACGATTGTGTCATCAGGCTGGCGTTCGCGGAAGAGAAGAAAATTGCCATTATTTCTAATATGATAGATATGCCGGAAAATAATGACCAGTTAAGTCAGCGAAATATGCAGTCAATAAATCAAACAACGAGTGTTTTGAGTACAGACGTTATGAAAGAAAGCGCAGTTACTGGCACAGATGTTATAGAAAAGAAGCCGAATTGTGAGGAAAAAGCTTCTGCACAAGGAAGGATAACTGCCGTAACGGAAGGCCTGATCGCAGTTGATCTTGGAACCACCACGATAGCCATGCAGCTTATGGAGGTTAATAACGGCCGTATTCTTGACACGTATTGTGCCATGAATCCTCAAAGGCGTTATGGTTCAGATGTCCTTTCCCGGATCAGGGCATCCTGTGACGGGCATCGTGAAGAACTGCGGCAGTTGGTTATGTCAGTATTAGAAGAAGGTGTTATGCAATTTGAAAGAAGTGGTACAGCCATCCGGGGGATGTGTATTGCAGGCAATACGACCATGACACATCTGCTTATGGGATATGATGTGTTATCTTTGGGAAGCAGCCCATTTATACCAGTGGATATCGGTTTGCAGCTATACGAGGACTCAGAGTGGGATTTTGCGGTATGGATAGCACCTGGTATCAGTGCATTTGTGGGTGGCGACATTGTGGCGGGACTGTATGTACTTAAGATGCTTCCGGATGCCAGACGGATAGACTGTCATGGTCAACACGAAAGTTTAGCGTTAGGGGAAGAAGTCACAGATTTAAGTGCCCGGCTTTTAATCGACCTGGGAACAAATGGAGAGATGGCGATCACGGATGGCAGACGTATGATCGTTACAGCGGCGGCGGCGGGTCCGGCCTTTGAAGGGGGAGCCGGGGCAGGTATCGTGGGCAGCGATATGATCGCTAATGCTGCGGAGCTGTTAGAAAGAGGGATTCTGGATGAGACGGGGCTGCTGGAGGAACCCTGGTTTTCGGAAGGTATTTGTACAGGAGAACCGGCGGTAAGGCTGTATAATAAAGATATTAGAGACTTACAGATGGCAAAGGCGGCAGTGCGTGCCGGCGTTGAGGTTCTGTGGAAGAGAATGGGACAGCCCAGGATAGGGCAGGTGTATCTCGCCGGAGGATTCGGCTGTTATCTGGATGTGGAAGCTGCTTTCAGGATCGGATTGCTGCCCGTAACTATGCGGGACAGGATAACTGCAGTGGGGAATACCTCTTTGGCCGGTGCATATCATATCGGACGTGATTTATTGAGCGGAAGCATGGATAAAGAAACGCTGGAAAACCGGCTGTCATTTATTGAAAGTATTAATCTGGCAGAACAGGAAGAATTTGAAGCTCTGTATGTGAAATATATGGATTTCCGGTAAACAAATGATATGATAGAAAGGTTACAGTTGTTATGGACATGGAAAGATTATAGAAAGATTATAGATAGAAAGACTATAGTTAAAAAGGTTATATGCAGGATAGGCCGTGTAAACTGTTGCGACTGAAGAAAAATACAGAAGAAAAGCGATTTAAGGATAGATTAAGGTTTACGCGGTTTTTGTTTAAGAAACAGATGGTATCCTTATTACAAAAGTAGGGCGGAAAACAGTTGTAATAGATTGACTTCGGTAAATTAAAGAACAATGGAGACTAAAAAGTGAATACCTGTAAAATTTAGGGGGGGGGGTAAACAGGTATGTGGACAAGAAGAGAACTGAAACTGCAGGCGAAAGAAGCCCTGCAGAGGAATTACTGGAAGAGTGTGCTGGTGGCACTGGTTTTAATGGTACTGGGGGGGAACTGGATTGGCAGTGTATTTTCCTCTGCATCCGGGGTGCCGGCTAAAGTGAGCTCAGCTGTGGTGGAGGAAGCATCCATGGCAGATGAGGATATGAGTGGAAACATTGGCGGAAGCGAAAATCTGGCAACGATTATTTTAATGGAAGATGATACGCCGGAGATTACCTATAATAAAAATACAGATGATATAGATGAGACAGAGGAGATTATGGGATTCATTATCGGATTTATCATTATGCTTGTTATTTTTTTGATTGTATTCCTGATAATGACTGCAATTATACTGATATATGAAATCCTGCTTGTTTTTCCTTTGATCGTGGGAGCGGGTCGGTTTATGTTAAAGAGCCTGGATGGCCGGGCAGAGGTAAAAGATATGGCTTACGGTTTTGATCATTCTTACAGAAATGTTGTGAAGACCATGTTCCATACGCAGTTATCCATATTTTTATGGGCACTGTTATTTTTAATTCCCGGTATTTATAAGCAGTATCAATACCGGATGGTGGAATATATTCTGGCAGAGCATCCGGATATGCCTTATAAAGAGGTGATGCAGATGAGCAGGGATATGATGAATGGCCATAAGTGGAATGCGTTTGTGTTGGATCTGTCCTTTATTCTGTGGGAGATGCTTGGCGTATTGACCTGCGGACTGGTGCATATTTTCTATGTGGCACCGTATCAATGTCTGACCAATGCGGCACTGTACCGCAGACTCTGTGCAATACGGGACGGACAGATCGCGGCCGAAGTCCAGCAGATATAGAACATGTGATATGTAAAGTTGTTATTTATATAAAAGCAATAATTATGCAAGAGTAATAACTATATAAAAGCATAAATTATGTAAAAGTAATAATTATGTGAAAGCATAAATTATGCAGGAGTATTAGTTATGTAAAAGCACAAACTATGCAGCAGTATTAATTATATAAGAGCATGAATGACAGTACAGGTATGTGCATGGCAGGCTGCAAAGTCAAAGACCCCGCAGCAAGCTGACGGGGCATCAAAATTCCAGCGCAGCAGGCTGCGGGGTATTTAACCCTCGCGGCAGTCGCCAAATATCCATGCAGGCATGGCTGCATGGCTCGTTGCATCGCAGGAATAAAAGTACATGGAAAAGCCTTCCCGAAATATAATATCTCGGGAAGGCCCCTAACATTACATATGATATTGCAGCACACGTATTTTTATAGCCATGCTATTTTTCCGGAGCGGCTGTTTTACAGACACAAAATACAAATCACAACCGGAATCTTATCGATTTTTATACCCCTTTGCTGTTATCGTTTTATAAGCACCTCTATCAAGTTCTTTCAGTTACAACTGCTATACATCACAGTTTCCATCTATCCCCTGCGTTTTGCAGCCAGTGCTCCATTTTCCATAACAATCAATATCGTATCCTTACTGCTTACCTGATCTGCCAGAATCAGCTTCGCCGACAATGTCTCCACATACTTTTGAATATAACGCTTCAACGGCCTCGCTCCATAAACCGGGTCATATGCATTTTCCACAATGAACCGTTCCGCCTCCGGTGTCAACTCGATCTGCAGCTCTCTGTCTGCAAGACGCCTGTTCAAATCCTCCACGATCAGATGAATAATATTACCAATGTTATTTTTAGTCAAGGGTTTGAAAAGGATCGTCTCGTCCAGCCTGTTAAGAAACTCCGGCCGGAAATGGCTGCGCAGTTCACCCATGACCATCTGTTCTGCTTCTTCCGTGATCGCTCCCTGCGCATCAATACCATCCAGAAGATAATTCGCACCAATGTTCGAAGTCATGATCAGGATTGTATTCTTAAAATCCACCGTTCTTCCCTGCGAGTCTGTGATCCGTCCGTCATCCAAAACCTGCAGCAGCACATTGAATACATCCGGATGAGCTTTCTCAATCTCATCAAAAAGTACTACCGAATAGGGCTTTCTTCTGACCGCTTCCGTCAACTGTCCTCCTTCCTCATATCCGACATATCCGGGAGGCGCTCCGATCAGTCTGGACACGGAGTATTTCTCCATGTACTCGCTCATATCAATACGTACCATATTTGTCTCGTCATCAAACAGCGACGCTGCCAGCGCCTTGGCAAGTTCCGTCTTACCCACACCGGTAGGCCCAAGAAAGAGAAATGATCCGATCGGCTTTGTGGGATCTTTGATGCCTGCTTTGGAACGGATGATAGCGTCCGTTACTTTTGTCACACCCTCGTCCTGCCCAATCACCCGTTTGTGTAATTCATCGTCCAGATGCAGCGTCTTATTCCGTTCACTCTCAGTAAGTTTTGAAACCGGAATTCCTGTCCAGCGAGAGATGATCCGTGCGATCTCTTCATCCGATACACTCTCATGTACCAGCGACAGATCTTTACATTTCACCTGTTCTTCTTCAATCTCCAACTGCTGTTTTAGAGCAGGCAGTCTGCCGTAACTGAGCTCAGCTGCCTTCTCGTAGTCACCTTCACGCTGGGCGATCTGAATCTGATTGTTGATCTCGTCGATCTCCTCCCGCATTCTGGACAGTTTCTCCACGGAAGCCTTTTCATTTTCCCACTGTGCCATGCGGTTTTTCAATTCCTCTTTCAATTCCGCCAGTTCCCGCTGCAGATTGGCCAGACGGTCCCTGCTCAGATTGTCATCTTCTTTTTTCAGTGCCGTCTCTTCAATCTCCAGCTGCATCACTCTGCGCTGCAGCTCATCAAGCTCCGTTGGCATGGAATCCAGCTCCGTCTTGATCAGCGCACATGCCTCATCTACCAGGTCAATGGCTTTATCCGGCAAAAAGCGATCTGAAATATAGCGGTTCGACAGCACCGCGGCACTGACCAGCGCATTATCCATGATCTTTACACCATGAAAGACCTCGTAACGTTCTTTCAGACCGCGCAGAATAGAGATCGTGTCTTCCACCGTCGGTTCTTCCACCATAACCGGCTGAAAACGCCTCTCCAGCGCGGCATCCTTCTCAATATACTGCCGGTATTCGTCCAAAGTCGTCGCACCGATACAGTGTAGCTCACCTCTCGCCAGCATGGGCTTCAACATATTTCCGGCATCCATGGCACCATCTGTCTTACCTGCACCCACGATGGTATGCAGCTCGTCGATAAACAGGATGATCCGCCCGTCGCTTTTCTTCACTTCCTCCAGGACTGCCTTCAGCCGTTCCTCGAACTCTCCCCGGTACTTCGCACCCGCCACCAGCGCCCCCATATCCAAGGAAAATACCGTCTTCTCTTTTAATCCCTCCGGCACGTCTCCTTTCACGATACGCTGCGCCAGCCCTTCTGCCACCGCCGTCTTGCCAACTCCTGGCTCTCCGATGAGCACCGGATTATTTTTCGTCTTCCGGGAAAGGATGCGGATGACGTTCCGAATCTCTGCGTCGCGCCCGATGACCGGATCCATCTTCTGCTCCCTCGCACGCTCCACAAGATCCGTGCCGTATTTGCTCAGCGTATCATAAGTGTCCTCCGGATTGTCGCTCGTCACACGCTGGTTGCCCCTGACGGTGGAAAGCGCCTGCAAAAATCCCTCCCGGCTGATTCCGGTCTCGCGGAAAATATTCTTCATCTCTTTATTGGCATATTTCAGCATGGAAAGGAAAAGATGCTCTACCGATACATACTCGTCTCCCATCTGCTTCGCCTCGTCCTCCGCGTGGATCAGCGCCTTATTCAAATCCTGGCCCACAAACTGCTGCCCGCCCTGCACCTTCGTGCGCTTGCGCAATGCTTCCTCTGTACGGTTCACGATAATGTCCTTGTCAATCCCCATCTTCTCCATAAGCTTCAGGATCAGGCTGTCGTCCTGGGTAAGAAGCGCATACAGAAGATGCTCCTGCTCGATCTCCTGATTGCCGTATTCCATTGCTGTACGCTCGCAGTCCTGGACTGCCTGGATAGACTTCTGCGTAAATTTATTTATATTCATAGTTACAGCCTCCTTTTAAAAATGCTGAATAGGTAGTTGTTCTATTTACGATATAACAATAACGCATTTTATTAGCCAAGTCAAGGGGTGAGTGCTGAAATTGTATGAAAATTTTGTTAAGTCTTTTCAGGCGCAGCAAATCAGCCCACCAATACTCCATTATTTATGTGGTGGGCGTTTGTAAAATGATTATTCGTTATTTTTCATTCTCATCATCTTTATTTTTTTCATTCTTAATCAATCCATGATAAAACAGCATGGCACAAACTGCTGATATCGTACCTGTCGCTGTCTGGTCTAAGTGAATGTTATGCATATTGCAAAACATACTGATAATCATTAAAGTAATCAATACCACTGCTGCTACAGCAGCCCCTTTTAATAAATGCTTCATAGCTTCCTGCTTCCTTTCCAACAATAAATTCATTTACCATAGGGGTAGTATACCAAAGAAAACAGCAATTTTTTCAAAACAGTCATAAAATGCCCCAATTCATGAATAAGTGCGTTTTTCTTTTCACAAAACACTCACTTATTCGTCATTTTTGCAAGAGGACGGTTGATATAAAGAATGGTATAAAGTATAATTAGGAAAGTAAATATCGTAAGAAGGAATATATTGAAATGCTGCTTTCTTTTTTTCGGCTTTCCCTTGCTATTCGCAATGTATGGCCCCAACATATGAACATCAAAGCGTTTAGTGTGCTTTATATACTGCTGTTGGCTGCCGGAATGCCTGTAACGCTCTTCGCCTGTGTTCCATACGGTCTGTTCGGTATTCTGGCGGCGGTATGTATTTATGGATTGGTTACCTGCCGGGACACCGCACCACAGAATGTTTTTATGGGCATGACCGGATGTGTGCTTGCCGTTATGACAGAGAATTTGCTGTCAATTTTTCTTTATACACTGATTCCCTCACCTTTATCAAATCAGTGGTATTTTTCTTTCGGCGTCAGTTTGATTTATATTTTTCTGTTTTATTGGATCACGCTGCTTTTCGGCAAGCTGCTGAAAAAGATATTCCTATCTGGCAAGGGCATTTTGCGCCTTTCGCAGACGTGGTATGTGATAGACGCTGCATTACTGCTCCTTATAACCATCTATCTGTTTGATAATTTGATTCCAGGCCAGAACGGCTCTATCGGCAGAATGATATACAATAACGTCTTACACATTTCAGGGTATCTGCTTGTGATGTGTTTTTTACTTCTGTCTATGCGCCGCTCCTATCTGGAACAGATACAGGCCGAAGCAAAGCAGAAAGCCCTGCAGGACTTACAGAGCTACACTCAGAATTTAGAAGCTATGTATAACGGCCTGCGTTCCTTTAAGCATGATTATGTTAATATTCTGCTCTCTCTTTCTGGTTATATTGAAGATGGTGATATGGACAGATTAAAATACTTTTTTGAAAGCAAAATCTTCCCAACGAAGAATCTGATTACGAAGGGAGATTATAAGCTAAACCAGCTTAGCAACATCGGTGTATTAGAAATCAAAAGCCTGCTCTCCGTAAAAATGATTTACGCCCATGAATTGGGGATCGATATCACCATTGATATTCCCGGCAAAGTGGAAAGTTTTCTGATAGACACGGTAGACCTTGCCAGAATACTGGGAATC
>OFGE01002705.1_pt1 | contig 12717 bp, 10 predicted proteins | sample 1521681 | NCBI WGS metagenome assembly OFGE01 (sample SAMEA3504093, study PRJEB24116) | mouse gut metagenome | biome: mouse gut; feature: mouse-associated habitat; material: faeces | place: Denmark | collected 2011 | reverse complement strand
AACGAGGACACGGCCCCTATTGTCCGGCAGATTTTCCAGTGGACGCTTGACGGCGCTGCGCTGAATGTGATCGTGAAGCGGTTGAACGAGCAGGGCATTATGACCCCCGGTTACTATCATGCTTCATGCGGCCTGTTCAGCTATGACAACAAGCTGGCTGGCAGCGGCAAGTGGCAGACCTGGACAGTGGGGAAGATTTTGGCTGATGAAGTTTACACCGGGGATATGGTGCAGGGCAAGCACACCAATGTCGGCCATAAGCAGGTCCTTACCAAGCCGGAGGACTGGATTGTGGTACGCAATACCCATGAGCCGCTGGTCAGCCGGGAGGTATTTGCAAAGGCCCAAGCCGTCCGGGAGCAGATGGCGTCAAAGTACACCAGGACCGCCAAAATCCCTTACAGTGAGAACATTCTGCGGGGGCGCGTGTTCTGCGCTTACTGCGGCAAGAACCTTCACAGGCAGAGAAGCCATGGGCGGTATTTCTATCGCTGCATTTCCAATGACCGCATGGGAGAGGGGTCCTGCACCGGCGGCATCATCCATTTGCCGGAGCCTGATTTATTCGATGCGATTCTGACAATTATCCGGCAGAAGGCCGAGGTTGTGATGGGAGAAGCCCTGCGGCTGAAACAGTGTGACAGCAAGATTGCCGCACAGAAGGCCCAGGTGGACCAGGAGATTGCCGAGTTGGGGCATCAGATGCAGAAAAACAAAGCCCTTCGCGCTGGCCTCTATGAGAGTTTCGTCAAGGGAATCCTCACCAGAGCGGAATATCAGGAAATGCAGGAGGATTACAACCAGAAGATCAGCGTCGCGGTGGAACGTGTTCAGCAGCTTCAGTCCCGGCAATCTGAGTTGGAGCGGCAGATGGAACGCTATACCAGCATGGCCGATAAGCTGGCGGCGGTGGACAAGGACACGGCCCTCTCCGCCCTGCTGGTAAACCAGTTGATTGAACGGGTCACGGTAAACGGCCCGGATGATGTTTCCATTGACTTCTCCTTTGAGGGTGGTTTTGAGCGTGTGATGGAGGTGCTGGGGAATGAGTAACAGCCCGATCAGCTATGTGATTGCCCTCTATATCCGGCTCTCCACGGAGGACAGCAAGGTGGGCAGTTTCAGCATCGAGAACCAGAAAAACACGCTCCACCAGTATGTTGACGCTATGGAGGGTGTTAAGAATGTGGAGGTCTTGGAGTTCATCGACAACGGGTACAGCGGGACCAACTTCGAGCGGCCAGCCGTCCAGGAATTACTTGACCAGATGCGGGAGGGCAAAATCAACTGTATCATTGTGAAAGATTTTACCCGGTTTGGACGCAACAGCATTGAAGTGGGGTACTTTATGGAAATGGTTTTCCCTTTGTACGGCATCCGCTTTATTTCCATCAACGATGATTTTGACAGCGATAAGCTCCATGGAGACACAGGCGGCATCAATGTGGCGTTCAAATATCTGGTCAGTGAGTTTTACAGCCGGGACCTGTCCATCAAGTACAAGAGCGCCAAGTATGTGAAGTTCCGCCGGGGGGAGTATCAGAGCAAGCTCTGTCCCTATGGCTACCAGAAGGGCGCGGATGGCCGCATGGAGCCGAACGAGGAAACGGCTCCCAATGTACGAATGATCTTTGAATTGGCACGGGATGGGCGCAAGCCCAACGAGATCGTCAAAGCCCTGTTTGAGCGGAATATCCCCACCCCTGCCGAGTACAAAGCGGCCCACGGTTTCAACGGTCACGATATTTCCCGGTGCTGCGGGATATGGTCTACGTCCTCAGTGGTGCATATCCTGGACGATGAACGCTATACCGGCACTTACATCATAGGCAAGCGGGAAGTGACGGAGGTGGGCGGACACCGGGTACGGATGAAGGATGAAAGCCAGTGGGTCAAGATTCCCGACCATCATCAGGCGATCATCAGCCGGGAGTTGTTCGACCAAGTGCAGGCCCAGCGGCCCCGGTTCAAGTGCCCCAAGAAGAAGGCCAGGGCCTATCCGTTGCGGAGCAAAGTATTCTGTGGGTGCTGCGGTCACGCTATGCCCCGAAGGGCAACGAAAAATGCCACCTTCTTCTGCCGGTACACGCTGGTAAATGAAGCCGCTGACTGTCATGGCCTGACGGTCACGGAGGCGGAGCTGGAGGGGATGTTATACGAAATTCTCTCCAAACAGGCACAAGTCATTTTGAATGTGGTCAATCTCGCCAATGCCGGGAGGCTGGATGTTCAGCTTGCAAGGCAGGCCGAATATGACAAGCGGATTGAGGGCTGTCTGGACCAGAAGCGGGTGCTGTATGAACAGCTCATTTTGAAGCAGATCACCATGGAGGACTACAAAAGCCAGAAAGCCGCTGTTGACAGTGAGCTTGACCGGCTGCGGGAAATCCACTCCAATCTGAAGGTACAGACCTCGCAGATGGAGATGGACGAAAAATCGAAAAACGCCAGAACTGAGCTGGCGCGGGAAGTAGTCGGGGCCGGTGGCCTGACCGCTGGGCTGGCTGACGCGCTGATTGAGCGGGTGTATGTCTATCCAAATAATCAGGTGGAAATCGTCTGGAAGATGAAAGACTTTTGTATGGAGGCGGCATGATGGAACAGACAATGAAAAAGGCTTGGATTTACTGCCGTGTGGCTCACAATGGGCCGGACAGCGCGGAGCTGCTGGCGGCACAGAGGAACCGGCTGGAAGCCTACGCAAAAGAGCATGGCTTTGAAGTCATTGGCACTTCCAGTGACATAGCAAACGGGTTGAAATTTGACCACCGCCCCGGTCTGCTGGAATTTCACAATGAGGCGGTGGATGGAGACGTTGACATTCTGCTGCTCTGCGATCTCGCCCGCCTGGGCCGGGATTTGGATAGGAACCTGCAATACTGGTATTTGCTCCGTGATCTCGACGTTAGCATCCATACGGCCAACAGCGGCGAAGTGGATTTGAGCGTAGCCGCTATGCTTCGTAAGATCATCGAGCAATAAAAAAGCCCCTGAGTGGGGGTGCAAAGTGTGGTCATGATAAAATTCTAAAAAACCTCAAAAAGTTTTTGTCTTGGGCTTGACATTTGGGTGTCTCAAATCGTGGAATCGAACCTTGGACAGCCCCGCCCGCTTCAGTACCCGGTGCAGCATATGGAGTACACTGTCCGGCGAAATAGGGCCTCCTGTGGGCGAAGGGAACACATATGAGTTGCTGCCGGATTTCTTTCTCTGCTCCCGCAAAACGTCCACCGCATCTGCCGACAACGGCAAGGTACGGTAGGCGTTCTTCGTCTTTAGCGGGGCTTCAATGACCTCCCCGTTGATTCTGGCGATTTGCCGCTGTACCCGGAGGCTACCCTGTGCCAAATCAATATCCTCCCATTTCAGTCCCAGTAATTCACCTCTCCGAAGGCCGGTAGCCAGTTCAATGTAGTACAGTTCAAACACACCGCTCTCCTTCGCTTCTCGCAGGAAAGAGGTCAGCTGCTCCACAGGAAGGGTCTTCATTTCTTTGTGTTCCAGCTTCGGCAGGGCGCAGCCATCTGTCGGGTTGCTGCCGATGAGCTTTTGATCCTTGGCGAAATCCATTGCGGAGGAGATTACCTGATTGATATTCCGCACGGTCTTGGCGCTCAGTCCTTTGGGTTGGCCTTTCGCCTCGATTCGCTCTACCCTGCCGCCAGCCAGCAGCTTTTTGTAGAGCTTCTGTAAGTGCAGGGAGGATAATTTGCCCAACGGGACATCCCCGATGTTCGGCTTGATGTGGTTGTCAATGTATCCGCGATAGGTCTGGTGGGAGGATGGACGCACCTTGATTTTAGCGCAGTTTTCAAACCAGATGTCCATCCACTGCCCTGTGGTGTACTGCTCCGCTTTTATCACATCAATGTTGACGGATGATTCTATTGCCGCCTTGAGCTTGGTCTTGACCTCAGCCTGTGTTTTGCCGAGAACATTTTTGTAGATCGGTTTTCCGGTTTCGGGGCTACGGCCAGCGGTGTAACGACCTTCCCAGCGACCATCGCTCCGTTTACGAATACTCCCCTCGCCATTTGCTCTGCGTTTTGCCATAACGGTCACCTCCTGCAACACACAATACCCTAACTCCTGGGAAATAGCCATACCCCGCGACCACAATTATCAGAAACTTATCATTTGAAGTTTGCCACTTTTTCTTTGTAGACAGTATCCCAATCGAGAAACGCCATCGCATAAGGTCAGTCGGAATGACGGCTTCTACAAAAAAATTAGCAGTTGAGTTTCTTCCGAATCCATGTTAAAATACATATACTAAATTGTGCTTGCAGGAGGTACTGTAGATGAGCCAATATGAATTTTCACTTCGACAAGAGGTCCTGCTGGAAAAGGGGGCCGCAGTGCTGGGCAATCTTTTCCAGTATAAACGGCAGCAGCAGATCGTAGAGGAGACGCACCCAATCGCAGTCATGTATTCTTTGGTATGGGCGGCGAAGCAGGATATTCTGACGGCTAAGACGGAGGCGACCCTCGAACAGATCGAAGGGCAGTTCAATCTTGCCGACCGTTTTTTAACCGGGATAGAGGTTGGCGCAAATGCCTGAGGGCGCTAATGGCATAGCCGCATTTGAGAGCTGCGATGTTGAAGCTGTTGTGCGGGACGAAGTCAAACTGGCAATAAGCCGCTATCAACGCCAGACAAGCCCGCGCGCGATCCTTTTGGCCGGACAACCTGGTGCGGGAAAAACGGAATTATCTTCTATGCTGAGTTCCGAAATGGCTGGGGATGTTGCTTTTATTAACGGAGATGACTATCGCCGTTACCATCCTCGCCGCCGTCAGCTTTATCAAAAGTTCGGTGCAGATTTTGTTGGGATGCTTTCCCCTTTTTCCAACGCTGTGACAGAGCGGTTGATCGTGACGCTTGCTCGGTGCCGCTTGAACTTGATCATTGAAGGAACCGGGCGCACCGTAGAGGTACCGAAGACCACGGCAGAGCGTTTGGTATCTGAAGGGTATGCCGTGGAAATGGCAGTTATAGCTGCCAGGCCGGAGGTATCCCTCATCAGCACTATGCTCCGCTTCTACCAGATGGAGGAACGTGGAACGATCCCTCGAGCTACAGCCATCAGCGCCCACGACAATATTGTGGCCGTGCTGCCTGGGAATCTGGATATGCTGGCTTCGCTGCCATGCATTTCCCGGTTGTCCATCTGGGACCGTGATCTGCAGCAGCTTTTTGATTCCAACGTCGATGCTGTTTTGCCGTCTGAGGTTTTGACTGGCTATTGGGAGGCCCCTTGGACTCCAGAGGAGATACAATGCGTGCACGATGACATTGACCGCTTGCGGGAAAAGGAGCGGCGCAGCCAGCTAGGACAAGGGCGTGTGATCGATGAACTTGTCCGGCGTGTAGAAGCTGTGCTATCAGAGGCACCGACTGCTGGTATGGATATGCTGCAGATGTGATCCCGTCCGCAATCATGCGGGCGGGATTTCTTATGCCTTTTCGGGCAGAACAATTCGGTGTCATTCAGGGATAGAGAAAAGTCTCTCTTTGTTTTCTGCTACCCAAAATCTGAGGGGGGCTACATGGACATTGAGGGGCCACGATTGTCTTCGTAATCGTCGGGCTTATGGCCTGCGGCGATTTTCTTTTCACGGATTTTTGCCATGAGTTTGCGGTCAACCTGGATGCCGCCATGGACAGATGGAGAAGGTGTTTGTTCCTGAAACACTCGGCTCATATGGTGAAGCAACCGAGTAGCGGTCAGTATGACTGAGGACGGCTTCAGATCATCCCAGCGGTCCAAGAAAAATTGTGCGTAGTGATTGCCTTGAGCGGCAGACTGGGTGAACCAATAGCGGGACTGCTCTTGATTGTGTCCCTCCAGGTACAGCTTGGCGAGAGTGTACTGGGCGTACTGGTTCCCGGCTTCAGCAGATTGGGTGAGGTAGTCCGTTGCCTTGACAGAATTCTTTTCTACAATTCTGCCTTTGAGATATTCCTTGCCCAGCCGGTAGACGGCGTAGCTATTTTTATTTTGTGCGGCGCACTCCAGCCATTGAATACCCAAATCTGGATCGTGGACTTCCGGATCATGGGAGAGCAATAACTTCCCTGTTTCGTATTGTGCAGCTATATGACCTTGCCGCGCTGCCTGCTCGAACCAGTAGAGGGCTTCCACACTGTCCGGGATCAGTACAGGGCCGTCTTGGTAAAGCTTGCCGGTCAGGTACTGGGCGTAGAGGTCATCATTTTCGGCTTCCTTAATGATCTGGGCTGCGGCTCTGCTCCGCTCTGTCATGAGAGCAGTGTCGTCATCGGCAACGACCCACAGCTTCCAGAGGTTGTAGGGCAGAGAAGAAATATCTGTAGCATCCTGATTGGCCATTACTTCAGCGCCCTTATCCTCGAAGGTTACTTTGCCCAGGCAAATATTCTCAGCCTCCTGAATGACGGCGTTCTTGATGGAGCGAAATTCTTTTTGCTCGGAGAGAGGCGGGCGCTGCCGCCTCTTCTCGGAATAAAAATCTTCGATTTGGCATTGGAGGTTCCACCATGTCTGGTAACAGTCATCGACTACCTGGAATCGCTCCATCTGATTTACGATCTCATCCACAGTCTTTTTAACATCCTTGGGGAGATAGCCATATTTCTTTTTACCCGTCACTGTTTCCAACTGGGAGGACAGGATCATCATCAACGATTCTACTTCTGGATGATTGCCGAGAGACTGACGCATTTCTCGGATCAGAGTTTTCATCTCAGCCCTGGCTTCCCGTACAAGTTCATCCCTGGAGGAAGATTTCTGCTCGTATGTGTAGAGCATCTCATGCTTAAAAATATCGTTGGTCAGTTTGGACTTGATCTGGCGGATACTGTCTTGGGAGAGATAGGCTTGTCCTAGTTTTGCAGACCACGCCATCATGTGGACATGGGGATGGTCACCCTCGTCGTGGAAAGCGGCGACCCAGCGGAAGTCGCTGGGCGGGATGTGCATGGCCTCCGCGATCTCATTGCGGTGAGTGCGAAGCAGGTTTCGCCACTGGGCGGCGTGGTCATAGCACAGCCGCTCGGCATCCTCACGCTTGAGGGAGATGATGTGCGTCCAGATGTTGCCGGGATAGTCGTCCAACTCTTTCGTCACGGCCTCTAGGTCTATATTGTCCTCGTCGCCGAAAAGACCGTGGGAGCGGGGACGTTCGGCCATGTACCCCATATAGCCGGAGGGCAGCTGCTCCACGCCGTCGCGGGTACCGATGTACCTGGCGTATCCACCAGCCCCGCCGCCTCCACCACTTTTCCCGCCGCCCTTGATGTACGGACTCTTGACGATTAGTCGTGCCATTGATCATCATCCTCTGTGGTATCTTCGTAGTCCCTGACCTTTTGCTCGAAAGTCAGCAGACCATTGGTGGCTTTCACGTTCCGGACGCTGTTCGCACGGAGCTTTCGCAAGTAGTCAGCATCTAGATCAGTGCAGTCGATAGCGGCGGTCATACCCATGTCCATCTCCACGGTCAGCTTGTAGAGGAGCTTGGCCATCCTGTCCTCGAACATCCCCAGGCGGCCATCAATGGCGGACTGGATCTCTTTGGGAAGAAAGACACCGGCGTTGTTGGTATTGAGGTAGCCCAGGTAGAAATCGATTGCCTTCTCGATAAATTTTGTGAGGCTTCGTCCGCCGTCCTCCTGGCAGCGCCGCTCCAATTCAGCCTTCTTCGCAGGTGGTAGGTATAACGCAAATTTCTGTTTTTTCTCCTTCATTTTGATCCTCCATGGGGGTTGACCCCGATAAATTTCTTGAAACATTGACTTTTCTGGGATTCCTGACTCCACACACCGATTTTCTCTGCTGCTTTGACCCCAGCGTGGGCGCCGGGAAACTGCCCGCACTGCGGGCAGTTGTGGACGGGCAGGCGTCACTTGTGACGCCTGCCCTTTATCCTGCTTTCCCTTCTCCTCCCCATTTCGCCGTCTTCGGGCGGGGTGGCTTCTGGATCACCGCCTTTACATTCTGCCGCAAAGGGCTCACAGCGGCGTTTTAGTGTGCGGAGGTGGTTGGTGTTGTCCTGCGCGGTGGGCGGGGCACAAATCGGCTCACAGGGGGTTACACAGCGGATTGAGCTGCGAGGCGAGATTTGGCTACATCTATCTCCAGTTGCCGGAGTTGGCGCTGGTGGTATAGGTCTACCGCTTTCTGAATGGGGTGGATGGTATAGCGAAGGGTTCCATTGCGCTTTTGACCGGACTTGGTGATAACGCTGGTGCTCTCAATACTGATGAATCCTTTTTCGCCGAGTGCGGCAATATATTTTTGAACGGTGTTAATGCTCATACCAACTGCACGGCCAATGGTTTTGTAGCTGGGATAACACTGATAAGTTTTGCGGTCTTCGCAGTAGAGCAAATAAGAGTAGACGGCAATTTCTCCAGGAGATAAACCGAGCGAGAAAATCACATTCGGCAACGGGAAATAGTTTTTATATGTTTTACTCATGCGCTGCCTCCAGTGGTATTCTGTTCAACCCAAGCAATAAACTTTTCTTTCGGTACGACCATGCGGCCGCCAATTTTCAGGACGGGAAAATCTTTTTCATGCATCAGCTCGTAGCTGCTCGCAGCGGAAATGCCCAGGACTTGAGCGACCATTGCTGCATTGAGAAACAGCGGCAGATCATCATAATTTTTGTACTCAGATGCTTTCATTATGTGGTTCTTTTCCTTTCTTCAACATTGAATTGCAGAGAGAAAAAATTCTTCGTGCACGGAAATCAATTTTCAGCATAAACATTCACAATATTCAAATTGTGCCGTAGCGAGGTTTCTAATTTTATCGTTTTTCCTTAAAAGCATCACTGTTGAAGGCTCTTTAAAATTGCTTTTTTCATCAGAACAGTGAGATTTGAATATTTCCTCACAAAGTTGATTTCCGTATCTTCGTGTTCGCTGGCCTTTCCTTTGGACTGCATCCATGATATAATGAGATCAAAAGAGTTTACATCAGGAAGTAATCTTTTTGGAGGATAAAATGCACAGGATATCTGGTAGGTCTCAGCTGTTGCTGGTGGAGAAAAGCGCAGGAATGTTTTCTACAGTACTCTGCAATGGAGATTGAGTGGAGAAACAACTTCCCGCTGCCACGCCCGCAAAGGATTTGATTGCGGCTACAGAAGTCGACTACCAGGAATATCGAAGGGAGATCAAACATCTGCGTGAGGAGCATCCACTGTTTGAGGATCGGATTGATATTTCGGTGGCTGACTTTGAGGATTTTGTAGCGGAAGCGTTGTTGCTGCTGTCTATGCTGCAGAAAACAGACACGGTGAGTTTCTTTGTGTTGGGAGAACTTCTCCATCAAAGTTTGCAGACAGAGGACGATGGCAGCGCCTCATTTTTGCTGAACGCTGCTGCGGAACTACTTTATATTTTAGAAGAGCCAATTCGGGTGCAGACATGTTTGCGGAATGTTCTTGAGATGACTTTTGATGGGATGGAGCGGGCAAAGCAGCGGGAGCGGTTTGAGAAGCTGTGCCGAGTATATCCCGATATTGGCGGGCTGTGTGATCCAGCTGCTTTGCCCGATGTGGAACCGGGACATAGAACGTTTGCAGTTAACTCCATCTTTGGGTTGCGGCTCCTGGAGTTGGCGCTCCATTTTCAGCAGGACAATCAGCGGATTGCCCGATGTGATTACTGCTGGGGATGGTTTGTTCCGAAGACAAAAAAGGTCACCCGATACTGTGACCGGGTGACCGATGGATATCCGTGTAAACAGAGAGGGGCTCGGTTTAAGCGTAACCTGGTGGAGGAACAAGATGGCGCGCTCAAAATCTGCAATCAACTGCGGGATCGAATGTACGCCCGCCTGTTGCGTTGGCAGGACGCTGCACCGAGTGAACGTGATGGTCTGATTCCTATGGACTATGACCAGTACGATGCATGGAGTGAGAACGCCCGCTTGGCGCGGATTGAATATCTCAAAGGTAAATTAACAGCGGAAGAATTTCTGCGCCGGATTGACATGACTCAGGCGCTGACAAGCTATGAGGCGAACAAAGCGGAGCTGGTAGAAGAGACTGACTGGCAGCGCCTTGTGGCTGGGAGATATAGCTTTGACCCTGAGATGCACTATCCAAAGGTGATGCAGATTCTAGACCTGCGTGTGCCGGAACCGAAGTGGGAACTGTACACGGCAGATGATTTGCGGAGGGAGGATCAGAAAGGACACCAGAGTTTGCGGGAGAGATATGGCAAGGGCTAAGAATAATCCGATGACCCTGCTAAGGATTTGAATTGCATGATGTGACTTTGGAGCAGTTATAGAGTGGATTGAATCCTGGGGCGCAGGTATCATGTTTTTATAGAATATCGCAGGGTAGAATAAAGATATGATTTACCTTGCGGTATCTTTGTTTACTGCTGCTCAAGATTTGAAAAATAACATAGCTGAAAATCCTATAATTCTTTCATAATTTCCGTAAATTCATCCAACCTATATGCACCACTAATCCCCAAATCTGTACTTTTGAAAACCATAAAATAACGATAGTTAGGTCCCGCCTGCGCTTGCCATTGACGGCCTAACTCCAGCTTTATCTTGCTATTGCTGTTGTCTCGGTCATCGCCCTTGAATTCAATCAGCACCAGCTTCCCTGCCTTTGTCATGACCATAAAATCGGGATAATGATTGATATTTCCGTTGAGCCGGAAGCCCTTGCGCTCAATGATCCGATGCCACCATCTCATGTTGCCCAGGCCCACCACAACGTCGATCAGATTTCGTTCCTCCTGGTTCATATCGTCCTTTTCGGCATCGTACAGGGAATATGGGATGGTGTCAATCGTTTCGGTAGGAGTAATGACCTGCGGCAAGGCAAAGGATTCCCTGCATACCACCTTCCCGCTGTCCAGCCACTTCTTGAGCTGGACAGCACGGTATGCCCGCTCCAGCCCGTCAATCTTATCCTGGATTTTTCGCGCATAGGTAGGAATTGCTGTTTCCATCGCCGCCAGCTCGTCCTCCGTCATGTTCTCCACTACGCGATGGACGTACGCGCTGATCTCCTGGGCGGCATAGCGGTCATTCCGGTTAAGATGTCCACAAATCAAGGAAACGCATTGCTGCACCTTCTTCTCCGGCGGCAGCTTAGCCAATCGTTCCCGAATATACTCGCTTTCCTCTTTGGAAGCCCGCATATATTTGGGAATCGCTTCACCCTTCTCCTGAAGATCGATCCGGTACATTTCTCCGGTGGCCAGTTCAAAGCTGATTTGTGCATCCTGCCCGCTGAGAGAAAAACCTTCCGACAGATTTTCCGTCTCCAGCAGTTCATATTCTCCGCCAAACAGATCGGGCGTACCCTTGAGGAAAAACTGCGGAATGCGCAAAGCAGACGCTTCCTCCACAAACTGAGGCAGCATAGCGTTCTGGTTCAACATTTCTCCCAGTTCCCCTCCCCAAAAGCCGGAATTGCCGCTGTCTTTCATCTCTGCATCGTAGTCATCTGCCTGACGCTGTGCATCCTGGAGCATATTGCCAATAGGAGCGTCCGGTTGCCCTGTTTTGTCCTCCAGCGCCTGCTTTACGGCCTCTGCATCAACATCGTCAAACGAATCTGTCTCTGCGGCGGGAGCGTTTCCGCCGAGTTCCATCTGTTCCGCTTCATCCGGCTTAGGCATGGGAGCCGGGTCGGGAACTTCGCCTACCCGGAAATCCTTCCGGCTGAATCCCGCCATGTTCAGACCGCTCACGATGCTGTCCAGAGTATTCCTGAAATCGTTGGAGCAGGTAAACACATAGGACATATTCAGCAGCGGAGATTTGTGCCGTTTTGCATAGGGCTGGCGGAGGATACGGCCCAAAATCTGCTCCACATCCACCTTGGAGGTCTTATTCGCCAATGACGCCAGAATGTACGCAAAGGGGCAGTCCCACCCTTCCTTGAGGGCGTTGACCGTGATAATATACCGGATCGGACAATCCCGGCTCATGAGGTCCGTTTTCCCCAGCTCGTCCACCTTGGAGGTTTTGACCGCAATCTCCTCTTTCGGAATCCCCATATCCACCAGCATGGCCTTGATCTTATCAAAGGTTTCGCTGTCCTCGTTGATCTTGGGTTGGGCCTGGAATAAGACAATAGGCCGAATATATGCCCCGCCCGCCTGTTCCTCCACGATTGCCTGCTGCTCGATGCTGCCCCGGAGCTGGATGGCATCCTGAATCACGCTTTGGCGGGAGGTGCGGTTATACACCACCACCGGGAGCTTCACCATGTTCTCTTTTTTCAGCTCCCGCGCATCCACATAGGAGAGGATATTGCTATTCTTCCTGGGGGTGGCCGTCAGGTCCAGCACAAAGGACGGATTCAGATTGTTCAGCATCTCCACGCTCAAATCGGACCCAGCGTTGTGGCTCTCGTCCACCACTACAACAGGGGACAAATGCCGCAGCACCTGAATCAGCGCCGTGTCCGGCGTGTCGGCCAGCAGTACGGAGTCGTCCTTGAAATACTGGGCGAATTTCAGCAGATTCCCGTTTTCCTGATAAACCTTGCGCACGTCCTTTTTCTTGCTGTCAATGCGCAGAGAAGCGTAGCTCAGCACACAGACCGTCAGCATTTCCCGGACGGTATCGGGGGAGAACTGCTGGCCGCTCAGGAGCATTTCCTTTGTATACACCCCCACCCGTCCGGCAAAGTCCGAATTGAGCCGCAGGCGGTATTCGTGGTCCGGGTTGGACAGGTTCCGAATGG
>OFGE01002701.1_pt1 | contig 12728 bp, 10 predicted proteins | sample 1521681 | NCBI WGS metagenome assembly OFGE01 (sample SAMEA3504093, study PRJEB24116) | mouse gut metagenome | biome: mouse gut; feature: mouse-associated habitat; material: faeces | place: Denmark | collected 2011 | reverse complement strand
GGCGGTACGGCTGGTGGAGGCTGTGGAACAGACGAAGCCGGCAGACCAGAAAGAACTGGAATATATCCGCACGCATAAGCGGCAGGAGCAGGCAGAAGAGCCGAGGGAGCTTGACGTGCCGCTTGTCAGCTTTGAGAAATATGGCAAAAAGCTGCGCCTGGCAAAAGAGGACGAGTATGAACGGGAATATATGGAGGCTGAGCCTTTGCGCGCAAGCAAACGTCCGGAAAAGGTGCGCAAAAATCCACGTCTGGAGGAGGATTATGACAGCGAATCCGATCGCCGTGCAGAGAAAAAGGTCATTATTGCGGCTGTTATCACTGCGTTGGTGCTGATTGGTGTGATTTCCCTTGTGGGTATGCGCGCACTCAGCGGCGGCTGGGGCTTTGGCGGCTTTGCTGCTTCGGACGAGGAGGTCGAAATGCCGTCCCTGCTGGGCAAAACGCTTTCTGCCGCGACAAAAGAAGCGGAGGCTCTGGGAATTGAACTGGTAGAGGAGGGGCAGGAACAAAGCAAGTATTACGATACAGGCGAAATCTGCTATCAATCCGCAGTGGAAGGCACAAAAGTGCCTGTTAACGGGAAAATCGGCATTAAAATCAGCACTGGACTGACTTCGGAGAAAATGCCGGATATGAAAGAACTGACAGAGGAAGAAGCAACAGAAAAAATTGTAAACCTTGTGGGGACAAATCCCAGTATAGAATATGAATATGACGAGGAAATAGAGGTCAAAAAGGTTATCGGGCAGAGTCCTGCGGAGGGAGAAACCATCAACGCCAAGAGCCGGATTGTTTTGACAATCAGCAAGGGCAAAGAGGGCGGCGATGTTGCTGTGCCGAACGTTGTAAATGCGACAGAGGAAAAAGCAAGGCAGGATTTGGAGGCAGTCGGGCTCGTTGTCGGCACTGTTTCCCATACGGAAAGCACGACGGTAGAAAAGGGCAGAGTCATTACACAGACCATTTCCGCAAATCAGCAGGTGCCGAGCGGCAGCGTGGTAAACCTTGTAGTGAGCAGCGGCCCGCCGCAGACGAATGAGCCGGAGCCGCCTCAGCAGAACCCCCAGACGCCGGAGCCGACGACACAGACAGTGCCGGATAATTCCGGCAGCATGACGGAAGGGACGAAATATTTTACCATCAGCGCTCCTGCGGGCGGCGGTTCGCATTATGTGCGTGTGGTGAAAAATGACGCGGACGGGGCGTTCCCTGTTGTAGATGAATACCGCGATACGGAAGATTTCCCGTACAGCGTTGCCGTAACGGGACGCGGCAGCGGCACGGTGACGTGCTATGTTGACAGTGTGGAACAATGGACACAAAGTGTGAATTTCTCAGAATAAGGTGAGGCGATGGAATGCTGGAAGGCGTTATCGTAAAAGGAATCGGCGGGTTCTACTATATTGATACGGAGCAGGGAGTTTATGAATGCCGCGCAAGGGGGATTTTCCGCAAAGAGGGGATCCGCCCGACTGTGGGGGACGCTGTGCGGATTTCCATATTGGACGAAGCCGGAAAAAAAGGCAGCCTGGATGAAATTCTGCCCCGGCGCAACGAGTTGATACGCCCGCGGGTATCCAACGTGGATCAAGCGGTGATTGTATTTGCCGCGAAAAGCCCGAATATGAATCTGGACCTGCTTGACCGCTTTCTGCTGCTTGCAGAGGAGCAGGAACTGGAAATCCTGATTGTCATAAATAAAATTGACAAGGATAAAAACGAGGATTACCTTGCGGCAGCGGAACTTTACCGCCACGCAGGGTATCCCGTTATCTGCGCCAGCGCGCAGAAGGGAATTGGCATTGAGCAACTGCGGCACGCGCTGGAAAACAAAATTTCTGTTTTTGCGGGACCTTCAGGCGTGGGCAAAAGCAGCCTGATTAATACCGCTTTTCCGGGGCTGGAATTGAATACCGGAGAGGTCAGCCGGAAAATTCAGCGCGGCAGGCATACGACGCGTCATGCGGAGCTGATACAGGTTTCGGAAAAAAGCTATATCGTAGATTCCCCGGGGTTTACCTCCCTTTTGCTGAGTCATATTCCATCGGAGATATTACAGGCCTATTTTCGGGAATTCCGTCCGTTTTTGAATCAATGCCGCTATACCGGCTGTATGCATATCAATGAACCGGAATGTGCCGTCAAGGAGGAAATCGGCAGAGCCGTTTCCGAACGGCGGTACGAAAGATATAAAACGTTTTATGAAGAACGGAAGGAAGAAGAAAGGAGAAAATAACATGAACATTTTTCTTTCCCCGTCGCTGCTTTCGGCAGATTTTACGCGCGTGGGCGAACAGCTTTCCCTGCTGGAGGAGGCTGGCGTGCCTTACCTGCATCTGGACGTGATGGATGGGATATTTGTGCCGAATATTTCCTTTGGCATGCCTGTCATCCAGAGCATTCGCAAGGCAAGCAAAATGGTGTTTGACGTGCATCTGATGATTACAGAGCCGGAACGGTATGCAGAGGAGTTTGCGAAGGCGGGCGCGGATATTGTTAATTTCCATGTGGAGGCGACGAGGGATCCGGCGGCTGTGCTTGCAAAAATAAAAAAAACAGGCGCAAAAGCGGGCATTACCATAAAACCCGGTACGCCTGTGGAAACAATAAAGCCATATTTGCCGGATGTGGATATGGTGCTGGTGATGACGGTGGAACCGGGTTTTGCAGGGCAGAAATTCATGCCGGAGCAGGTAGAAAAAATCCGCCGCCTTGCGGAATGGAAAAAGGAACTTGGGTTTGCGTATGATATCGAGGTGGACGGCGGCGTTACGCTGGAAAATGTGCGGACATCTCTGGACGCAGGCGCGAATATCATTGTCGCGGGTTCGGCTGTGCTGGGCAAGGCAGATATTGCGGGGGCTGCGGGAAAGTTTTTAGAAATATTCAAGGAGTACGAGTGATATGAAAGCGTTGGTTTTTGCCGGAGCGGAAATCTGGGATTATTCCTTTTGTAAAGCATATATGGATGGGGCCGGCGTTGTGATTTGCTGTGACAGCGGCCTGCGCCATGCGAAAGCGCTGGGGATACGCCCCGATTATATTGTGGGAGATTTTGATTCCGTTTCACCGGAGGTCTGGGACTATTATAAAGGGCAGGGGATTCCTGTGCGGCAGTTCCCGGCACGGAAAAATGAGACAGATATGGAGCTGGGCGTTCTGCTTGCGCTGGAGTTGGGCGCGAATGAGCTGGTACTGTTCGGCGGCATCGGCGACAGGTTTGACCATACGCTTGCCAATGCGCACTATCTGCTTTCCCTGCTGAAAAAAGGTGTGCGGGCAAGGCTTGTGGACGAAAAAAACTGCGTGGAGGTCATAGATAAGCACCTGACGGTTTGCGGAAAGGTGGGGGATATTGTATCCACTATACCGCTTTCCATGGAGGTCAGGGGCATCACGCTGAAGGGCTTTTCCTACCCGTTGACGGATTTTGATCTTGCGCTGGACGATGATTATATTGCCGTAAGCAACGTGCTTGCGGAGGAACGCGCGGAAATTGATATTCGGGACGGATATCTTTTCGTGATACGTTCCAGAGATTAAATAGCAGAATGGAACGGACCTGAATGAAAAAATCCCGCACATTCCCTGCATTTCCGGCATAGGAATAAGAAAGGGGGTGGCGGGATGCGCAGAAGATGCAACGGCGCGCCGTTGAAATGGCTGTGCGGCGTGGTAATGGCCGCGCTGGGGCTGGGTATGCTTTTGGCGTGCCTGCTGCCCCGGTGCGTTTTTCTTATCGGCGGACTTTTGCTGGGCTGCGGGATATGGCTTGTCAGCAAAAGTAAAAGATTTTGAAAAAGAAAAAGCCGTTCTTCCTTAATAAATAAGGAGAATGGCTTTTGTTCTGTGGAAATCAGATTGCGCGCGTAACCTTGTTGGAACGCATACATCTTGTGCAAACGTAAATAGATTTTACACTGCCGTTGTCTTCAACGATTTTGATTTTCTTTACGTTGGGTTTCCATTTTCTATTCGCACGTCTACTAACCTGACTACGGTTAATACTAATTCTATGGCCTCTAATCTGGCCCTTCTCGCAAATTTCACATCTAGCCATTTTTTGCACCTCCTTAGCTTGCCTATGTGACATAACAAAGATATTTTAGCAGAAAACAGGCGGGTTTGCAAGAAAAATCATATGGATTTTTCGGTTTTTTTTGCAAACGCGTACGGAATGGAGATTTGTAAGGATTTTGTAAGAAAAACGTAAGGAATTTTTCGGAAAGACAATGTAAGAATATGGTAATCTGAAAGAAAAGGGGGAATGGGTATGAAGCGGTTTGTTCTATTGGCGATGTTGGCAATGACATGGTGGTGTGTCCCTGCATTTGGTGCGGAAAGCATCAGGATATTGCGGAATGGGGAAGAAGTGCGGCTTTCGCAGGGCATACTCCGGCAGGACGGGACGCTGATGATGTCCATACAGGATTTGGCGGAACTGACGGAAAGCGAACTGCGGCAGGATGGCAGCGTAACTGCATTCGGTTACCGCTTGAAGGAGGGACCTGTCGTTCTGGAAAATGAGCAGACGGCGACACTGGTTGAAGATGTGGTGTTGTATGACCATTTGGGTCGAAAAATTCCGATTGCGGGGAAGGTGCTCAGGAAGGACGGGGAAATTTATCTGCCCGCAAGGACAATTGCAAATGCGCTGGGCTATACGGTGAAATGGAGCAGGATGGACGGTGCAGAAACCTTTTCTGTGGAGCGTCCGGTTATGCCGAGGGTTACGCTGGACGTTGTGTATGATAAGGAAGAACAGCGCGTGACGGGAACGATATGGAACAGGGAGCCGCAAACATTTGATTATGGAGATGACTTTTTAGTGGAACGTATGACCGCGGAAGGCTGGGAACGTATGCGGGAAGCGGAACCAAGGGATATCAATGCAATAGGATATGGCATGAATAGTTTTTGGAAAGGGTTATCCGACGGGGAAAGTCCTTATGCCAGGAGGTTGTTTTGTGCTTTGCCTGCTGGGAAATACCGCATTGGAGTCCCGTTCAGCTTTATATACAGAGGGAGTGTGACGGAGGAAGAACTGCTGGATGTCATGGGGGAAGTCTTTGAACCGTTTACAGCCGAAGGGATTGGACGCTTGCGGGAGGAGGAACGGGTGGCACTGAGGGAGGCCGCGGGAGAAAATCTGTGGCTGGAAGGAGCCTGGCAGTTTTATTACGCGACACAATGGGGGAAAGCGGCATTTGACCATGCGGGAAAAGATACGGATACGGCGCATGAAATGCGGTCGGAGTATATCCTGTATGGGGAATTTGAGGTAAAATAGGGGAAATAAAAGCCGGAGATACTCCGTACAGAGTGTTTCACCGGCTTTTTCTATGCCTTATTTTATGTGTATCAGTCTATTGCGTCGATTTCTTCCAGTGCGGCAAGTACTTTCGGCATATCTTCTGCCGAAGGGATACGGAAACGTGCGGAATTTTTGCTGATAGTATAAAAATCGCTTCCGGAGATTACCAGAATGCGGCGTTTTGCAAATTCCCCGGCTAAATCCACTGCGGGATTGCTGTGCGTCAGCAGGCAGATAGATGTGCATTCTGCTGTTTCCGCAATGGAAATGTGTTTCCAGGGATGCGTCAGGAGCATATGCTTGAGCGCGGCTGTTTTTTCCCGAAGCTCCTGCAAAAATGCCGCGTCGCGGATGGTTTTTGCGGCAATGCTGCGGGAGATTTCCGACATACAGTAAGGATTTGTGATGTTGCCCATGTATGGCGTAAGCTGTTCCGGTAGGAGAAGATACCCGGCGCGGAGCCCCGCAAGCCCAAAGCCTTTGGAAAAGGTCTTGACAATAATCAGGTTGTCATATTTCGCGAACAGGTTTGCGGCGGCGTTTTGGCGGGGCATATAATCGCCGTAGGCTTCGTCTACGATAACGGCTGTTCCCTGCTTTTGTGCAGCCTGTAGTATGGTTTCAATTTCCGCCAGAGGAATCACCTGCCCTGTGGGATTATTGGGGTTATCCAGATAAATCAGTTTATGCTCTGGCTTGAGTGCGGCAAGCACGTCTGCCGGCGAAAATTTATAATTGTTTTCTGCTTTGAGGGGGACGCCGTCAAATGCACAGCCATACATTTTTACGTCCGTTTCATACTCCGAGAACTGCGGTACATAGCCGAGTACCCTGTCGCCGGGTTCCAAAAACAGACGGTTGATAAGATAAAGACCGGAAATAGAGCCGTCACAAAGTACAATCTGTTTGTAGTTTAAGGCTGTGTAATCCTTCCAGTAGTCGATGATGCTGTCTTTTATGCCGACGGAATGGGGGTAAGCGCGTAGCATTTCAAATGTCAGCCCATCGAAGGCTTTTTTTGCCTCGGGAGGAATCATAACGATATTGATGCCCTCTCCGCAGTCGATGTCATAGGGCAGGGGACCGGCGGATTCGATGGCATAGCTGACTTTTGTCTGTGATTTAATTGCGCTGTTGATTTTTAATTCCATAGGAATTACCTCCTTTGTATTTTTTGAAGCATTTTTTCTGTTGTACTATTATGCGTTAAAACGCTACTGTTACAATATACCGGAAGGGTGGATTTGTCAATGTGTTTTGCAGACAGGGGAATAAAAAAAGAGTTGTTTTCGGAAAGAAAACCCGCCGCACAAAATGTGCGGCGGACAGAAGGGTCAAGGGCGGAAGCCCTTGCGGGGGTCTGGGGGGGGGGCAGGGCCCCAAACAGTGTGTCAAAAAAGGCTCAGGCTACGCCTTCAAGCCTTTTTTGAGGAACTGTCGGTATAAAGGGGCTCATTCCATCGGCTTTTGAAAAAGCCTTAAACTTGCCATTTTCCTCGAACGGGCAAAGCCCGCTCTGTGGATTCCGCTCGCGAAACGCTTCGTTTCCCGAACCCTTCCGCGACACAAAAATAGGTTTTTTGATAGTCTGGGGCAGAGCCCCCAAGGTCTTATCCTTTTACATTTCCTGATATGCCGTATCGTCTACGTCCAAAGCCTCTACAAGCTTGATTTCAGGATTTTTCTGCATGAAATTGTTCAAGGTGTACTGGTTGGCGAATAGCAGGAGCGGACGCTCAAAATGGTCATATACCAGCGAGCTGCGCGCCACAACATAATCCTTCAAATCCTTCGGGGACCCAGGCGCGGCCCACCGCGCTACGCTGTAATCCAGCGGCTCCATGCGTACCTCGGAATTGTATTCGTTTGCCAGACGGTATTCAAATACCTCGAATTGCAGCTGTCCGACAGCGCCAAGGATAACATCATTAAACTCATTGTGGTAAACCTGTATCGCACCTTCCTGTGCAAGCTGCTGTACACCCTTTTGGAACTGCTTTGCTTTCAGGGAATTGATAGGGTGTACCCGTGCGAAAAGCTCCGGCGGGAAGGTCGGCAGGGGCTCGAAAAAGAGCTTTTCCTTCCGGTCTGTCAGCGTGTCGCCAATCTGGTAGTTGCCGCTGTCATAAATGCCGATGATATCCCCTGCAATGGCGGTTTCTACGGTTTCGCGGTCGTTTGCCATCAGGTGTGTGGACTGGCTCAGCTTCATCTGCTTGCCTGTGCGGGAAAGCGTGACGTTCATGCCGCGGGTAAACGTGCCGGAGCAAATGCGGAAAAACGCCAGCCTGTCCCGATGAGCAGGGTTCATGTTCGCCTGTATTTTGAAAATAAAGCCGCTGAAAAACCCGTCTGTGGGTTTGACTTCGCCATCCGTTGTTTTTCTGGGACCCGGCGCGGGCGACCATTCCAGAAAATGCTGCAAAAATGGCGTTATGCCGAAGTCTGCCAGTGCAGAGCCGAAAAAGACAGGCGAAAGCCGTCCTTCTTCCACAGCCTTGAGGTCAAACGGATTGCCCGCGCCGTCCAAAAGCTCCATTTCGCCGCGAAGGATATCCAGATTTGCGTCAGAAATAATGCCCTCCAGTGCATCGCCGAATACACCGTTTGCGCCCAGTTCTACAATGCCATTCTTTTGTTTATATAGATAAACTTTATTTTCCAGACGGTCATAAATACCCTCGAACGTCAGGCCGTTGCCGATGGGCCATGTAACGGCTGTAGAGGGCAGGCCGAGCGCGTCCTCCAAATCTGCCATACAGTCCAGTGGGTCTTTGGACTGGCGGTCGAGTTTGTTAATAAATGTGAAAATGGGAATCTGGCGCATACTGCAAACCTTGAACAGCTTGACTGTCTGCGCCTCTACGCCCTTTGCCGCGTCAATGACCATGACCGCGCTGTCCACAGAGGTCAGTATGCGGTAGGTGTCTTCTCCGAAATCGTTATGCCCGGGCGTATCCATTATGGAAACGACCTTGCCCTGATATTCAAACTGCATGACGGAGGACGTGACAGAAATGCCGCGCTGTTTCTCAATCTCCATCCAGTCGCTTTTGGCGAATTTCGCGTTGCGGCGGGCTTTGACCGTACCCGCTTCGCGAATCGCACCGCCGTGCAACAGCAGTTTTTCGGTCAGCGTGGTTTTACCTGCGTCGGGGTGGGAGATGATGCCGAATATACGGCGTTTTTGTATTGCTTCTAAATTGCTCATAGGAATTTCCTTTCTGTAATAAACTGGCAGCTTTGCCTGTGCTTTTCCTATTTTACATGATTTTTCCCCGAAAGGGAATAACGGAAACAGGAAAAACGAAAAATATGAAAAATTCAGCTATCCTGTGGAATTCAAAGGGCCTGCGGAAGACCAAGGTTTGACCGTAGGCAGGTTTTGTGGTATGGTATACAATAAGCTGAAAAATGAGCAGACAGCCGCTGAAAAGGAATTATCCCAACAGCGGAGATATATGAGGTGAAGAAATGGAGAAAAAACAGTCGATTATCATACCGATGCTGACGCTGCGCGGGATGACGGTATTCCCCAATATGATTGTCAGCCTTCCGGCAGGACGGGAAAAATCCCTTGCGGCGGTCAATGCGGCAGAGGATAACGCGAACCAGATTTTTCTGCTGACGCAGCGGGACGCGTCCGTCATGGAGCCAGGCAGGCGGGATTTATACAGCATTGGCACGCTGGCGGTGGTAAAGCAGATTATGAAGCTGCCGGGGAATTTGACACATGTTGTTGTGGAAGGGAAGGAGCGCGGCAGGCTGGAGGATATCCGCCCGAAGGGTTCCTGTGATTATGCCAAGATTACAACCATCGGGCAGGATTTCGAGGGGGAGCCGGATACGTACATGCTGGCGCTGATGCGGATTGCTGTGGAGCAGTATGAGGAATATATGAAGCGTGTGCCGAATACGACTTCTGTGGACCTGCTGGGAAATATCACAACGGCGAAGATGCCGGGGCTTCTGGCGGATATTGTTGCCACAGGGCTGGATATTCCAGTGCATCGCAAACAGTACCTTCTGGAAATACTGAACCCGATGGAACGCCTGGAAGCGGTTGTTGCGGAAATGCGGCAGGAACGTGCCGTTCTGGATATCAAAAAAGAGATTGAAGGCAAAACGAAACAGCGGATAGACCAGAACCAGCGGGAATATTTTCTGCGGGAAGAAATGAAGGTTTTGCAGGAAGAACTGGGCGATAAAGATGGAGTCGGCGCGGACGCTGCGGATTTTCGGAAACGGCTGGAAGAAAAAAATCCTCCGGAACAGGTGTGGAACACCATTGAACGGGAAATCAGCCGTATGATGAAGATTCCCGTTACCTCGCCGGAATCCAATGTATCCCGCAATTATATTGATACCCTGCTGAACCTGCCCTGGCAGGAGCGGTCAGAGGAAATTTTTGATTTGGAGCGTGCCGCAAAAATACTCGATAAAGACCATTACGGGCTGAAAAAGGTAAAGGAACGAATTTTGGAGTACCTTGCGGTGCGGGAAAACGCGCCGGAAGAAAATGCGACTATACTCTGCCTTGTCGGGCCGCCGGGGGTGGGCAAAACCTCTATTGCGCGTTCTGTGGCAAAGGCGTTAAACCGGAAATATGTCCGTATGTCGCTGGGCGGCGTAAAGGATGAAGCGGAAATTCGCGGACACAGGCGGACATACATTGGCGCGATGCCGGGGCGCATCATTAACGCGATGAAGCAGGCAGGAACTGTAAATCCGCTGATGCTTTTGGACGAGGTGGATAAGCTGGGCGTTTCGCATAACGGCGACCCTGCCGCCGCACTCCTTGAAGTGCTGGATGGGGAGCAGAATAATCCTTTCCGCGATCATTTCGTAGAACAGCCGTATGATTTGTCCCATGTGCTGTTTATGTGTACAGCGAACAGCCTGGACACCATTCCCCAGCCCCTGCTGGACAGAATGGAAGTGATACAGCTGAGCAGCTACACCTCTCTGGAAAAGCTGCATATTGCTCAAAAGCACCTGCTGGGCAAGCAGAGAAAACGCCACGGCCTGACGGCGCGGCAGATTAAAATCAGTGCGGACGCCATTGAGGAAATGATAGACGGATATACGCGCGAAGCTGGCGTGCGCCAGCTGGAACGTGTCATTGGCACGGTCTGCCGGAAAGCGGTTAAGGCTGTGCTTTCAGGAGAGAAAAAAAGCCTGAATGTTACTGTTCAGAATCTGGAAGAACTGCTCGGTGTGCGGAAATATACGCAGGATAAGATTTATCAGGAGCCGCAGGTGGGCATTGTGCGCGGGCTGGCATGGACAAGAGCCGGCGGAACGACGCTTTCCATTGAGGTGAACGTAATGCATGGCGAAGGGAAATTTAAGCTGACAGGCAATCTCGGCAAAGTGATGCAGGAATCGGCGGATGCGGCAGTCAGCTTTATCCGCTCCCGCAGTACAGATTTCCGGCTGGAGGAAGATTTTTATAAAAAAAAGGACATCCATATCCATATCCCCGAAGGGGCAACGCCGAAGGATGGCCCTTCCGCCGGTGTGACGATGGCGACTGCAATGCTTTCCGCGCTGACAGGCGCGAAGGTACGCAGTGATGTGGCGATGACAGGGGAAATCACGATACGCGGCAGGGTGCTTGCCATCGGTGGTTTGCAGGAAAAGATACTTGCGGCGAAAAAGGCGGGAATTAAGACTGTGGTACTGCCGAGGGAAAACGAAAAAGACTGGAAAGAGGTCGATGAGGAAGCAAAAGAAGGGCTGGAATTTGTGCTTGCGGAAACCATGGAAGATGTACTGCGTGCTGCCCTTGCGGAAGGAGAAAGCGTATGGAAGTAAAAAACAGTTCGCTGGCGGCAGTTGGCACGAATTTTTCGCAGTACCCTCAGGATGGAAGACCGGAAATTGCCTTTGCGGGAAAATCCAACGTAGGAAAATCCACGCTTATCAACGCCATGCTGGGGCGGCGGGCTTTGGCGCGCACAAGTTCCCAGCCCGGCAAAACGCGTACTATCAATTTTTATGATGTAAACGGTGTGATGTATGCGGTTGACCTGCCGGGGTATGGCTATGCGAAAGCCCCGAAAACGGAAATCGCTAGATGGAGCAAAATGATAGAGGAATATCTCCAGAAACGTGAGGAGCTTAAGGCAATCATACTGCTGATAGACATTCGGCATGAGCCGGGGAAAAACGACGTGATGATGTACGAATGGCTGAAACATTACGGATATGACATCATTATCGCCGCTACAAAATCCGATAAGCTGAACCGCAGCCAGATACCGAAACAGCTTTCTGTAATACGAAAAACGCTTGGCCTGGGCGCGGAGGATGTGCTGATTCCTTTTTCCGGCGAGAAAAAAACAGGCGTAGATGAACTCTGGGCGGAGATGGAACGGTTCCTGTAAAATAATGAGAAGAAGGGCAGCGGAACAGGCGGCTTGACAAAAGAAAATAACTTTTTCTTTTGCCAGCACCTATAACGCCGCCTTTTTTGCTATAATTTTCTTAACAGGCAGGTGAGGATGTATGGAAGAGAACTATAAAATATTGCTGGTAGATGATGAGGAAGAAGTGCGGACAAGCATTATCCGAAAAATAGACTGGGAAAAAACGGGTTTTACGGTAATCGGCGACGCGGAAAACGGCAGGGACGCGCTGGAAAAAATTGAACTGCTGGAGCCGGACGTTGTGCTGACTGATATCCGTATGCCTTATATGGACGGGCTGGAGCTTGCGGCGGAACTGCACAGGAGCCGCCCCTCCATACGGCTGGTGATATTTTCCGGCTATGATGATTTTGAGTATGCGAAACAGGCAATACGGCTGGATATAACGGAATATATCCTGAAGCCGGTCAACGCACGGGAGCTGACGGAGATATTGGAAAAGCTGCGTGCCAGTCTGGATGAGGAGATTGAACGACTGCGGGGCGAAACGGCTCTGCGGGAGAGCTTTGCCAAAAATCTGGACGTCCTGCGGGAGAATTTTCTGGGGAATTTGGTGAAAGGCAAGGCGGAATCTGCACAGATTGCGCGGAGCATGGAGGAGTATGGCCTGGGGCTGATGCGGGGAAACTGCTGGACAGCCTTGAAAATCAACATCGGCGGGGGCGGTTCCATTTTTTCCATGACAAAAGAGCAGAGCATGGCGGCGGTGCCTGTGCGCAGGCTTTTGGACAGCCGCCTTTCGGAATGGGGCGAATTTACCAGCTTTCATCGTCCGTCCGGCCTGAGCGTGATTGCCGCATTGGAAGATGAGGCGGCCCTCGCAGGGCTGATGACACTGCTGGATGATGTCTGCCGGGAAAGCCGGAAAATACTCCGCCAGCCGCTGACCGTTGGCATTGGCCGGATCGTCAGCCGGATTGAGGAAATCGAGCAAAGTTACAGTAGTGCGCGGGAGGCTGTTTCTTATGGCGGGATTGCGGG
>OFGE01002698.1_pt1 | contig 12735 bp, 14 predicted proteins | sample 1521681 | NCBI WGS metagenome assembly OFGE01 (sample SAMEA3504093, study PRJEB24116) | mouse gut metagenome | biome: mouse gut; feature: mouse-associated habitat; material: faeces | place: Denmark | collected 2011 | reverse complement strand
TGGAATCTGCTACGATAATTCTATAGAAAGGAGCTTTCTTCTGACCCATTCTTCTCAATCTGATTTTTACTGCCATTTCTTTTCACCTCCAAAATATAATTCTTCTTTTGTTTTCTTATATGTTAAAAGGGCATTCGAAAACGTCCCCTTTTACCAAAACCTTTGCCGCCCATCATGCCGGGCATCTGCTTCATCATCTTGCGCATCTGGTCAAACTGCTTTACTAGACGGTTGACCTCCGCAATGTCTACTCCTGCACCTCTGGCAATACGATGCTTCCGGGAGGGATTCAAAATCTCCGGGTTGGTGCGCTCTTTTGGCGTCATGGAGAGGATAATGGCCTCAATCTGCGCCATCTTCTTCTCATCAATAGCATCCTCTAAGCCCTTTAACTGGCTTCCCATGCCGGGCATCATGGAGAGAATGCTCGTCAGGCCTCCCATCTTGCGCATCTGGTTCATACTTTCCAGATAATCGTCAAAGCCAAACTGGGCTTTTTTCAGCTTCTGGGTCATGGCCTTGGCCTTTTCCTCGTCCACGGATTCCTGGGCCTTTTCAATCAGGGTCAGTACATCGCCCATGCCTAAGATACGCGAGGCCATACGGTCAGGATAAAACTGCTCCAAATCGGAAAGCTTCTCGCCCATACCTACATAGAGGATGGGCCGTCCGGTCACGGCTTTGATAGACAATGCGGCGCCGCCCCGGGTGTCGCCGTCCAGCTTAGTGACGATCACGCCGTCGATCCCAATCTTCTCATGGAAGCTTCCGGCTACGTTGACCGCATCCTGCCCGGTCATGGCATCTACCACCAACAGAGTCTGATGTACGGTAACCCTTTCCTTGATTTCCAGGAGTTCCGTCATCATGTCTTCGTCTATGTGCAGACGGCCTGCCGTATCCAGGATCACCACATTATGCCCGTTTTTCTCCGCGTGGTGGATGGCTTCTGCCGCAATTTCCGTGGGTCTGTGGTCCGTCCCCATGGAAAATACATCCACTTCCTGCTTCTTCCCGTTGATCTGCAGCTGTTCAATGGCGGCGGGACGGTAAATGTCGCAGGCGACGAGGAGGGACTTCTTTCCTTTTAATTTCAGCCTGCCTGCAATCTTGGCCGTGGCGGTGGTCTTACCTGCACCCTGAAGGCCTGCCATCATAATCACCGTGATGGACTTGCCGGGCTGCATGGCGATCTCCGTGGTCTCGCTCCCCATAAGGGCGATCATTTCCTCGTTGACAATTTTGATGACCATCTGCCCCGGATTCAGGCCATTCATCACATCCTGGCCAATGGCGCGTTCCTCCACCGTCTTTACAAACTGTTTGACCACCTTGAAGTTTACATCGGCCTCCAGAAGCGCCATCCGCACTTCTTTCAGCGCGGTTTTCACATCCTCTTCGGTCAGACGGCCCTTGCTTCTCAAATTTTTAAATACATTCTGCAGTTTTTCTGTTAAACTTTCAAATGCCACCTGTGACTCCTTATGATACCGTTATTCTGCCAACACTGCCGTCAAAACCGCCGCTGTCCTGCCTGCCCCTTCCGGGGCTTACAGTTCCTCCAGAAGTTTACGGGACAGCTTCCGGATCTCCTGCAGCGGCTCCTGCAAATCCGCAGCCTCCCCCGCTGCAAGCGTCAGCCTCTCAATCTCGGCGATGGTTTTTCTCGCCTTGGCAAAACGCTCCACCAGATGAAGCTTGCTCTCATATTCCTGAAGAATCCGGTCACAGCGCCTGATCAGGTCATGCACTCCCTGCCGGCTGATTCCCTGTTCCTGGGCAATCTCTCCCAGCGACAGGTCATTGTACAGCGCGTCCTCATAAACGCGGCGCTGATGTTCTGTCAGCAGTTCCCCGTAAAAATCAAATAACATTGTCTGTTCATATATCTTATCCATAACCTTACCAACCTCGTGTATTTTACTACAGAAAATACAGGGTGTCAAGTATTTTTTCTTTACGAACTTTTGTTCGCGTTGTTTTATCTTGTGCTATCTTTGTTTATATCAATACTTCTGCCTATGTATAAATATTTATTTCATTTAGGCGAAATAAGTGTATAATAACAGTAAATCGGAATTTTCCGACAAAACAATAAGTCGAAAAGGATATGAAAAAAATGAAACCGAAATCTAAAAAGAAAAAGATTCTCTTTATTGTATTAGCTATCGTGGCTGTACTAATAATTGCTGGCGATTGGGTATTGTCTGTAATGGTGTATAACGAGAATTTTAACCAGCGATTTGAGAGCTATGAGCCGCTTATGCTCTATGTTGATGACTTTGACGGATTGCACCGCACGAAATATGAGTTTAGTTCCAACGAGGGGCAGAAACTGGCGGGATATATGTATAGTTCGGGAGAAAACCAGCGTGGTATCGTTGTAATGGCACATGGCTTTGGTGGAGGTGGACATAATTCTTATATGGATTGCGTGAATTATTTTGCCTGTCATGGATATTATGTTTTCTCCTATGACGCTACGGGAAATGATGAAAGCGAGGGTGAGGGAGTCGGAGGACTTCCACAGGGAGTAATTGACCTTGACTATGCAATTACATTTGTGGAGGAAAGCGGGAAATTCCCAAGTCTGCCAATCGTTTTATTCGGGCATAGCTGGGGCGGCTACAGTGTTTGCAGTGTGCTTACATACCACCCCGAAGTAAAAGCCGTTATAGCGTGTTCGGGTTTTAACGCTTCACCGAATCTGTTTGAAGCCGAGGGGAAAAAACAGGTAGGAAATGGTATTTATTTGATGTTACCATTTGTGAAACTGCATGAGAGGATTCAATATGGCGGGTATGCCTCAAATACTGCGTTGGACGGCTTCTCAAAAAGCAATGCCGCTGTTATGATTGTGCATAGCTTTGATGATGAAGTTGTTCCAGCCGAATACGGTTACGAAATTTATTACGAAAAATACAAGGACGATTCCCGATTTAGCTTTATTCCTCTTGAGAATAAAGGACATAACTATTTCAATGACGACACATATCGCAATGAGTTTAATGCGAAATTTGATGAATGGCTCAAAACGCTTGACTATGACTATAACACAGAGGAAAACAGGGAACGGTTTTCGGAGGATAAAGCTAATTATATATATCAAAACCTTGACAGGGAAAAATGGTGTAATTCATTGGATTTGGAGTTGTTCGAGGATTTTTTAGATTTTTACGATGAACATATTTAGGCAGAATCACATGTACAGCATGGATGACTGGTTCATACAGGATATGTACGCGCTCATTCATTTCGTTCAATCGTGATTCCGCCCGCGATATATCGTCATCAGAAGCCGGTGAGTTGGTACGGTTTTCATACATCTCAGTCCAATTGTCATAAAACCGCTCATCTGATTCCAAAAATTTCAGAGCTGCCGTTATAAAATCATCCAAGGATGAAAATTCCTTTTGGGAAGCCACAACAAGCAAAATATCCTGCTCGGAAGCACTTATATTAAAACACTTATTTCCAAAATCAAATGCAATCATTCCATCCGTTCCCCTTGTTCAGATTCAGATTTATCAGTGTCATACTTTCCACCCTGCGGAAGCTCAAAAAAGAAGGCCGTTCCCTCCTGTCTGGCAGCTGCGGGACGTGTCCACCCGGCAGAAGGCTTCGAACAGCTTCGGAATGGCTTCCTCCGGGATATGGGTGCCAATGTTCTCTATGGAAAACCGCCAGTTGCCCTGCCCTTCCCGGACGGTGATTTTGACCACCGCTTCCGGCGGGGCGTATTTCACGGCATTCCCAATCAGATTGGAGAACACCTTTTCCATGAGGCTTTCGTTGGCATGGACGGGGACGGAATCCGGAAAACGGCATTCTATCTGTAAGTCCTTGCCAACAACCAGGTCTTCCGTATCGGCCAGATACTTCCGTATTACGGAAGCGCAGTCAAGCTTTCCGGTCTGAAAGCCCGGATCCCCGGCCTGTAACCTTGAAATGGTCAGCAAGTCATAGACCATGGATTCCAGGGTCTGGGTGACCCGCAATGACCGGAGAAGGTATTTTTCCCTGTCTTTGTACGCCCCTATGCCCAAAAGCATGCCCTCCAGCTGCCCCTTGATCACCGTAATGGGGGTCTTCAGTTCGTGGGACGCGGCGGCGAAGAATTCTATCTGCGCCTGCTCCAGCGCCTTTTCCCGCCGGATGTCGGCTTCCAGCTCCTCATTGGCCTTCTGGAGATCCGCCAGCGCCGCCCGCAGGTTCCGGGACAGTCTGTTCAGGCTTTTCCCCAATGTCCCAAGCTCGTCCGTCCGCTGCCCGTCCACCTGCCATTCCAAGTCCAGGCGGGACATCCGCTCCGATACGCGGCTGATCTCCAATACCGGCTTTGTGATCATCCGGGAGTAAATCCAGGAGACCAGGAGGGAGACCAGCAAGACCACTGCCGACAGGAAGGGGAACAGGCGCAGAAAAGCCTGCTGGAGCTCGGCGATCTGTCCGGCCTTTCCATACACAAGGAGCAGGTAGCGCTCCTGGCTGTCCCCAAAGGAAAAATAGTAATGGCCGGCCAGGACGGGGGCGTCCTCTCCGGTCTCCTCTTCCGCCGATAGTGCCACGTTCCCTTCCCCATATCCGGCCAGACTTGTTTCCCCATAAGCAGCAGGAGCCTGGGCGGAGGGCAGAGGAATTAAGACGCCATTGTCGTCATACAGTTCCATGGAATAGATCTCCCTGTTCCGGGCAAACTGGTCGAAGAGGCCGCCGCTGTCTGAGAAGGCCACTTCCTCCAGCCCGGCCAGGAAGCTTACGGTCTGTTCGTCCAGGGAAGCGTTCAATTTATGGGAATAGGTCTGGGGCATCAGCCAGGCCAGCAGGCCATATACCACCAGGGACAGGCCGAACAGCAGCAGGGCGGTGAGGAGGAAGACTTTCGCCAACAGGCTGCTCCTAATTTTCTCTTTCAATTTTATATCCCACCCCTCTGATCGTCTGGATAAAGTCGATTCCCAGCTTCTTCCGCAGATTTTTGATATGGGTGTCCACCACCCGCTCGTCCCCGTAAAAGTCATACCGCCACAGCCTGTCCAGCAGGTTCTGCCGGGTCATGACCCGCCCCTGATGGGTCAGCAGTTCCCGCAGTATCTCGAACTCCCGCTGGGTCAGCTCGTACTCCCTGCCGTCCACCGCGGCCAGATAGCTGTCCAGATCCAGGACAAGGTTCCGATACACCAATGTCTGATGCCCCTCTTCCTGCCCCCGGCGGCTGCGCCGGAGGACAGCCCCAATCTTCCGCACCAGCACGGGCATGGAGAAGGGTTTCGTGATATAGTCGTCCACCTGCAGATCCAGTCCCCGTATCTGCTCCTCCTCGCCGCTGAGTGCGGTCAGCATGATGATGGGAATCTGGGATTGTCTGCGTATCAGTTCGCAGACCGTGAAGCCGTCGATTTTGGGGAGCATGATGTCCAATAAGATCAGATGGAAGCCCTCCTTTGAGAACATGCTCACCGCTTCCAGGCCGTCCTTTGCCACGGCTGTCTGATAGCCCGCTTCCTGCAGGAAGTTCTGCAGGAGCTCCTGGATATCGAAATCGTCCTCCACGATCAAAATCTTTTCCATGATACCACCTCCGGTACCAGCATAGCATCTTATTGTGTGATTTCTGTGAAGATTAGGCTCTTTCTGTCTTTTTCGCCAGGCCGTGGTAATACCGCATGAAGCGGCACACCTCCTCGTAGGTCTCCCGTATGGCCTCCCGGCGGCTCTGTCCATCCATTATCTCCTTTGTCCTGAGGAAAAGCCGGGCGTTGTGGTACATCACGGCGATGGGCTCTCTGGGGTCATTGTATGCTGCCGGACGCTCTTTCAGGCGGTTCTCCGCCCAGGCCGCGTTATGGCGCGCGCAGTCTTCCAGCCGCTTATATCCCTCCCTCTCCTCTCCCGACAGCAGATTCCATACGCCGAACAGATAGTCATCCGCCCGCCAGGGGTCGGGCTTGTCTTCCGGATTCCACATGGGTCTGCCGGTCTTGGGATGCAGGGGGGCTTTTTCCGCGGCTTTCAGATAATCCAGGCGCTCCCTGGCAAAATAGGTCTCCAGGCTGTCTATCTTCTGCCACTCCGGCAGCACGTCCCCCGCCAGGTACGTGAGGATGTCATCGAATTTCCTGTTGATGCGCGCCACTCTGGCAGCGTCCACCGCTTCCCCGGCATATTCAATTACGCCCCAGTCTTCCTGCATCTTCTGAAAGCTCTCCCCCTGGGAGACGTGGCCGGGCAGACCCAGGGAGCCGTACTCTAAGGCGTATATGGGGCAGAGGCAGCAGATTATGGCTTCGTATCCGCCGCCCCGGAAGTAGCCCATGAACTGGATGCGGGATACCAGGTCGTTCTTCTCCCGCACAAAGGTCTGGGAGCCGGCTTTTTTCATGCCGTATGCCTTTGCGGCAGGCGCGATTTTGGCCTGCAGGTTCTCTTTCAGGCGGAATTTCAGTTCTTCTTTGCACGCCTTCCACTGTTCTGTTGTCCTTGCTTTCTGATAGCCAAAAGCCTTCGCTGGTTCCTGTCCGGGGGGCGTTCCCAGCAGGCTTTTCCAGTGGAAATTTTTCCATGGGAGAAGGCTGGAATCCGCGGGGCGTTTGGCCAGGTATTCCTCCCACTTCCGCCTGGCGGATGCCGTGTCCATATGGTATTGTTCCAGGGCTCTCTGTATGCAGCGGACTTCCTCTTGCCTGGCTTTTTCTTCGTAAGATGGCGTAGTCTTCACAGGCCGTCCCTGGGCGTGGAAATAGTAGGCGACGCCGCTCTGGGTCTTGGTCATCCAGGCGTAATCGGCGCGCCACTGGGTGGGCATGATGCGCATCCGGTCTCCCCGGGTGAGGTTTTTTTCCAGCTTTTCCTTGTTGCTGTCCCACCATTTTTTCCATTCCTGGGGCTCCACTTTCCCTGCGGCCACCTGTAGGAACATTTGTTTCATTTCATCCTGAAAGCTCATTTTCAGTCCTGTACCTCCTCCTGTTTCTCCCTGTGATGGGGTTGCTGCCTGCCCCTGGGGCCAGCTATGATTTCCTTTTTTTATATCGGTTGCCAAGGATATAAACCGGGAGGAAGAACCCGCCTAAAACAAAGAGCAGGGCGAAAAACAGGTCGATGATATCCCGCAGGATTCCCGGAAAAAGCAGCGTCTCTATGTAGCTGATGATTGGATACGCCAGCATCATTGTCACAGACCAGATACGGCCTGCCTGCAAGATTTTTCCCCAGTTTCCGTTGTGGAGGGAAAGGCCGGGCAGGTTCATCTCAAAGATTCCGTCGGTGTAGACGCAGACTTCGGTTTCATCATAAAAGGCAGGCAGTTTTTCCTTTACGAAAAAGCAGAAATAGAGCCCGAATGTGGCGCCCAGTCCCATGGATACGCTCAGTCCCACCGTGATGCTCCCGGCTCTGTAGGAAAGCCATAATTCCAGGCAGGCAATCAGCAGGGAGAGGAGGTAGATCAGTCCCCATTTCCTGTTTTTCTGGTAGGCTCGGGGCTGTTTGTCCGAGTAGGAGACAGCCGTTTTCACCACTTGCTCCACCTGGGCGGCGCTCAAGGCGTTGTCCTGCTCCATGCGCCTGCACATCAGCAGTTCGGTCACTGTGACTCCCAGCAGGTCTGCCAGCGGTATCAGCAGGTCTATGCTGGGGACGCTGGCGGCAGTCTCCCATTTGCTCACCGCCTTATCCGACAGGAAGAGCCGCTCTGCCAGTTCCTTCTGGGTGATGCCTTTCTCTTTCCGCAGCATGGCTACGAAGGTACCGAACGCTTGTTTGTCGATATGGGTCATCTGTTTTTCCTCCATTCCAGTTCCGCATCTGCCCCGCCCAGCACCCGGACATGGGCAGAGGATTTCCGGCCGCAAAAAGCATGCGTCCGTAATTCCTCTGGGGCACTGGACGGGGCTGATGCTGTTTTATTTTCCTCCATTCCAGTTCCGCATCTGCCCCATCCAACACCCGGGCATGGGCTGGTGCTGTTTCTAAGCCTATTTTAGCTCCCTGCCCTCCATCCTGCAACCGAATCCCAGGAGAATGCCCTGTTTTCGGGGTAGAACGGCAGTAGAATTGCACCTCCAGCCCATGCTGCCCCCCAGTCCTGGGGGACTAGTCCGACAGTCCCCGCTCCTTCCGCCATCTCCGGTATGCCCGCTCCAGCTTTTCGGCATATGGGTCATCCGCGGCTCTGGCGGCGGCAATGCCCTTTGTGTAGAGGTTCCCGTACCAGGCAGACTGGGATTGGGCTTGCAGCTCTTCCTTTATCTGCGTCCACAGCCCCTGGTTCCCTGCCGGGTCATGGGCAACGATCTCGCAGCATTCCTCCAGGATGTCCCCGAACAGGCGGATTCCTCTCACCTGTCCGTAATCCATGGTCTCCAGGAGTATATGGCAGAACCGAGCCCCTTTCCCATAATCACCTTCATCCAGGTAGAAGCGAATCAAATCCCGGTATCCCGCAACCATGTCCCTTGGATTTCCGGAATCTTCCTCCAGGATTTCGTTTAGTTGTTTCTGGTAGAGCGCTTTATTTTCCATATTTCTGTCAAGAAAGGCGTTGAATCCTATGAGGGTACGGCGGTCTGAAGGGTTCCAGTCTGCCGGGTTCCCCCTTCCCTCTTTCCAGGCGTCCACCAGGATCCCCATCACGTCCTTATACTCCATCTCCTGGCACAGGAAGATGCAGTCCAGCAGGTCGTTCTTCCCGAAGTCTTCCTCCACTGCGTCCTCCACGTCATAGCCGCAGACGCAGTCGAAGTTGGCGTCCTTCGCCCGCTGGAACAGGGTGTCGTACTTGTGGCCGCCGTTATATTTCCGCAGCAGCCATGTCAGGATGCACAGGGTGCTCCCTATGCCCTGGAAAGAATTGTTCTCCCTGTCCTTCAGCTCTTCCTGGAACAGATATGCGACTGCGCCTTCATCGTCGATTTTTTCATACAGAAGAAAGTAGGCCAGGCGGAGACGGTTCGTATAATTGGCATCGTCCGTCCCCCACTGGCCGTTCTGGAATTCCTTGTAGCAGACCAGGCTTGCGTCCCCGGCTTTCAGGGCTTCGTATACTTTGCGCTGCTCTCCTATTTTTTCTTTTAGCTTGTCTCTCACCATTTTTGTTTCCTTTCTCTGTCTGACATTTGTATTCAGCATTCAACGCGTCTGACTCGCCCCGCCCCACATCACTCTGAAAAATGGTTTGGGCATATTTTCGTTCCCGTGTTTTTACGTAATATTACGTATCCTTTTATTGACATACGTAATATTACGTGTTATGATAAATATGTGATAAGGAAAGGAGATTCGCAACAATGCCAATGACCCCAAAAGAGATGATTAAGCATCTTAAAAAAATGGTTTTAAAGTGGTTGGGCAAAGCGGTTCCCATGTAAAAATGGGAAATGATGCAACCGGCCACCAAACGGAAGTTCCTTATCATGGCACAAGCCTAAAAAAAGGGCTTGAGCAGGCGATTTTAAAGCAAGCGGGTCTGAAATAGTTCAACCCTTTGAAAACGGAGGCGTCATATGAAAAAATTATTTTATCCTGCACTCTTTCACAAAGCAGATGAGGGCGGCTTTTGGGTTTCCTTTCCCGATATCCCGGAATGTCTTACACAAGGCGACGATATGGCACAGGCCTATGAGATGGCTGTGGACGCGCTCGGGCTGGCGTTGACCTGCCGTGAAAAGGAGTTACAGCCGCTTCCAGAACCTTCCGATCCGACAGCGATCACTCCAGAAGCCAATTCCTTCCTGGTAGTCGTCGAATTTGATATGTTTGCCTATAAAAAGCGTACAAATTCGCGCGCCGTAAAGAAAACCTTAAGCATCCCTGCCTGGCTCAACGAAGCAGCCATGGACATGGGCTTGAATTTCTCTCAGGTACTTCAGGAAGCACTTCTTTCCAAAATACAGGCATAGTGTCTAAGCAGCCGCCCCGGTTTCACATGAAATCGGGGTTGTTGTGGGAAAAAAGCTCACCTGCCATATCAAGATAAACAGGTGGACTTTTTCTATAGTAAAATTTTTTCATAGACATGATACCACTTTAAGCCATACAATTCTTCCAGTCCTAAATCAATAGTCCCACGATATAAAAATCCACAGCTTTCATATAAATGTATAGCTGAAGAATTTTTCTCATACACATCAAGCCGCACTGCTCCTACTCCATTTTCTCTGCCCATGTTGCACGCATAATCAAGAAGCGCCGTTCCTACTCCCATTCTAAAAAAATCTGGATGAACTGCCAATACATGAATCACATAAACATTGTCTCCTGGTATTTCTTCAGGCCATTTTACTTGGTTGTAAACTTCTCCTTGCTCATGAAGATAAATTACACTTCCTGCTAACTTCCCATCTATTTCAGCCACATATAACCAGCCTTTCCCAAATCCTTCCTGTGCATTTACCTTCGTTGGATAAATTCCGCGTTTCCATCTAGGATGATTATCATGAGTTTCCAGATAATCATGAAGCCTCTCATACAGCATGGCAACTCGTTCCACGTCTTTTTCTTCCGCAATTCTAACTTTTATTTCCATATTTTCTATGCTTCACTCCTTTTTCCTCAGTTTGTTCCCTCTCGTCGGAACATAATAGGGAAACGGACGCCCCCGGCACGGGCACCGCCAGAAGAGCCTGGGCGCAAACCCAATGGGGACGGCCAGAAAGAAAAGCAAGAGCGATACCACGAACTATTGTCATCCATCTCCGGCGTTGGCGAGCCTTCTACCCATGCCCGACAAGCATACCGCTCCCGCATTCTTCCTGCAGGCAATCCTCAAAATCTGAAAAATCTTCGTTTTCAGCAGCAGCCATAATCTTCTCTGCGTTTAAGTCTGAAATCCGAAAAATATCACACAGATTTTTTATAAATTTCCGCCGCTCTTTCTGGGAGTATGCTTTTCTTAAAATATAAAAGAGATTAGGTATGCTATGGGCAGCCAGATACCCGACAATCTCTCTATTTGCGCATTTTGTCAAAATATGCTGAGCCGCTTCCGTGTATGGCTCTCTTTTCATCAAAACATCCAGAACAACATTTGTATCAACCAAAATTATCATATTTTTCTTCTCTCGCTTCCTGAAGTTCTTTTTTCATGTCAAAATCATCCGGCAATTTTTTCTCCATATTCAGAATATCCATAAGCGCTAGTTTCGCTCTCTGCCGGTCTTTTTCTTTATCTATGGACATGGCCTCCAGGTTCTGCAGAATATTGATCACATACAGCATATCGTCTTCCGGCATACGCTGAATCATCTCAATCGCTCTTTCTTTTACCAATGTCATAAGCTATCCATCCCTTCCTGATAGTAAGGAATTGTCTACAAATAACTGCTACGAGTTTAAAGCCGTTTTCCTTGTATTTCTGAGCCTTTTACTAAAGAAGTTGTAGCAGTTAATTTCCGACAGTTCCTAATCTAAAATTGCCAGCAATCTCTGTTGGCTGCACTGCACAGTCCGCTGCACTATGAATACATCTTTCCAGCCCAATCCATGATAGAATTGGTATAATAGAATCTGTTTCCCGCTTAGCTTCTATTATATCATCGCATAGACGCTAGCACAACTTCTATCCTCAAACCAGTCCGTAAGGATACCATCCTTTCTCAGCTATTTTAGTATGCCAGCATCCGTTTCTGCCATACCACCACAGCTTCCTCTTTCTATTTTTCGTTTTATCGATATAAACTTCTCTATTCTCCGAAAACCATCGTACTTGCCCAGTATCTCCTTTTTCAGGGAAAGCCCCCTTCAACGCCCGGTAAGGAAATCCCCCTCCACCTCAAAAAACCTACATCCGCAGCATGGGCAGGCTGAGGGAATGACCAGCGGGCAGAATTTCGGTTTCACATATTTGATATGCAGCCCCTGGATAGCCATCAGGCACTCCTTTTCCCTCAGTTTGTCCCCTCTCGTCGGAACATAATAGGGAAACGGGCGCCCGCAGCATGGGCACCGCCAGAAGAGCCTGGGCGCAAACCCAATGGGGACGGCCAGAAAGAAAAACAGGAGCGATACGGCAGCTACCGGAACCAAAAACCCCAGGAACGGATGCCAATCCGTCACGGCGCTCCCTTCCAGATCCCCGCCCAGGACAATCAGCTGAACGGACAACACCATGGTGCATAGGCAAAAAACGGCAAAGCATCCCCACTGCATCAGGAATACCGCTTTCGCAAAAGCCCGGCACCGCCGGAAACGGGGCGGCATCTGCGGGAAAACGTAGGGGAACGGTTTTGCCATATCATCCATAGGCTTTCTCATATTTTTCACAATCCTTCCCTTCCGCTGGCCGTCCGGGTCACAGCCCGCAGAATGACCAGCGCCCCGCCTGGCACCACTGGGCGTTGTCAATCATCCAGCTGCCGTCGATCAGGCGCATCAGGTAACGGTAGTAGAAAATGTCCGCTTCTGCATAGATCCAAAATTTGCTTTTCGTCACCCGCTCTCCGGCCACCAGACGGTAATTCGTATATGTCCCACCTCTTTTCCAGAAAAGATTGACAGGGCGCCAGCCGGGACGGGGCGTCCAGCTCACCCGCCTGGCAAACAGCACATCGATATCCGCCTGATTGCCCTGGTCTTTTTCTTCTGCCATCCGCTCCCAGCGGGTCATGTCGTGAAAGAATTCCTGCAGCGCACGGACTGGCTCCTGCAGTTCGGGACTGTCCAGCGGGATCCTGTTTTTCATGGTTTTGTAGGTGCGGGCATCCTCGTAAGCCTTGCGCTCCGTATCTGTGAACAGCC
>OFGE01002697.1_pt1 | contig 12743 bp, 17 predicted proteins | sample 1521681 | NCBI WGS metagenome assembly OFGE01 (sample SAMEA3504093, study PRJEB24116) | mouse gut metagenome | biome: mouse gut; feature: mouse-associated habitat; material: faeces | place: Denmark | collected 2011 | reverse complement strand
TTGCTTCAAATGGTCTTAGATGGTTGACGGCTGCCGTCCAGCAATGGTACGATAGAATGGACTATCTGTACCTGGACAGGGTACGGGAGGAGCCCCGGAGAGGAATAGCGACAGACCCGTGGGGGCTCCTTTCGCGTGCCCTCGCCGACTGGACAATTTCAAGATAGCACATATCGTTCAATATGTCAACACATATTGAACGATATTAATAAAATACTTTTCTAAGGAGAGAAACATGGAGAAAAAATTTGACCAAATCAAGTATCAAAACAAGTACAACAAAGAAAACTATGAAAGATTAAACCTTAATTTCAAAATTGGAGAAAAAGAGATATTCAAAGAACAAGCCAGGAAAAGAGGATACGGAGAAAAGGAACTTTCAAAATACATAAGAGATTTGATATATAAAGACATAAATGACATGCGCCAGAATGGGGGGGGGGCACTGATTAGGTGGGAAAACCGGGCCGGGGTCCCGGTTTTTCTCCGGATTGCCTGGAGAGACGTCAATCCTGCGCGCTCCGCTTGCCGAAACCCCCTTCGGTCGACTCAGGGGGCGCGCCCCCTAAGTACCCCCAAAGCTTCCTGGCCGCATGGGGAGGAGGGGGCCGGGGCATGGAACGCGCAGGGGCGCGCATGCCCCGGAGGGGAAGGCATCCTCGAGTGACGCCGCGCAAAGGGAAAGGGCGCGCGGCTGTACCGGCAGGATGGGGAATCCAAAGCTCCAGGCTTACACCACTCGCGCATCGCCGGGAGCGATAGGACGCGCTCGTTACCTAAATGGAGGATGTCGCACCTCCATGCAGGTCAAGGGCAAGGGCACGATGAAAAAGGAAGGGGGGAGGGGAAAAGGGGAGGCTTGCACCGGAAGGGGAGATCCCACCCTGCGGAGCCGGGAGGCGCCACAAGGTGGGGGATCACCAGGAGACCAGATGGAGGAGCTGCCAGGCGACCACGTAGACAGCCAGGAAGGTCAGGGAGACGGAGGAGAAGGCCACCAGGAGCCGGAGGATGCGGCGGCCCATCAGCAGCCGGACGGCTCATCGTCCGGGTCGCGGAGGATGGAGCGGCGGTACCTGTGGTTATAGTAGGCACGGGGAGGGGCCTCATCCATGGGGCAGCCGCAGCGGCCGCACACGAGGAGGGTGGAGCGGGACGTGATGCGGGCCGTCTGGCGGCACTTAGGGCATTCCATCTTGATGGAGCTGCTGGCCATCGGCGCCACCTCCTTCCTGCAGGCCTTCAGGGCAAGCGCCGGCGAAGGGGCAGAGGATGTCCCGGTGCTCCGGGATAAGGCCGCAGGCATCCGTGCGGCGGTTCCAGTAGCCGCAGGGATAGCACTTACGGGGGAAACGGTCAGGCATCGGAGCCACCTTCTTCCTGGCCGGAGGCGATGCGGATATAATAAAGATTGCCATCTGCATCACCTCCTTCCCCAAAACATGCTTTCAGCTCCTCCGCATCAGACAAAGGACATGCATAGTCCTTTTCTAAGGGAGGACAAAGACAACAGCCTATATCGCGGTCATAAAAGCCACAACATACACGCAGACAGTCGAGCGGAAAATCATCCACATGTATCATCAAATCCACCCCCTTCCTGGCCGGAGGCGATACGGATATAATAAAGACCGCTGCCATGATACATGAAACGAAGGACCGGCAGGCCGAAGAGGCCAAGGGGGACATCCATGGCGTCGCCGCACCATTGGCTGCCAGAGGAAGCCCTCCACAAGGAGCGGGGGATGCCACAGATGCATACCGCCGCATCCTCCGGCAGGATGGAGAGCATCTGCTTAAGGTCAGGCTCATACATCTGCGGCACCTCCTTCCTGTGGGCCGGCCAAGACAATGGCGACACGGTTGCCATGATACCAAGTAAAGCTGGAGACCAGGTAGTAGTTAAAGACCGCCACGTCCTTGCAATAGTACGGCCCGACCACAACGACATCAGGGGCGATGACACAGACGACAGTATCTTTATTACACAAGCTGCTTGTAACATCAAGCACTGTAAGCTCACCCATCCAGGCCACCTCCTTCCTGGCCGCCGTATGTAAAGACAGCGCAGCCAACGGCCGGAGACGGCGATTCGTCGGGGTTACCGTCAGGATTGCCCTGCTCCGATCCAGGGCCCCAGAAGGGCAGGTCATCGACACCGATATCATCGATGCAAGAAGAAGCCGGAGGGACAGGCTCCACGGACAGCTCCTCCAGCCGGAAGCGGCCGTAGTAGGCAACGAAGAACCGATAGGAGACCTCATAGACGGCGTCAGAAGCATTGTCCGCAAAGACGTCATGCAGGGACACATGAACGCCGTGGGGCTCCTCCATATAGACAGGCTCCTGCACAGTATCGACATAAGACATGTCGCGAATGCGCGCAACCTCCTTCGCGCAGAGGGACTCCACCAGGCTCCTGTACCGGGAGAGCTGGATCTGGTCATCACAATAGGCTTCTATAATCTTTCGTCCAGTCATATCATATACCTCCTGAAATATTAATATATTAATTTCTTAAGTATATGATAGCACATATTGAACGATATGTAAATAAATATTGCGCAATATTAATAAATTAATTTACTGCAGCAAGGAACCGACAAAATTCCTGCCTCTAAGAAAAAGGTGGAAAGATGTCGAACAATATGATATAATGTCCTCGTCGCCAAACCTATACCTGGAGACAGGGAGGAGGTGATCCGTATGGAATTGTTCATCTCGTTCATCGCTACTGTCATGGGCGGTGTGGTGCTGCACTACATCATCAAATGGCTGGACAGTAACGACAAAGGCGACAAGTAGCCTGCTGGGTGCTTTGCCAGCGTAAAAAGAAAAGAAGAGCCCCCCAAGGTGTTACAGGCACCAAGGGGGGCTCGTCCTTTTGTCCGTATGGACTATCCATCTCGTTTTGTCTAACAACGACATTATAGCATATGCACATCCCGATTGCAATATTCCCAGGGAAAATTAATAAATTAATTTCCTGTAGATGAAGACACCGACAAAATCTTTCCGTTATCCAGAACTATTCGTTAAACTATCCTTTTGCGAATAGTTGGATGCGGCACCCCACTTACCCCTCCGCAAAGAAATAAGCCGCCATCTGTGCCCGCGAGCTGAAGCTTTCCGTTTCCAGCAGCCGTTTGATTTCTTCCTTGGTATAGAACCTGGCTTCAATCTGTTCGTTTTCCGAAGTGTGGTCCTCAAAATCGCCTTCGGCCTCCACAAAGGCGATGTAGGTGGTGGTATCGGAAATGGCGACGGCTGCAAAGGACGGGGGCAGAATCTTTTTTATTTTCCTGACCTTCAATCCGGTTTCCTCATAGAGCTCCCTTGCGACGCATTCCTCAATGGATTCGCCGGGCTCGAGCATTCCGGCGCACAGGTTGTATATCGTGCGGTTGACGCCCATTCGGAATTCATGGAGAAGGAGCATCCTGTCCCCATAGGTGGCTACAATGGACACACCGCTTGGCTTGCCGCCAACATCCTCTATGCCGGCGAGTTCCCGGCGGCTGACCATTTCGTACTTCTTTTCCCTGCCAGCCTTATTTCGATAAGTAAGTTCATAGTTCTTCAGATATTTTCCGTCCCTGACCTTTTCAAATTTTGTCAATTCCATGACTTTTCTAGACTCCTTTTTATAAATTCCCCCACTTTTTCAAAAAGCTATTGACAACCCTTTTCTTCATTTACGAGACAGCTTTTACAATACATCCGAAAAATGAAGCTGTTCCCGCAGCGGTTTGCTGATTTTTTTCCGGGTAATCTCCACCAGACCCAGCGGCGTCATGTCTACAACTGTAGTCTTTACTTTGTCCCGCTTTACAAGGGACTTCAGCACACAGAGTAGCTGTGCATTGTCGCCGGGCGACTGCATGTTTATGAAATCCACGATGATAATGCCTGAAAGGTTCCGCAGCCGAAGCTGGAACGCCACTTCTTCCGCCGCCTCCAGATTGATGCTGCGGTATGTGTCCTCAGGATTCTTCCCATCCTCGCACTTCCCGGAATTCACGTCTATGACTGTCAGGGCCTCCGTGGGCTCTATGACCAGATAGCCGCCTGATTTCAGCCATATCCTGGTCTCCAGCGCCGGTTTCAGCTTCCCCTCGATGCCATACAGCGCGGAAAGGGAAAGCATGCTGTCCTGGTACAGACGCACTGGGATGTCCAGGGCATTCTCCTTCTCATAGTGCATGATCTGCTCATAAAGCGGCCTCTGATCCGTGATGATTTCCCATGATGGGGCCTCTTCGGATGCCGCGCCATTGAACGAAAACTGCATCAGAGTGGCTTCCACCTCTGTATTCGCCTTTCTCAGACAGGAAAAGCAGTTCCGGTATCTGGCAAAATAAAGCAGCCTGATATACTGTGCGGCCAGGTCGTAGAAATGTTCCAGCAGCTCTTCCGCACTCTCCTGTTCCGCAGCCTTTGTACGGACGATCATTCCGGTGGAAGGCAGGACAAAGGACATGAGTTCGAGGCTTTCGGATTTCAGGCGGCTCAGCCAGGCATCCGACAAAAGCGCCCGGCATTCCTGTACCAGGCAGTCGCCTTGGCCTGTGCCCAGGATCCCTGCATCCCGCAATATCCTGTGCAGGAGCTCCCTTCGTTTTTTGCCGAGTTTTGTGGAGTAGCATACTCTCTTTGAGCCCATTGTCAGCACAAAATACTCATTGGACAGGGAAATCTGGGTGGTCACGGAGGCCCGTTTCGACTTCTGGGCATCCCGGGTGACCTGGACAAGGATTTCGTCTCCCTCCAGGAGCCGCCCATCGGCGATACGGTTCAAGGGGGCATTCCAGGGCGGCACCGCATTGATTTCCTTCAGGGAGAGGAAACACAGCTCCCCTTTTTCGATTTCCACAAAGCAGGCATTGATGTTCTTGACTATGTTCTTTACTTTGCCGATGTAGACAGAGCCTATCTTGCTGGGAATCTGGGGGAAAAAGGATGCCTCCACCAGGCGGTTGTTCTGTATGGCCAGAGCGCAGCGCTGTCCGCGATAGGATGTGAAAAGCAGCTTCCCCTGGTCTGTGGTCTTACGCAGCGTCGTCTCTTCTTCCGTAAGGGTTACAGAGGATTTTGGCGCAATGCTTCTGCTCATGTCTCAATCTCCTTTGCCATACAGGGAATATTCTTCTTCCGGGGAATGACTTTCTTCCACGGAATGCCCTTCTTCCACGGAATGCCCTTCTTCCATGGAATGCCCTTCTTCCATTTCCACGGAATGCCCTGTTCCGACCGCGTCCAGGGGGACAAGCACACGCTCTGATGTAACAAGTATCCGCTCCGATGCAGCGGTATCATGGGAGGAGGGCATTTCGGCGTACACCTCTTCCCTGGTGATCATAAGCGCATTTTCCTGCAGGCTTTCCCCCTGTTCCGCAAGCATTGCCTCTATCACCTGGACAGGCTTGATATTTCCGCTGCTGGAGGCATCTACCAGCATACGGATGACCATGCGCCCGCTGGTCTGCCCCTCTTCCATACAGAAGTCCTCCATACAGACGGCAAGCTGAAAGATGCCGGGCCTGATGTCCACCTCCCGTTTTCCTTTCTTTGTCTCCTTGGTGACCAATATCTGCTCCCTGGACAGAAAGGCAGGCAGGGCCGCGGCCAAATCCGCCCCAGGCTCCCTGCCTTCGCGGAAGCGCACTGTGTAAGCCGCCGCTGCCACGCTGGCCATGGCGTTTCCTGCGGCATCCGGCAGTATCTTTACGGATGTGACCTCTATTCCGGGCGCGCTGACGGCATTCAGCCGCTCCAGGACGTCTGCGCAAGAGGTGATGGAATGGACCTCGATATCCATATATTCCCCATTGCTGGTCAGCCCTACGCCGAGAGGAGCGGCGAAGGCCATGACCTGGTGAGGGCTGAAGCCCCTGGAATATACCACATCGATCTGTGCCCTGCGTATGGCCTTTTGAAAGAAGCGCATGACATCCAGATGTCCGGTATAGCGGACGGGGCCATATTTTCTGAACTTAATACGGAGTCTCATAAGAATGCGTCCTTCCCGGGAGTTTTTCTCCCTGTTGCTGGCTGTCTTGCCGCCTGAATGCGGCGCTGCGGAAAATGGCTGTGCCGCATCCCGCCGTATATCCGGGACAGCCCTGGCTTATCTGGGCTCGAGGCAGATGCCTCCTCCGAACCTGGCAGCGCCGCAGCCTTGGCATTTCTGCTTGCAGTTCTCGGAGGTCTCTTCCCGCTTCGCCTTTTCCCATTCCCGCTTCAAAAATTCCTTCGTGACGCCGCAGTCAATGAAGTCCCAGGGAAGAATCTCGTCCAGAGGCCTTTCCCTGTGGGCATAGAAATGGACAGTGAGGCCGCATTCCTCCATGGCCTCCAGCCATCTGTCATTGTCGTAATATTCTCCCCAGGCGTCATAGAAGCCGCCCTTTTCATAGACCCTGCGGATGACGTCGCACAGCCGCCTGTCGCCTCTGGCCAGGACTCCCTCCATGACGCTGGCATCGGCCTCATGCCAGTTGTATTTGATGCTCTTCTGGTTCAACTGCTCGGAGATGGCAGTCCTGGTCAGATAGGCCTTGTCCAGGAAGTCTTCTTTGGTGCACTGGGCCGCCCACTGGAAGGGGGTAAAGGGCTTTGGCACGAAAAAGGAGGTGCTGGCCACAATCTGCACTCTCCCGCCCGCCCGGCGCTCCTTGGGGACAGTATCAAAATAGGTGGCCGCAATCTTGTTGGACAGCTCGGCGATTCCCCGGATATCCTCCTGGGTCTCCGTGGGCAGCCCCAGCATGAAGTAGAGCTTCACCCTTGTCCAGCCACCCTCGAAGGCCAGCGCGGCCCCCTTTAAGATGGCTTCCTCCGTGAGGCCCTTGTTGATGACGTTCCGAAGGCGCTGGCTCCCCGCCTCGGGTGCGAAGGTCAGACTGGACTTCTTCACGTCCTGGACCTTGCTCATGACATCCAGGGAGAAAGCATCGATGCGCAGGGACGGCAGGGAGATGTTCACATGCCTCTTGCTGCACTCCTCTATCAGGAAATCCACCAGCTCCGGCAGCCTGGAGTAATCGCTGGAGCTTAAGGAGCTTAAGGAAATCTCCTCATATCCGGTGCCGTCCAGCATCTCCAGGGCATATTTTTTCAGGGTCTCCACGTCCCTCTCTCTGACAGGGCGGTACAACTGGCCTGCCTGGCAGAAGCGGCAGCCCCGGATGCAGCCGCGCTGGATTTCCAGCACCAGGCGGTCCTGGGTGACCTTGATGAAGGGGATGACGGGCTTAGTGGGGTAACAGGCATCCGTCAAGTCCATGACGATTTCCTTCACAATGGTATCCGGGATGCCTTCTTCCAGGGGGAAGAACCGCTCTATGGTGCCGTCCTCCCTGTAGGTGACATCGTAGAAGCGCGGCACATACAGGCCGGGAAGCTTTGCCGCCCTGCGCAGGAATTCCACCCGCCCCAGGTTCCGGTCCCGGCAGTCCTCATATAAGGTAATCAATTCACGGTATCTCGTCTCTCCTTCTCCGATGTAGAATATATCAAAGAAATCCGCCAGGGGCTCCGGATTGTAGGTACAGGGCCCGCCGCCGATGACGATGGGGCAGTCTTCTCCCCGGTCAGTCGCTTTTAAGGGAATCTGGGCCAAATCCAGCACCTGGAGCACATTGGTGTAGCACATCTCATACTGCAGCGTAATGCCCAGAAAGTCGAACTCCTTTACGGGATCCTGGGATTCCAGCGCGAACAGAGGGATGTGCCGGCGGCGCATGACGGCGTCCAGATCCACCCAGGGGGAATAGACCCGCTCGCACCATACATCCTCCATGGAATTGAACATGTCATACAGAATCTGTATCCCCAGATGGGACATGCCGATTTCGTACACATCCGGAAAACACATGGCGAACCGGACTTTCACTTCCTCCGGATCCTTCATGACCGAATTGTACTCGCCGCCAATATACCTGACGGGCTTCTCTATGCTCATCAGGATGTCATCGCTCAGCGCCAGCTTCCGGGGAGCGCCCTTCCCGCATTCTGTAGAATGTTCCCGTGCAATAGCCGTCATACATCTCTCTCCTTTTGGATCAGCCTAAAAGCTATTTCCATATCTCTTTCATCCGTTTCACATCCGCGCCGGTAATCTCCTGGTCAGAGTAGCGGGCCCGCTCATACAGCTCCGCCATACCGTTTACCTCCAGCTTCCGCTCCCACTCTCTGGCGGTGTAAAGCCCAAGGCCGGACTTGTCCCCGGCATCCATCCTGGCAGTGGCGGCGGTCAGCTTCTTTTTATAAAGCTTCCGGATCCGCTCCCTGGGGGAAAGCGCGGTGAACAGCCCGGATATTTTTTTGTCCTTGTCTTTCGCTATCTCGCATTTCTCCCGGAAGTCGTAGGCCTCTCCTGTCTGGATCTCCTGGCTCTGATAACGGAATACCATGTATTTCTGGACTAATTTAAACAGCTTCCAGAGCAGCACCCCTGCGCCGATCAGGGCGGCGGCCCCGAAGAGGACGATTGCGATGAACTCCAGAACCTCCCAGAGCCAGAAGGGCTCCTCCCCGGGCGGCAGCCCCATGCCCCCCATATCCCCGGACGGCATTTCCGCCGGCGCAATCTCCGCCACCTCCTCCGAATGGGAGCCCCGGGAGAACAGGAAGCGCAGGAATTTCAGCAACAGATCCCCTATGGGCCTGAGGATTCCGGCCAGCCATTCGAACTGTGTGCTGAGCACCAGGATGCCTATCCCCGCCAGGGTATATCCCAGAACCAGGCCCATGCCGGAATGGAACATTTCAGCCGCAGGAAGGAAGCCGGCGCTGCTTTTGTTCATGGACAGGAAGTCCAGATAATGATCCATGAAATAAATGACGAAATAGAGCGCGATGACTCCGATCAGAGTAATGTTGTAGTAATTCTCCCAGCCCCTTGTGCCCTGATAATACTGGAACAGCGCAGTGGCGGCCGACAGCACCACTCCCACCGCCAGGGGCATGCCCTCGGAATATACGGTGCTGTGCTTCAGGCGCAGCAGAAGGGAATGGATGATATAGCCGATGACACAGGCCATACAGGCGACCCTGGTCAGAACCGACTGGCCGGATAGGGCGAAAACCAGAACAGCCATGCCCAGATGGACCAGCAGGAACAGGAGGAGATTCCTCACCTTGCAGCGGAACACGAAGAAGGCCAGGGGAATCAGGCTGCACAGGGCCCACAGGGCCAGGCTGGGGTCTCCTGTTCCGAGTAGCTTCTTCATCACTCCCATAACCGTCAGAAGCAGGGGGAACAGCATCCAATGGTTCATCTGCTCTGTCAGGAACTCATTAACGATTTCAATCCGCTTTATATTCATTGGAATCCTTTCTTCCATGGAATGCTCTTTCTTCCATGGAATGCTCTTTCTTCCATTATAATACCCTTTCATGCCTCAAAATAAATGACTTCAATCCGTTTCTGAAGCTCCGGCGGGAGCTCCGGCTCCTTATTGCCCAGCACAGGGTAGAACCATGTGAAGGGATTGCCGGTCTCCTCATACCGGTCCAGGAGCGCCACGAAGTCATCGTACCGGTTGGGAGCCACGAAGCAGGTGTAGGCCCCTTTGGACTCCTGGAACAGCTTCTCCTCGAAGGTCTCCACAAAGCCTGCGGTCGGCTGGGCGGTGTCGATTCTGGCCAGGGCGCGGTAGATGAAGTCCATCTGCCCTTCGCTGGCTTTGCCGTCCACGCTCAGGGGCTGGTGGGTCAGGATGTCCACGCCGTTCCCGTAGCAGGAAATCTGCATCCCCTGCTGCAGGAAATGGAGGCACAGCGATACCACGATCCGCAGGGACATTTCCACGGCCTCCTCTTTTTTCAGGATATTGTCGTCCTGAATGTTGAAGAAGATGCGGACGCTCTTCAGGGAGGTATAACCCATCTGGTTCACTTTGAAATCCCCTGTCTTGGCGGTGGCCTTCCAGTTGATGCTGCGCATGTCGTCGTAGGGCTGGTACTCCCTAATGCCCCGGTATTCAAAGGGATCCTCCAGCAGATGGCGCCTGGTGAGCATCTCCCCGTTCAGCTGGACGAAGGACTGGCGCAGCCTCCTGCTGTCATAGGGCTTCGGATATACGTAGAGCTCTGCCCTGACAGGCTGGTCCGCAACCATCTGCCCGAGGAAGAACAGGTCGGACGCCACCAGGCTGATTTCGTCTATGGTATAATACCCTCTTTTTCCCCCGGTAAACCGCAGGGTGCGGGTCACTCTCTCGCCGCCGCTGATGCGGAATACGTCATTGCGGTAATACTGATCCGTGGTGCGGGAGCCTTTTTCGTTGCCGAATATCAGATGCCTGTCTGTCTTGAACTTCACCTTCAGCATGGACAGGGGGAGCCTTTTTCTGTTTTCGATGATTTCCCTCAGCTCTCCCTGCTCTCCCTCAAAGATATGGTTCGTCCCGAAGCTGAGGGAAATCCCCAGGTGCTTCTGCCAAAGCTTTTCGTAAAGACGCCTCTGGGCGATGAAAAGGAGGTAGGCGATAAGGCCGATTCCCAGTAGTTTGATCATTTCAATACCTCGTCTTTACGCACGAAACTCCTCGGTGGGCACAGGGATGTTTCCAAGTATCTGCTCCATCCATTTCACGGCATTCTCTGTGCCGCCGGAGCCATAGCCCAGCACGAGCCTGTGTGCCAGCACGGGAACCGCCAGCGCCTTGATGTCGTCCGGGGCCACATAGTCCCTGCCGTCCAGATAGGCATAGGCCTTTGCGCAGCGCAGCAGCGCCAGGTTCCCCCGGGGGCTGACGCCCATGACGACCTGCTCTCCCGTCCTGGTGGCCTCCACGATGTCCACCATGTATTCCTGTACGCATTTATGTACGAAAATCCGTCCGGCCTCCTCTCTGGCCGCGGCCAGCTCCTCCAGGGTCAGGACGCTTTCCAGTTCTGCCAGGGGCTCCTTATCCATGTATTTCTCCAGGATGGCCAGCTCCTCTGCCCTGTCCGGCAGACCCATGGAAAGCCGCATCATGAAGCGGTCCATCTGGGCCTCGGGCAGGGGGAAGGTTCCCGTGGTCTCCACCGGGTTCTGGGTGGCGATGACGAAGAAGGGCTTCCCGGGTACATAGGATTCCCCGTCGATGGTGACCTGGCGCTCCTCCATGCACTCCAGCAGGCCGGCCTGGGTTCTGGGGGTGGCGCGGTTGATCTCATCCGCCAGAAGGATATTGGTGAATACAGGCCCCTTGCGCAGGATGAATTCGTTCTTCTGCCTGTCGAAGACGTTCAGTCCCGTGATGTCGCTGGGCAGAAGGTCCGGCGTGAACTGTATCCTTGCAAAATCCGCGCTGATGCTCCTGGCCAGGGTCTTGGCCAGCTTGGTCTTGCCTGTGCCGGGCACGTCCTCCAGCAGTACGTGTCCGTCCGCCAGAAGCGCCGTCAGGAGCAGCCTGGCGGTCTGTTCTTTTCCTACGATGACCTTGGCGATGTTGGACAGGATCTTATCACCCAATTCTTTTCCGTTGCTTCCCATTTTTCGTTTCCCTCTCTTCCACTGGAATGCTTTGAATGCTTTTTTTCCATTCTATCATAATGCCGTCCAAAATGCCATATTTTTAAATAAGCTTTCTTACTCTTTTGAAGGAATCTCAATATGAGCGATGCGACTATGGAACAGAAGCTGCGGCTGGTGCAGCAGGTGCGCTCCCGGTATCAGGAGGATCAGTATGACCTGTCCAACAGGGAGCGGATATTGTACGGGAGGACCAGTATCAGTCCGGAAAGGGCCGCCGGATACGGCTCTTATTATGATGATTACTACCCGGAGGGGGCCTTGCCCGGGGAAGGGGCGTCGTCCTTCCGGCTGCGGCTCTTCCTCGCCATGTTCCTGGTGATGCTTGTGATTGTCATGGACGTGAACGGCATAGCGGTGGCCGGAATCACCGCGGAGAAGATCTACGAGGTGATTTCGGCCGACTATGAGGAGGTGCTGGAAACCTGGGTGGAAGCGATTTCCTCCAATGTCCGGAAGTGAGCTGGCCGGTCAGGAGGGTTCTGCGCCTATAATGTGCCGCAAAGGTAGGCGTAGGCCTTCAGGATGGTCTCCTGGCGCTTCCCGGCGATGAAGTAGAAATCCATCTGCCTGTGGTTCTCCGTATAGAGATAGGAGCCGTAGGCCGGGATGTCGCAGACAAAGGCGGGATGCTCTGTGGCCGCCAGGATGCCGTACCCTCTGTCGGAGAGGAAAAAGGGCAGCCCATCTCCCCCCTGCTGGGAGATATATCTGGCACCGCCCCGCAGGCTCAAGGAGGGCTGGCCTTTCATGCCGAAGCCGTAGAGGCGTTCGTCCCTGGCCCAGTCCAGGTAGAGCCAGGTGCGCTGCTTTCTGTCCGCGGCCGTCTCTAACTGGCGGCATTCCCTGGGGCGCTCCGCCAGCAGCAGCCGGGGCTTCGCCCTCCCCGCGGAATCCTCTTCTTCCGTCAGGGCCAGGTAGCGGACCGCGCCGGTTGCCTTGTCCACCTGGAGCAGCAGTTCATCGGTGGTGAGCTCTACCAGCTTGCCTGTGTCCTTGTACATCCAGAATTTATCCGTCCGGTCTACCGCGATGGCGGGATGAACGGTGCCGTCAGGCTGGCCGCCCCGGAGGAAGGAGACTCTTACGATGGCGCTTCCCACCGGGCTCAGCCGCAGGGTTCCGTAACGGCTCTGGAGGTACAGGCCGTCGGGCTGCTTCGTGACCCAGCGGACGGAAAGGTCGATTTTGGCATGGCCCAGGGGGCGCAGCTTCT
>OFGE01002696.1_pt1 | contig 12750 bp, 13 predicted proteins | sample 1521681 | NCBI WGS metagenome assembly OFGE01 (sample SAMEA3504093, study PRJEB24116) | mouse gut metagenome | biome: mouse gut; feature: mouse-associated habitat; material: faeces | place: Denmark | collected 2011 | reverse complement strand
GAATAGCTATCTCTCGATAACTATCCCTTAATCCTCCACTCTTGACACGGAGCCCCTTTGTCTTACTCCTCATTATTTTTATCTATATCATTTTCATTTAAATTTCCATCTTCTGTTTGAATTATCTTTCCTGCCATTAAATCATCAATATATTGTCTTGCTTGTTCAATAGAAGAATCATATGGCATAACCACTGAAGCTTCTCTTCCTCCTAAAGAATAACATGGTTTTTTAGCAGGATCCCCAACAATTTGATAAGATTGAATATCCCAAGATGGCATATTTGATAATTGCATTTGAACAAGTGCATTAATATCATCAGAAGAAAGATTTGTTTCAACACTTTCACTAACTGTATCTAAAACAGCAGAAAATGATGTTAAAATAGCTGGTGAACATACTTTCTTAAGAATAGCTGCAATCATTCTTTGTTGATTTCTTCCTCTTGCAAAATCTCCATCAATAAATGATTTTCTTTCTCTTACAAAAGCTAAGGCTTCTTTCGCACTTAAAACATTTTCACCTTTTTTAATATTAAAATTACCAATCTTTGTTGTAAAATCTGCAGGTGAATTAACACTAATACCACCAATAGCATCTACAATTTTAATAAAGGAAGTAAAATTCATTCTTGCATAATAGTTAATCTCTTCACTCATAATATCTTGTAAAGTATCTATACTTTCTTGTAATCCATAGACACCTGTATGAGTAAATTTATCTAATTGACCATTTCTATGTAGTGGATAATAAACATCTCTAGGAATACTAATCAATAAAACCTGATGTGTTGTAGGATTAATAGCAATTAACATATTAACATCACTACGTGAAATTGTAGATATATCCCCATATTGATCATTTCCACTTACATATGTTAAAAATGGTTTATTTGTTACATCTACATTCTTAGCAGATATTGATCCTTCATCCTTTAAAATTTGATAAATAACACGTGTATCATCATCAAAAGTTTTTTTATCTTGATCTATTAAAGTACGAAAAGCTTCATCTAAAATAATTCCATCCACTTTTTGAGTATACAAAGCCTCTAATAAATCATGAAAATCTTTATAATCTGTAAGAGAAATATTTCCTACTTCTTTTTCAATCTCTTTTTTTGCATAATCCATTGACTCATTATTTACAGATGTTACATATCCAATATGATGCTTTGGTAATTGCTTTTCATTACGAATTTCAGAATCTTTTAAAACAATAACTGAAATGGCTCTTTTTTGAAATGTTTCTGCTGATAATAAATCAACTACACTTCCCATTTTATAAACATAAAATGAACCAACTATCATTACACAACTTAAAACAAAACTCAAAACTTGAGTCATAATTGATCTTTTACTTTTAGGTTTTTTATAAAAAATCAAAAAGTATTCTCCAATTAATAAACCTAATAATACTACACCACCTATAATTATATAATTAACTGGTATAAATTTTATTGTATATAACATATATAATAAAATTATAGAAGTTATCAGTTGAAAAAAATATATACTCCAATTTATTGATTTTTCTAGTTTTGTTTTCATATCATCACCTACTAAACAAGAGTATCATATTTTAAGAACTTTAGCAAATTTTATCGAATAAATAAAAAAATAATTGATATTCCATTAATAATAGAATTCAATATTTTCACCAATATAATGAAAACAAGACAAAGTAGGATGTTTTTTACCTTGTAACTCTTTATTCTTTAAAGCAAGAGCATCTCTCAAACAATAATCAATATATTCTTTTTTTAAAGGATATTCATGATGACTTGGAAGAATTATTTCAATATCTTTTATATATTTTATATTTTTCAAACTTTCAATATATAAATCTAAATTTCTATGCTTTCCAAACATATAAATAGGTCCTTTTTGGATACTATCTCCTGATAATAATAGTTTTTTATTTCTATCCAACAACATAATACTTCCATATGTATGTCCTGGCATATCAATAACTTCAAAACAATAGCTTCCAACATTAATCTGATCTCTTGTTCGTAAATAAGATAAAACAACAGGACATTGAATGAAATGTGAATCCTTAATATGAATACGGCATTTCTTAAAATGATATACTCCACCAATATGATCTTTATCACCATGAGTTAAAATAACTTCGATTGGTTTATTTGTTATTTTTTTAACAATTTCTATAATATGATCTTCTTTAAAACATGTATCAATAAGAATAGCTCTACTCTCTCCAACAATTAAAAAAGCTCTCACTTTTCCACTATCCAAAATATAAAAATCTTTATCATATTCTATAACATTCATTATTTACTCATTTATATATTGACTTTCACCTGTACTATAATCAATTTGAATTTGTGGTTGAACATTATAAACAAATACACAAAAACATATACCTTCTCCATCATCTTCAACTGACATAGCCTCCATCAATACTCCTTTCGCAACTAAATTTTCTCCTTCAAAAATAGGTGTTACACGATATAAAACATGATTTTTTGTTTCTCTCACATAGTTTCCTACTTTTTCTTCAAAAGGTAACATTCCTTCTACATTCATATAACGAGTTCCTGTTATAAGATTTTTCTCATTAGCATTTTCTCCACTTAATTGATAAGCAATTAAATGACATCTATTATATAAATATTTACCATCAATATGATTATATTTCACAGTATGCCAACCTGTTGGTTTAATCATTCCTATTGAACCTCTTTTTTCAGTTGGCATAATATCCACTCCTATATTAGCATAAGCTACTCCACATCTTCCCAAATTATCTAGTTCACTATATTTTTCAAAAGATTCATCACTTAAATCACTCTCTTCAAAATATGGAATATTATTATTAATCTCAACATATTCTTGATGAGTATAATCTGGAACATTTAAAATATCAATTTTTTCATCTTGATCTGTAAATGACCAATTAAAAATATAATCATTATTATATTGATTATATATATATGTTCCACCACTCATAAATAAAACAATAGCAATAATTGTTGAAAAAATATTTTGCTTTTTCATAAATCCTCCTATGAAATAAAAAAGCTCCTTATTTTATGGAACTTCTTATTTTCTAATTATATTTTATCATTATCAATATGTAATTTCAAATATTATCCTTATTCAATAAATTTCTCATTTAGATTATTTGCTCATCTAAAAAAATTAAGAAAACATTGAAAAATTATTGTTCAAGAACAAAAAATGAACTGATGTATTATTTCTTGAAAATGAGCAACACTTTTCCTATTGACATATAAACACTTTAAAAAAAGAGTTGGAAATTCATTTCTTATCATGTTATTTTAGGTATAAGTAAAGCATAACGTATGGAATGATCACCTTGACTTTCCCCTTACGTCAAGGTGTAACATAAACATAGAAGTAGGTTGAAAGGAGGAAATTTATGTTATCCATAGGTGAATTTTCAAGGATATGTAGAGTTTCTACAAAAACACTTCGTTACTATGATGAAATTGGACTCATAAAGCCCTGTAAAATCAACCCAGAAAATAATTATAGATACTATTCCATTGAACAATTAGAAACTATGTTATTTATTAATCGTCTAAAACAATACAGTTTTTCTTTAGAAGAAATTAAAGCAATGATTACATCAGAAAAAATACACAATGAAAAATTATGCTTAGAACTTTATAAAAAAAAGATAGAATTTGAAAAACAAATACAAATATATTCACAAATTACAAAACAATTAAATGAGGACATAGCAGTTTTGAAACAAGGTCAATCCATCATGTCTTATTTGAGTAAGATTGATGTTCAACTTGTTGACATACCAGTTATGTATCTTGTTTCTATTCGTAAAATGGTTTATAAGTTTGAACTAGTGGAACAATATGATTATTGCTTTCATTCAATATTAAGAAAAATCCAACATGACAAACTAACAATCAATGCTCCACCTATGATACTGTACCTAAAAACAACATAATATAAGAATACATAATATTTTCTCCTTTTCCTATAAAAAAATAGTGCCCTAGGAAAAGAGCACTATTATAATGTATTGTTTATTTAATTATCTTTTTCCTTTTTAGTTATTGCCTTTTTGAATTTATCAATAGTCCAAATATTACTATCATTCTGATATTTACTAATTGCTCTATTTAATTTGAATTTCAAATTCTCATAATTGCAAATATCATATTTATATACTACTTTATTCATAGAGTTTAGATACTCCCTACAATTTGACTTATCGATTTTTTCCTGTGTAGCAATCTTTCTTCTTATTTTTCTATCCCAAAAACAAGAAGTATTTGGAACAATCTCTAAAAGTAATTTAGGTGTTAATGGCATTACAAATTTATCAATCCACTTTGAACCAATAATAACACATGGACTATCTCCTAAAAAAAACTGTTCATCCTCACCATTGTCTATAAAATAAAATTCAGGCTTACTTTTCTTTAGTAGCTTAGATAGTATTTGAAAATAATTTTCTGGTAATTTTCTATCATCTTTAATTCCTTTTTGATCATAAACACCCATTTGAATTAGATATACGAAATTTTCACGAAACTTTACATCCACTATTTCTACTGGTGTATTTTCATCAACTTCTATTTTCTCTTTATAACCAAAATATTCCATCCTTCTTCTAGGAGTTCTAATAATCTGAAGAGCAATATAATCAGCCAATTTACACCAGTCACCATATTCTAATATAGTTTCCACCGGATACTTGAAAGCAAAATTATTTATCAAATCATTTATAATATTTTTTATTATAGATGTAGCTTTATCTTCAATACTTTTACAATATTTTTCAGCATTATTTATTCTAAATACATGATTATCGTCTGATTTTAAGGAAAATCTATTTTCAGCATGTTTACTCATACTACTAAAATCAGTAAATAGTTCATAACCATATAACTGATAAAATACACTTTTAGATGATTTGTTTTTTTCTTTCCTAAAGTCATGCTCATTCTTTTTACCTATTATGCCAACCATTCCATTTTAACTCCAATTAGAAATAATAGTTGCCTGTTGAACATAGTGTTGCTTTTTTGTTATTACTTTGTCTCTACTCATTTTCTTATCTATCCATTAACTCCTTACTAAAATTTCTTATTGAACCAATTTGTTTTTCAAACATTATATCCCACAACTCCATGCACTGGAATGTAGTACTTTCATCTGTGCTCAACGCTTCATCATATAGATTAATAATTAATTTAGATAGTTTATCTTCTACTCCCCAAATATCTTCTAATTCTTCTATGCTGTTATCAAGTATATTTTTACATAATATCAGTATTATATCTGCAAATTCAATAATTGATGTATCACTTTTTTCAAGATAACTAATAAATGCAGAAATAATCTTTTTTCCTGCTTTAGTTTTCACAAGTTGCAACAGAAAATCTTTATCCCTAGATATGTCTACATAATCATCATAAAATATTCTTGATATTGCATTTCCTAACTCCTCTTTTTTAGTAGCAAATTCTAATATTAATTCTTTTGAGTGATTATTATACTTATCTATATTAAAGTAGGTAATTACCATCTCTAATATATATTGCGCCTGTTTCTTGTTCATAGCCTCAATATTACTAATGACATCTTCAAATGCCCCATGTATAAAGTACATTTCTAATAAAGAATATGCACCTACCCGTATCAGATTATCTTCATTTGAAATGAAACAATTTCTTATTATTTTGTATATTCTATCTTTATATTGTGTAGGAAAAATATGGAACATATGTCTAGTATCATGAAAACAACATAACCTACTATCACTTTCATATACTTTAATAATAAGATTAGAAGCCCATTCTTTATCAATATTAAATGCTGAAAACAATGGCCATAAACTAGCATATCTAATGACAATATTTTCATCTTCAGACAGTTTTTTAATTGTATCTTTAAATATATCAAACAATGACTTATTAGCCCAAAGTAAACTACCTATTGCACTACTTGCATCACCTCTAACACAATTATATGCATTACTTTGAATTATTTCACAGGGCATAACCTCTTTATCATCTAGTTTTTTTACATTAGGGACTTCTATATCTGGATTAGCGTGATTTAAAGCTATGTCTATTATTGCAGAGTAAATTTCATTTGGCCAATCTATATCGCTTCGTTTACTCACAATATCACAAAGACTATCTGCCCTAGAAGACTGTAAATCATATGGAAAATTGACAAACATTTTCATTAATAAATCTTTATCCAAGGTATTTAATAACTCTGATCTTGCTACTCCTGAAAATAATGCATTGATATATGCATCTAATACTATAGATTTATTTTCAATAACTATAGAAATCATATTTGCTGGATACTTCATAACTTGATTTGTAAAATCACTAGCGAACATTTGTATTGAACTTTCTAAGAACCCACCCTTAACTTCAATCCATTTGTTTCTATTTCGATTATTCAATTTTGTATTTGATATTATTTGTACCCATTGATTTATTCCAATATCCTTTCCAGATACTGGTGATGATACTCCTCCACTATGCGAACCTTCTCCATTCTCATATATACTATTCAACTTAGTAAAACGTCTTTTTAATTGACTTAGCAAAGATTGTGCTTCATATGAAAGCCTGTTTTTAGCAATTGATTGTAATACTTCGTATTGAAAATCACCCCAAAATGTCCAATATACTGGAGAATACTTTTTTGTTTTATTTTGCTCTATTCTTTGTTTATACATTTCTACCATATTTAATGGTTTGTATTGCATAACTTGTGTAATAAACAAATCTAACATTTCTTTATTACAATAATTGGTATGCTTTTCCAATACTCTTTTTAATAAAGTTAATTTATTACTATTCCCACTCGTTTCGTCAATAAGGTTATGTTTAGATGTTTTAATTAAGTAACACATTATTTGGTTGCTATATTTTTTAGGTAAATAATAGAATCCATCCAATACAATTTCATTAAACACATCTACTAATTCTGATTCATTCCAATAAGTCTCATATCTTCTTAAAAAATCTTGAGGATTATTTTTTATAACAGCTATATTTGCTTTTTTTATTATTTCTACACATGTTCTTTCTAGATTCTTCTTCCCAAAATATTTCGAAGACCAATCACCAAAATAACTATCAATATTTAAAGGTATATATTTTAACAATTCGTCTAATACATCATTTCCATGGGATATGGATATCGTATCATCTGTATGTAATAAATTTTCTTCATAGCTGTATAAATTTTCCTCCTTAATTCGATTTTTTTGCTCCATCCATAATGATATCAATCTAATCGCACGCATCTCGCAATTAGTTAACATTTTTTTTAAATCTATAACAGCATTTTTGGCTACAATAGGATATTTTTCATATAAACACATTCGTAATTCGAACATACTATCTGAATCTGAATTAATATCATGCCAAAAACAAGATGAAAACATTCTTGCCTCTCCTTCACTATTTAATGCATATTTTCTCATAAATATTACATCATAATCATCGTAATTTGGATTAATACTTTTCAATAGATTTATTACAGTTGCACGTTTGCTCTCACAACCATACCATTCATCTAAAATATTATTTTCTCTTAAAATAGAAATATAATTTTTTCTTGCGTGTACTATTGTATTTACTATTTTTTCATCATCAATATGAGAAAGTATGTATCCTTCTATATGGTGATCTGGCTTCTCTATCTGTGATAATAATTCATAAAATATATATTTGACATAGTACCTTACTTCATTTGATTCCAATAATTTATTCCCAAAATTTAAAAAGTCCTCATTTGAATATGATTGTATTTCTTGCATAAGCATTTGGATTTGATAACGTCTAGCTGGTGTTTGCTTATTCTTATCACCTATAATATTTAAAATATCTTTACCCGCATAATAGTCACTCATCATTTTTGCTGATATAAAATAATCAATGAATGATTGATGGATAAATGAGACTTTATTATCTGCTACATTAAGCATTCCACTTGACTTCAAATAATCTAGTGTAGCTACTTCACATCTTAATATATTAACAGGAATATATAACCTTCCCATACTATCCATCATATTAGTTATTTGTTCTATTAATGACTCTATATTAGTTTCAGAAACCCCACCCTCTAAACTCTTTCTTTTTATCTGCTCATACCATTTTCTTATTAAATGACTTGTTGTAGAACAATCATCATAATTAATTTCGTCATCTAATTGTTGCCATATATATAAGTTACTTGGGATACTAAGCAATTCTTTTGATTTTATCCCTAGACTCTCATACTTTTTTCCTACAATATATTTTACAGTCTGATTATCAAAACTATCAATTAAAACCCTTTTCCATATATCTTTTTCAGCTTCATTTTTTTGAAATAATGTTTTTATGTTATTATCATTTTCTAAATCATATGTTCTGCAAACAAATATTATAGATATTTTATTTTCTCTTTCTTGATTTAAATATCTGACCTGTCTAATTATTTCCATGCAAACGGTAATTGCTTCAGATGAATTTGCCTGTGTCCATCTTAGGGCATCTAGCTGATCTAAAATAATTACTGCTTTCTCATTTGTAGAAATTTTATGTAAACAATGAGGAATCGGCTCTGGTAATCCTAGATTACTACTCCATATCTCTGATGTTTTAGTAGGGACATGCTTATCTAATTTTATAGCAATATAGGGAATATTTTCTTTCTTACAATAATCAATAATTTCTTGAGTACACCCACTTTTCCCATATCCAGCTTTACCACTTATAATAAGTGATTCTCCACTATTTATCATTTTAATACATTTCTTTGTTTCTGGTCTTCGTACAAACCCATCACTTAAAGGAAAGAACATAGCATTGTATTCTTCATTTAATTCATTAAACCTAGGCTTAATTCTATGATCAATTCCAATACTACGAAACTGTATTTCTTTTTCACCTAATATAGCATATAATTTTTCAGCGGTTAACTCTTGTCCCAAAATTGAATCGTTAATTACTATAGATGTTAATGCATCATAAACTGTAGATACATCAGTACTAAACAAATAACATATTTTTTGATTAATCCATTCTTTAATTTCATGTTCTGACCACTGCTTATAAAATGTCCTTTGCAGGTAATCTATGCTTTTTAATATTTCGTTATCTGTCTCAACATTTAAATTCATTGCATGGCAATAGTTCTTATAAAAGTTTTGAAAATCTTTACTACATTTTAATATTTGTTCATTATAAAAAATACTGGGAATACCATTTGTATTATTCGCTCTATTATTTAAATCAACCAAAAAAGTGCAACTTATTGGACTGATTAGTGAGACATTTCTATCTTGTCCTCTATCTAATTGATATTTCCAGTTTTTAAATATCCCTTTGCTATTTAAAGTACCAAAATCCCACTTATCACTACTTGCATTTCTGGCTTTGCATTGCTGATATTCTTTTATATTATCTTTATTAACAATTAACAAATCAGTACCTTTTTCATCATCACCCAGTGCCTCTAATGTAACACTATATATTTTTTCATCTAATACATTAAGCATTTGAAAAATTGTCCAATGTATTTCATACCTATTTCCTAATTTATCTGCACGACCTGCTTTTTCTAATGGCATACTTACCTCCCTAAAATCGGATTTTTAATATACACATATTATACAATATTAATTGTATTTTTTCGACATAATAAATGTTAATTACTATACTATTTCTAATTGGAAATGTATTATCAAAATTATTCCAAGGGTCTTAGGGATATTCCCTAACAAGCGAATAATGTGCTGTGGCATTCATTATTCAGTGCTTGCTAGGATTCACGACAGAGGTCGTTCACTCTGACATTTACTACACTAAAAAATTAACGGTCTACTTTTGGTGCTAATTCTGTCATTTTTTGAGATAACTGTTTTTGAATATTCTTCTCATTTTTACATTCTTTAAGTGCATTGGATACTGATTCCTTCTTTTCAGTTTTAGTATCTCTTGTATTACCCTTTACTTCTTTTTGTAAATCATCTATCTTACAAAATGCACTTACTACAGTATTCTGTAATTTATCTTGTATCTTGACGATTTGCTTCAAACCTTTAATGACTGACTTTGCTAATAGGCCTTGTTGCTTTGGGTCAACAACTGGTACTTTTCCAAATAAAGAACGTGTAAAGTTTTTTATCTGGGCTGTAGTATTTCTGAAATCATTACTAAGCGTTTCTACTCATTTTATTTTATTTGTAATATCTACAACAGAATTATCTATACGATTTGCTAAATTTGATAATCTCTCTTTGATATTGATAACATCACTAATTTTATCCAACGCTAATGTACCAGTAGTCTTTAAATTATTTAATGCTTTGTTGACTGTACTAGATACCATATCAGCAATAGAAGTTAACTGTTTTCTAAAGTTATATAAGTCTTTTTGCAATACTGCAAATATAGATATATAGGGTTGTTGGTATTTTCCATGTAAGGATTTAACTTCCTTCTTTACTACTTTAATTTGTTTTTCTAATAATCGTATTTGCTTTTCAGCATCGTTTAATTGATCTATTAATGCGGTTAGCTACAATGCTTGTCCTCTATCTTTAGGTAGCATGAAGTCTAACTCACTAAAAATCTTATCTTTCTCATTTAATAAAATACTCATGTTGGTGCTCCTTTCTTCAAATAAAAACAAACCCTATTTTTATAGAGTTTGCTTTCTTAAATATATTCCATCTTGTAATCCAGTTTTATAGGCTCGATATTCTGTAAACATTAACAGTTCTACAAAAATATCAAAGATATCATCAATTTCCATCTCTTCTTTTTTTGTTTCTTTTATGTACTTTCGTATTTTTAAAATAATAGATTGTTCCTTTTTCTTATACTCCTCTGATGATTGTGTATGTATTCTTGCGGTTAAAAATCCCACAAAATCCTCCTGCAGTTCTGTAAAGTACTTGTTAATAATCTTTTCAGTATCTTTCATATATATCCTTTCTATACGTTTTACGTTCGTTATACACATATATTTTATACGTATTTCGTTTGACAGGTCAAATCTACAAATTATTAATTTTATAATTAGTGTAGAAATTATAGGTGGTGATACAATGAAAAATAAATATATATATCTAAAATCAGAGAACTGAAAGAGGACAATGATTTGACAAACGTTGATCTTGGCAAAGTCTTAAATTGTACACCTCAAAATTATGGTAGAATGGAAAGCGGACAGCAGTTATTTAGTATCGAGAATTTAATAAAGTTATCCAACTACTACAAGGTTTCTATAAACTACATTTTAGGGAATACAACTGACAAGGTAAAACTCTTACATAATTATCAATTTGATTATGGTAAGATGTGTAATCAAATGATTAATTTACGAATCAATAATGAATATTCACAAGACTATATCGCAGATGAGATATTAAATATATCACAATCCATGTATTCCCAATTTGAAACAGGTGTTCATACGATAGATGTTCTATCAATCATGAAACTGGCAGCTCTATACAACGTACCAATCAGTTATATATTAGGATTAGATGGGCAAGAGTAAGAACTCATACGAGTTGCTACTTTTTTTATATTATCTATCCTATCAAATTTAATAATTTCTCATATAGCTGTTTACCTCTAAGACTCGTATTATGAATAAGTACATCTAAATACTGTTTTACATCCCTCGATCGTAAATACTAATTTCTTTAGTAATATCAAGCGTGGCTACTATATACCCAATTTGACATTCTAACATTTGATCAATGGATTTTATTTGGTAATGAACAATACCCTTTTCTGTTTACATACATATACCGTATGTTGAACCATTAATACCATATAGATAATATACATCTATTTTTTGATTAATCATATTCGTATATGTCATTACAATGCACAACTCATACTTATCTGGATCTAACACTCTATGTAATTCCATTTTACCTACCTCTATCTCTACTAACAGTACATAATAATTTGAATTTAGTTTCTACATAATCATCACTTGTCAAAACATGCTTTTCATCATAGTATTCAGTCTTTACTTTCGCAAATGCTTCTGATTTAGATTTAGTGTTAATTTTTATAGCTTTACTTAGTGTCTCACTAATTTCAATTTGATACTCTTTTTCTGGAAACTTTTTCTTATCATTCATAAATCTTCATCCTCTCTATTTGACATGACTATACGTTTTCCTTTTTTTAGTTGGCATTCTTAACACAGCTTGTAAATAGGAATTGACATCTTTTTCTTTTGTTGGTGTTTTATCAACGATAGTATATCGATTTCCGTATATTTGACTAATTAACTGTATTGCTCCGATACCAACCTCATCATTATCCAAATGGGTAATGATTGTTTTTATATATGGATGGTTCTTTAAATACTCCTCTAACGCTAGTGGTGCCTTTACCTTTTGTTCATCTTTGCTTTTTTTATATACACCAGCTAGAGATAAATAATTTTCATTCTTCCAATTTCCACCGCTCCTATTAACAATGGTGGCATAAGACAATAAATCAATCGGACATTCAAAAATATGTAAGTCTGTATTTTTAGGGTTTAATGATAAAGAAAAAGAGAATCACTTATCGCTATTGGCTACTTCTCCATGAAACTTTTCGGTGGTTGTTCCACGCATGGAAGCATAGCATATTTTTCCTTTGGTATCTTTTCCTAAAAACACTACATTATGAAAAGATTTTTTTTCATATAACAGTCCTTCAAATATGCAGTAAGCAATAATATTTTTATCTATCCCCCCCCC
>OFGE01002695.1_pt1 | contig 12756 bp, 13 predicted proteins | sample 1521681 | NCBI WGS metagenome assembly OFGE01 (sample SAMEA3504093, study PRJEB24116) | mouse gut metagenome | biome: mouse gut; feature: mouse-associated habitat; material: faeces | place: Denmark | collected 2011 | reverse complement strand
ACCCCCTGCCGCTGTCGGTGAATACCGTCGTGTTGAACTTCGTTCTCCTGATCCGTCCGCAAATACTTATCTGATATTTGCCCTGATCATTTATGCCATTCTTGACGGGATTGAGAATAAACTAGAGCTGCCGGCTCCTGCGGATATCAATCTGTATAAAGCAGATGAAAATACCCTTGCCAATTTTAAACAGTTGCCCGGCAATCTTAAATACGCCTGTGCAATAGCTGCAAACAGTAATTTTATCAAGAAAAACATACCGAATGCTATATTAGACATCTATTGTAATAAATAATTTGAGCCAAAGAAAAAGAAGGAGGTGCAAAATGAGTTTAAGAGAACGAGTTTACAGTATACTCATTGTGTCTGCAACAGATAATTTCACCTCTGCCTTTGCCGACCTGCTCCCCGAAACAAGATATTCCCCGATTCAAACTGCTGCCAGTGTCAACGCCGCCGAACGGATACTCGCCGAAAAAACGTTTGATTTTGTCATTATCAATGCGCCTTTGCCTGATGATATCGGTACTCGTTTTGCGATTGACACCTGTACCGGTAAGCAATCCGCTGTGCTGCTTTTGGTAAAAAGCGACATACATGCCGGAATTCACGACAAGGTTGTTGAATACGGTGTGTTCACGCTGTCAAAGCCAACATCAAAGCCAATCATGATTCATGCTCTTAGCTGGATGGAAAGCTCCAGGGAGCGACTGAGACAATTTGAAAAAAAATCCCTGTCTATCAAAGAAAAAATGGCAGAGATCCGTCTTGTCAACAAAGCGAAATGGATTTTAATCAGCAAATTAGAAATGAACGAACCTGATGCTCACCGTTATATCGAGAAACAGGCAATGGATCGCTGCATTACAAAACAAATAATTGCTGAAGAAATCATTAAGACTTATACTTAATCTCCCTGGAAAAGCGCTTGTCTACGATTTCATATCACAATGGGCATTTTTACCTGTAAATCGTAATGCCGTACCAGTTTGCGCAATTTGGTGCCAAAAGAAATATTATGCCAGGCCCGAGGAGCCGGGGCAGTATGGACAAGGCAAATCGGCCGTGCTATAATGGTCACAATAACAGTATCGGAAAATGAAAAGGAGAATACGATATGTCCGGTATTTTTGACGAAAAAAGTATGGTGTATGCATTGGAACGGAATCTTCCCGGCGGGGAGAAAGTAAGTGCGGGGATATATGCATGTGCTTACGAATCACAGGTAAACCGCATTTTCTCGGGAGGCGTACTTGTGGATAATACGCTTGTTCCATCGGAAGACGGAGGCGTAATGGGAGTTAGAAAGAGTAAGTATTCCACCTATGACATATATCTGGGTATTTCTTCGCAGCATCTGGTTATTGCCGAGTGTGAGGGCTACAAGCACCTTTATGAGTACGATGTGGACTTAGATCCCAATGTGGTGGCGGTCACAGAGGTTCATGATACAATTTCACTCGAGGAAATAGGTAACTGCTATCCTTTGGAAGAGATTCGTAATTGTGAAATCAAAAAGGGATGGATGGGTTCGGTAAAGTGTAATATAACAATGAAAAACGGAGACTACTTTAAACTTATGTTTCCTAAGAGGGGTGGACTTGGCGGAGGCATGCCTCATCATGCGCAGTACCGTGAAGAGATTATAGCCTGTCTGAGGGCCCATAGCGTATAAAGCAGGACTATGTTTCCCATTTGTCAATGCCGGTAAATCCGTTATTGATTTTATGGAGGTATGTTATGAGGTATTATATTGCGGACCTGCATTTTTACCATGGGGCTATGAACGATCGTATGGACTGCCGGGGATTTTCCAGTGTGGAGGAAATGAACGAGTACATGATCGGTAAATGGAACGGAAAGGTCAGAGAGAATGATGAGGTAGTTATCATCGGAGACCTGTCCTGGGGAAACGCGGAGGAGACCAGCCAGCTTACCAGGCGGTTAAACGGCAGATTATACCTGATCCAGGGCAATCACGATGGTTTTGTATCCAAAACCACCATGGATATGAGCCGCTTTGAGTGGGTGAAGCCCTATGAAGAATTGTACGATAATAAGCGCAAAGTAGTGCTCTGTCATTACCCCATTATCTGTTATAACGGACAATATCGCCTGGATGAGAATGGCAATCCCAGAACTTATATGCTCTACGGTCATGTCCATGACAGCCGGGACCAGCGGCTTGTGGAGCAGTTTCAGGAGATAACCCGGGCCACTGTGGTAAGAAATGCCCAGGGCCATGAAAGGACGATTCCCTGCAATATGATCAACTGCTTCTGCCAGTATTCCGATTATGAACCATTGACGCTGGACGAGTGGATTGCCTGTGATGAAAAAAGGAGGCGGAAATGGATATAAAAGAATTGACGGATCTTTTGGTGACATCCAGCGAAAGCTCCAATCAGGACCGCTATATTCCCTGGTGGGATAACAGCGGGGAAGGGGGGACTTACAGAAATCCTTTTTTCCGGGAAGAAGTGGTGCGGGAGGCGGAGGTATGTCTGGAAACCTGCGGGACAGGGGATTTGCTGGAACCCGCGGGTCATTATGGTCTCACCTTATTTCATCTTCTGGTATGGCACAATTTTTATAATATGGCGGAAAAAATATTATGTGACGGCAGGGTGGGAGAGGAGGTAAATCTGCCTGACCGCGGAGGATATGGTGCCACTCCTTTCCTGTTGGCTTGTCTGCGCGGCAATCTGGCCATGGCACGACTGCTTTTAGATCATGGGGCCGACCCTGCTGCCTGTGACAGGAGAGGCAGGAATGCTTATCATTATCTGGCGGACCCCGCATTTGAAGGTCTGACGGCAGACTTTTTCAGCAAGGAGAGAAGCCTGGAACAGAGGGCGGATATTGCCCGGCTGTTGGATCTGGACATAAACCGGCAAGATGGAGAAGGACTGACGCCTCTTGCCTGTATGTTGTCCCGATCCAATAATCCTCATTTTACCTGGCCGTTGACGGAAGTCTTTCTGCAAAAGGGCGCAAAAACCGACTATGTGGATCAAAACGGCAGCACCCTTCTGTTACTGGCAATCAAAAACGAGCATTTTACCGCCGCGCTGGTCTTGATGGAACAATGCGGGGAGATGGTGAATATGGCGGACAGGGAGGGGATGACGCCCATCCGATACGCTGCGGAATACGGCTTGGAAGCTCTGGAACTGGCATTGGCCGACCATGGGGCGGAGCCTGTGAAGAGGGGGCGGCCGGATACAGAACGACTATGTGAAATCACCAACCGGGCTTTTGGCTGGGTCAGCAGTAATAAGAGAGACGGCCTGGGTCTGGCCCTGTACGCGGCCAGAAAGCTGCTTTGGCAGGCGGATATGGAAGATGATGACGAATTGGCCCAGATTATTGATCTTGTGGGAAATGTGCTGAAAGTGGACAGGGATTGCCGTATTTTGGATCTGTGCAGAGAGGCTGGAATGGACTTTACCGCCCCGGTGTGGGACGGTGACGACACCGTCTGCCTGCGGGATGCATGTCTGGGGGCCGGCGGCAGGACGGATGTTGTCAGGAAACTGCTGGAACTGGAAGTGGATCTGAACAGTGTGGTGGTGAAAGGGCGGACGCCCGCTCATATCATAGCTTCCATGGAGGGGCAGGGGGAAAAGAAAGAGGCTTTTTTTGAGGAGATTGCGGCCTTTTTCTCCCGGGAGTCCATGGAGCAGACCGACAATGAGGGCATGGCAGCCCTTCATCTGGCAGTTCGGAACGGTCATACCGGTATGTTAAAGACAATGATCCGGATGGGGGTGGATGTGAACCTGACGGAGGACCGGCCCGGGGAGGCCGGCGTGACGCCCCTTCATGAAGCCTGTGCCTGCGGACATGTGGAGGTGGTTAAAATGCTTATGGCAGCAGGCTCGGACGACACCCTGAAAGATGGGGAAGGGAAAACTCCCGCCCATTATGCATTGAAAAAGAAAAGAATAGGCGGCAGGGAACTGACCGGGCAGGAGAGAGCAGATGTGCTGAGGGAATTGATTCATGTGGATCTCCCCGATGAGGACGGCAATACGCCTTTGCTGCTGTTGCCGGATGCAGGGAATATACGGGAACTGCTTCCCATTTTTATAGAGAAAGCCGCAGATATAAACCATGCCAACAGGCAGGGACAGACCTTCATGATGCTTAGAACAAATAAGGATACGGTGAAGGAATTGCTTCTGGCCGGAGCCGATTTGCACAAAGCGGACAACCATGGCAACACTGCCCTGCACTATGCCCTGAAATGTGGAAATGCGGAGACGGCCTGCTATCTGATTAGGAAAGGCGCTGACTACAACCGGGTCAATAAGGAGGGCATGACTCCCATGCAGATGGCGGCCAAGGCGGGATATGAAACGGTGCTGGCATTAATGCTGAACGCAAGTCCATAAAAACTGGGACTTGCGTTCTCTTATTCTACAGCTTGTGTACCCGCAGGGCACGGATGGCATTTAACACGGCGATCACGGTGACGCCCACATCCGCGAAGATGGCCAGCCACATGTTGGCATAACCCACTGCGCCCAGCAGCAGGCATACAAATTTCACCGCCAGGGCGAAGATAATGTTCTGGTATACAATAGAAAGGCATTTCCGGGAAATTTTGATGCCTTTGGCGATCTTCATGGGATCGTCGTCCATCAGCACCACATCCGCAGCTTCGATGGCGGCATCGGAACCCATGGCTCCCATGGCGATACCGATATCCGCCCGGCCCAGCACCGGCGCGTCGTTGATGCCGTCTCCCACGAAGGCCAGCCTGGCCCCGGAAGCTCTGCTCTCTGTCTGCTTCCTTTGGAAGATTCCGGTCTTTGAAGTTTTTACTGCGGTATCTCTGTCTGCCAGCAGTTTTTCTACCTGTACCACCTTGTCGCCGGGCAGAAGTTCACTGTGTACTTCGTCTACCCCCAGATCTGCGGCTACTTTTTCCGCTACGGATTTTGCGTCTCCGGTGAGCATCACAGTCCTGGTTACCCCCGCCTTTTTCAAAGCGGCGATGGCCGCCTTGGAATTAGGTTTTTCAAGATCGGAGATCACAATGTGTCCGGCGTAGCTGCCGTCTATGGCCACATGGATTATAGTCCCCAGGCTGTGGCAATCTCTATGGGCGATATCCATTTGTTTCATCAGTTTGGCATTGCCCACCGCCACTTGCCTGCCGTCCACCTTTGCCACCAGTCCCTGGCCGCCGATCTCCTGGATTTCTGTCACGCGGTTTCTGTCAATCTCTTTGCCGTATGCCCGCTGCAGACTCCTGCTGATGGGATGGGAAGAAGAACACTCCGCCAGTGCGGCATATTCCAGCAGCTGGTCATCTTCCATTTCATTGTGATGGATGCCGCTGACTTCAAACACCCCCTGGGTCAGGGTTCCGGTTTTGTCAAAAACCACAATTTTGGTCCGGGACAGAATCTCCATATAGTTGGAACCCTTGATCAGAATGCCTTCCTTGCTGGCGCCGCCGATGCCGGCGAAGAAACTTAAGGGCACGCTGACCACCAGAGCGCAGGGGCAGCTGATTACCAGAAAAGTCAAAGCGCTGTAAATCCAGTTTTCCCAGCCCGGGGAATGTCCCAGAATCAGATTGCACACCGGGGGCAGCACCGCCAGCAGCAGAGCGGCGATACATACTGCGGGAGTATAGATTTTGGCAAACCGGGAGATAAAATTCTCCGAACGGGACTTTCGGGAACTGGATTCCTCCACAAGTTCCAGTATCTTGGAGACCGTGGATTCTCCGAATTCCCGGGTGGTCTGAATCTTGAGGACACCGGTCATATTGATACAGCCGCTGATGATTTCATCCCCTGCATGGGCCTCCCGGGGCAGACTTTCCCCAGTGAGGGCACTGGTGTTCAGATCGGAATTCCCCTCCAGAATCACGCCGTCGATGGGGACTTTCTCACCGGGCTGTACCACTATCACGCTGCCCACAGCCACTTCATCCGGATCCACCTGTTCCAGTATGCCTTCCCGCTCTATGTTGGCATAGTCGGGCCGGATATCCATAAGGGCACTGATGTTGCGGCGGCTCTTTCCAACCGCATAACTCTGGAAAAATTCCCCCACCTGGTAGAAGAGCATTACGGCGATGGCCTCGTTGTAGTCTCCGCTTCCGGTGTAGACAGCCAGGGCAATGGCCCCAATGGTGGCCACGGTCATGAGGAAATTTTCATCACATACCCGGCCGTTTATAATACCTTTGCCGGCTTTTCTGAGGATGTCATAGCCAATCAGCAGGTAGACCCCCAGATACAGAGCCATCCGAATCAGTCCTGTGACAGGCAAAAAGTTTAACAGGACCAGCATCCCTGTGGAGAGGAGAATCCGGGCCAGCATTTTTTTCTGCTTTTTCGTCATAATAACCTCCACTTTTGAACTTGGGTTTCCATCTTTGGTTAAAGTTCGATCTCACAGTCAGGTTCCACTTTTCTGCAGGCTTTCAGAACTGCTTTCATCACCTGTCCGGGATCCTGGCCCTCTTCAAATTCCACGTTCATTTTCTGGGTCATGAAGTTCACGGTGGCGGAGGCCACGCCCGGAGTCTTACGGGCGGCGTCTTCCATCAGATTGGCGCAGTTTGCGCAGTCAACGTCGATCTTGTAGGTTTTTTTCATGATAATATTCCTCCTGACTAAATGATTCATTTGGGCATTTATGATCTGCCCAAATATTTAACAATTAAATATTTGTTTAATCGTAGTATAATCTATCTCTCTTGAATTGTCAATAGGCTTTTAATTTTACAGAGGTGTTTCAGAAAGCAGTTGTAATTCCCTTGACGTCTGTCTATAATGTATTTAGAGTGAGTATGCAGGATAACCCAGGCAGTAAATGCAAAGTCATGACAGGAAGTATACCCGGAAAGGAATTATATACGGATGGAAAAATTTGCGTTGCCGCATTGTCACGGCGAAGGACAAAGGGAAGAATATTTGAGAGATCAGTTGGACAGGCCGGACACATTTCAAAACGTGGCCGATACATTCCGGCTGCTGGACGATACCAGCAGGGTGCGTATCTTCTGGCTGCTGTGCCATTGTGAGGAATGTGTGATCAATATATCCGCCATGGTGGATATGACCAGCCCTGCCGTGTCTCATCACCTGCGGCAGCTTAAGGCAGGAGGATTGATTGTCAGCCGCCGGGAGGGCAAAGAGGTTTATTACAGGGCGGCGGACACGGAAGAGAGCAGGCTGCTGCACCAGACCATTGAGCAGATCATGGAGATTTCCTGTCCTGTGAAATAGTGAATCAATTTTTATATGGTAATAATGCTGCACAAATCATTCAAAGCCGGGTGAGTATGTATTTAGCAGAGCAGAGTTAATCCGGCTGTTTCCCGTTTTGCAAAAGGGGGCTTTAATTCTAAAAATATATATGGTATACTACGGCTAAGGAAGCATCTCATGCGTCAGCGGAATGACAACCCTCATTCACGGCGAAGGAGAGGGCTTTTATTATGTTATAGAAAAAGATACGGAAAAGGAGAGATGAGAAAGTGACCGGGAACAAAACGAACTCCCGACGCCGGGAGATCAGAAGAAGCCTTAACGGCAGAATTTTGAGGAATACCACCCTCAATATCTTGGTATTGGTAATCGTGTGCTGCGCCATCATGGCCAAATCCATGCAGACCTTGGCCAACAGCATCCTTTTGGACAGTCTGCAGCCCATGGTACGGCAGTCAGCCAAGACAGTGGAAGCCAATATACATATGCTGGCTGACCGTATGATGACGATTGCAGGGGACTCCCACATGAGCGCGGTGTCCGGCAGCAGGCAGGGAGATGATTCGGCCACCCGTGCCAATCGGGAAATGCTTTTGACGGAGGCCGCCGAGACCTATGAGTTTTACACCATCGCCCTATATGACCTTGAGGGCCGTTTGTTTCAGGGAGATGATAATGCGCCCAAGAATCTGGATGCCGGATTTCTCGGGCTTCTCAAGGAGACGGATAATCTCACCACTTTTTCCTCCACAGTATTCCAGGAAAAATTGGGTATCACCATGGGGATGCCGGTAAAGGAGGATGGAGAAACTACTCTTTTTGTGGTGGGGGTTTATAAATATGATACACTGAATGATGTGATCAGCAGCATTAACCTGGGGAAACATGGTATGGCCTACATGGTCAACCGGGAGGGAACAGTGGTGGGCCATCCGGATCAGTCCCGGGTCCGGGAGGGCAGTACGCTGGCCGGACTCAGCGGCGGAAATGAGGAAGCTGTCAGCCGGGTGACCACCGGCGAGACGGGTGCTGCGGAATTTATAGTTGACGGTGAAGAACTGCTGGTGGCATTTTCTCCCATCCGGGGCACCCAGTGGTCCCTGGTGATCCAGGTTCCCAAGTCGGATTATGACAATATGATCAACCGCGCAATGCTGGTGGCCATTCTGTGTACTCTGGCGGTGTTGGTGGTGTCCATTCTGCTGGTTCTGCGTCTGGCAAGTTCCATTTCCCGGCCGGTAAAAAGCGTGACCAGGCGGATGGTGGCCCTTTCCGACGGCGACTTGCGCACAGAGGTGGCTCCGGTTCATACAGGAGATGAACTGGAGGTATTGACCCGGACCCTGGGTGACACTGTGGAGAGCGTCAATAATTATATATCGGATATCCAGCAGGTACTGACCCATGTGGCGGACGGCGACTTATGCGTGGATCCGCAGGTAAATTATAAAGGTGACTTTGCCCTGATTCGGGCAAGTCTGCAAACCATCCTGCAGTCCATGAACGAGACCATTGCGGGCTTTAAAAATGCGGCTGCACGGCTGGCCCGTATGTCCCTGGAACTGAACGGCCAGTCGGGTCAGCTTCACCAGGCTTCCATTGAGCAGAATCAATCCACGGAGGCATTGGTGCATGAGGTATCCAATGTGAAAGAACGTTTGTCCAGCGTCACGGAGAGCAGTGGTCAGACCCGTGCCAAGACGGAAGAGATTGCCCGGTGTATCCGGGAGGCCAATGTGAGGATGGACTCTCTCTCCGGCGCCATGGGGGACATCAGCGCCAATGCTCAGGAGATCACCAAGATCGCCAAGGCCATAGAAGATATTGCTTTCCAGACCAGTATTCTGGCTCTCAACGCCTCCATTGAGGCAGCCCGGGCCGGGAGCGCCGGAAAAGGATTTGCCGTGGTGGCCGGCGAGGTGCAGCAGTTGGCCGCCAAGAGCGCCGAGGCGGCGAAAAATGCCACTGAGATGATGGCCAGCACCAGGACCATCATACAGACCGGCGTGGAACTGACCGCCGATACCGCCGGTTCCCTGCAGGCCATCTCAGCCGTCTCCGATCAGATCAGCGGTATCTCCGACCGGCTGGTAGCGGCGGTGCAGGGACAGGAGAGTGCTCTGGCCATAATGGAGGAGCGCATAGAAGCCATTTCCGATATTGCGGATCGGAATCTGCAAAATGCGGAAGGCATGGAGAAATCCAGCGGATTGCTGGAGAGGGAGGCAGAAGCCCTTAAATCTCAGGTGGTAAAATTTGCTTTGAAGGAGGAGCGTGGCAGATGAGACGGATCATAATTATAATGATGCTTCTGGTGATGCTGGCGTTGCCGCTGTCGGGCTGCGGCGAAGGGGAACAGGGCCTGCAGGATGGCTATTATACGGCTCAAGCCGCCCAGTTCAGTCACGGATGGAAAGAATATATCACCATTATGGTCAAAGGGGGGAGCATTGTTTCCGTGGAGTACAATGCGGAAAACCTCAGCGGCTTCATAAAAAGCTGGGATAATGCCTACATGCAGAATATGCTTCATGGTACCGGGACCTATCCCAACGCCTATACCCGCTATTATGCCGGACAGCTTCTGGAAGGGCAGGGAGAGGAGACAATCGACGTTCTGACGGGGGCCACTTCCTCCTACGGCTCATTCCAGAAACTGGCGGCGGCAGTATTGGAGCAGGCCCGGCGGGGGGATTCCGGCATAGCCATTGTGGATACCGCGGAATAAGGAATCATTCATATATGCATACAAGACTGCAGCAATTTTATTTGCGGCAGTCTTTTTTTCTGCAGGGTATTGACACCAGTGTGTTTATGGTGTATATATAACATATAAACAGTAAAACATCTTTTGCGCAGAAGAGGTGAGACAATGATATTGTTACAAAATGCGGGAGTCCCCATATATCAACAGATTGCGGAGCAGCTGAAAGAAGATATCCTGTCAGGAAAGCTGCGGGAGGGGGAGTATCTGCCTTCCATCAGAGGGTTGGCAAAGGAACTTAAGATCAGTGTGATTACCACCATGAAGGCATATGAACTGTTGGCGGAGGAGGGTTTGGTGACAGCCATGCAGGGCAAGGGCTTCTATGTAAATGCCCAGGACAGCGAGATGCTGCGGGAGCAGCACCTGCGGCGGGTGGAGGACGCCTTGAGTGAAGCCATTGCAGCGGCCAGGATTGCGGGGCTTTCCGACCGGGAACTGCTGGAGACGCTGCAGGCCCTGCTGTCGGTGGGAAAAGCGCGCTGACTAAACCCTATAGGGAAATTCTGTGTGACGGGCTGCATCGACAAAGCCTATGGAAGAGAAAAGAATAAGGAGGAAAAACTGTGATGGAATATGTGATTACGGGAAGTGATATCCATAAAAAATATAAGGGATTTGCGTTGGACATTCCCCGGCTGCAGATTCCCCGGGGATTTGCCACGGCGCTGATCGGGGAAAACGGCGCGGGAAAGACCACGCTGCTGAACCTTTTGTCGGGCATCCGGCTGGACTATCGGGGACAGATTCTGTACTTTGAGGAGAAAGCGGGTATTGACGATCCGGGGGTGCGGGACCGCATCGGTTACACCGGCCCGGGCAGTTATTATCTGCCACATTGGACAGTAAAACAGGTGGAAGATGCCAATCGGCTGTTATTCCCCCGATTTCGGCAGGAAGATTACAGAAAGCTGTGCAGGGAGCTGGCAATTCCCGGGGAAGGGGGTAAGGAGGCCCGAAATCTTTCCGATGGCAACCGCATGAAGCTGATGCTGGCGGCGGTTCTGTCAAGGGACACGGAACTTTTGCTGCTGGATGAGCCGGCTTCCCCCCTGGACCCTCTGATGCGGGATAAACTGTGCGATCTGATCCGGGAGTATCTGGCCAGCCGGGAGGGGGAGAGGAGCGTTTTCTTTTCCACTCACAATGTGGCGGATATGGAGAATGTGACGGACTACGCCATCATTATGGAGCAGGGGCGGATAGTGGAACAGGACTTTGTGGAAAATCTGAAGGAAAAATATGTGCTGGTAAAGGGAGATGCGGAGGATGCCGAGAAAGCGGCTCCTCTGCTGGTGACCCAGACTCGGAACCGCTATGGGTTTGAGGGTATCTGTCTGGCGGAGAGGATGGACCGGCTGGCGGGGATGCATGTGGCGGTGGAGACTCCTTCCCTGTCCCAGATCTGCGTGGCGGTGATGAAATCCCACAGTCGGCTGCAATATTCAGGATCATTTGGGAGGTAAATATGAGACAGATTAGAGCCTACTTGCTTTTTACAGGTTGGAGATACAAGCTGGTGATGTTTCTGGGGCTGCCTGGAGCAGTGCTTGCAGGGGGATGGCTCTGGCGCAGCTTTACGGTTGTTTCTTCCGACGGGGGAGGGCCGGGATTTCATCTTTTCAGTCATCTTTCCGGCTCAGAAGGATTCCGCATTCTGACGGCAATGCTGCTGATTTTCACAGAGATCCTGTCGGATCAGGCAGTCTTTAACGGCATTCAGTCAAAAAGAGGGTATAAGCTGGATTTTTTAAAGACATCTCCCCGGGGCCGGGAAGTTTTATGGCAGGGATTGACGGGAGACCTGGTCAGGAGAATGCTGACAGCGGGAGCCTGTGCCTGCGCGGTCTGGGTGACAAAGGTTCTGACTCTGGACGGCGGTCTGGCCCGGGGGCTGGGCCTGGTGTTGGCAGTATTTTCTCTGGAAACTTTGGGCCTGTTCATTTCCCGTTTTACCCGTTCCATTCTGTTATGTTTGTACACGGCCTACGGCTGTGCCGCAGCAGGCGTAATCCTTCCGCCTTTTTTCAGATAGTACAAAGTATCCAGCATAATATAAATACTGGAATTAAATTTATCCTTTTCCAGAAATTCTTTGATTTGCGCCGCGTCCATGCCTCTTTCGGCCAACAGCTTTGCGTCCAGCACAGACTGCCTCTGGGTTACGGAAATCCTCTGATTGTTTACCACCTGTACTTTTCCGTCAAAATCCTCCGCAAGCATAATTGCGCTCTGGCAGGAACCGGAAAGGCCGCTGCTCATGGGAATATGTACCACCTCGTCATATTCCGCAAGAGCCTCTTTCCACAAATTCATTACCGCCTCGGGACTGGGCTGGCTGGTCACCACATCCGCCCCGGACAGAAGGCGCTCATAAAATTCCTCCTGGTTTAAGGTAATATCCTCAAAAAAATTCTCCTCGTTAATCATAAAGGGCATTGGCAGGACAATCACGCCAAGTTCCTTCGCCTCCGCCTGTGTAATACCGCTGTTTGAATCCGTTACGACTGCAATTTTCTTACTCACGATTTTCTCAATCCTTTCTTTCTACGAAATACATCTTACTGTCAGATTGTTCTAAAGTCAATAAAATTTCCAGTATTTTCATCTAAGTACCGTTTAAGGGAAGCGTATTTTTCTCCCGCAAGCTCCCTGTCTTTTGCCAGAATACCGTCTACGGTGACACTGATTTTCTTTAAGATTTCCGCGTCCTGATAGATGTCCGCTATCTTAAATTCCATCTCTCCGCTCTGG
>OFGE01002693.1_pt1 | contig 12759 bp, 7 predicted proteins | sample 1521681 | NCBI WGS metagenome assembly OFGE01 (sample SAMEA3504093, study PRJEB24116) | mouse gut metagenome | biome: mouse gut; feature: mouse-associated habitat; material: faeces | place: Denmark | collected 2011 | reverse complement strand
TGACAGCCCATAAATCCAAAGGTCTTGAAGCGGACTATGTGATAATTCTCCAATGTAATAAGGACACATATGGATTTCCGTCCCTGGTCAATGATGACCCTGTGCTAAATTATGTTTTGACAAAGAGCGACCAATATCCTTATGGCGAAGAAAGGAGATTGTTCTATGTTGCAATTACAAGGGCGAAGATAAGGACTTTCGTATTATATGACAAGCGTTTTCCGTCTGTGTTTGTTGATGAAATTCTGCATCCCGAAAAAATTACAGAAAAAAGTTATGAAAAGCATCCAAATGCGAATAAAAGATGGACACGCAATGCCGATAACTTTCTAATGACGCTGTATCATGAGGGGAAAAGCATAAAATATATTGCAGCAAAAATGGGAAGAAGCCAAACATCAATAGTGATGCGTTTAGGAAAACTTGAAGGGAACAAATAACTAAAAACCATTGTGTATTATGATACCCCTTCGATATAATCGTATCGGAGGGGTATCATATGTCAGAATTTGAGGATGATTCCGGCATTTGCAACGAATCCGTCAAGGGGGGCGTATATGTCACGGAATTCGGGATTGCTGATGCTTCCTGTATATATGGTGTCAAAGCGGGTCTGTCTGCGGTCGGTGAAGTTCTCGAAGTTGGCGTATATAGAGAATTTATCCCAAATCTTCTGTATCATGAACCCCATCGTCACATAGTCCTTTCCCATCAATCCGTCAGTGAGATGCTGCTCGCCGACATAGTACAGCTCATATCCTATCCTCCAGCTGTCCTCTACCTCATACATCAGCATAGAGTTCAGGCGATGTTTCGGAGTGAGGGTTTTCCTGTGGTTCATGCCGTTTTCCTTTATCCTGGCATCGGTGTAGGTGTATCCGAGAAAGAGACTGAAATCAGAGTACATCACTTTTACGTTAGTCTCAGCACCTTTGCTGTTCATGTTGCCTGCGATGTTGTAGAAACGGTACAGGCCGTCGGACTCTTTTTTGAGTTCGAGCGGGTGACGGAGATAGGTATAGAAGAAGAGCTGATTCACAGTGAATAGTACACGTCCGTCGGCTATGGAGGTGCGGTAGTTGAAATCAAGGTTGGCTCCGTAGCTACGTTCGAGCTTATTGAATTCCTTGTCGATAGGGAGCACGTTCTCATATTGCAGCCTTTCGCTCTCTTCCGAGAATATTGACGGTGGCTTGTAGCCGAATCCTCCGCCTATGCGTGTGGAGAACTTATTGTTGAACCTGTATAGGGCTGATATGCGTGGCAGTATTGCAAAGCCGTAGTCGTGAACGTAATCTCCGCGCAAGCCGCTTTCAATTACCATGTTTTCGCTGATGTTGACGGTGTTCTGAACGAAGGCTCCGAAAGTGTTCAGGCTGAAGTCCCTGGCAGGGATGGATGTGAGCTGCTTTTCATCGAAGTGTTCGGTCCAGGCGTTGGCTCCGGCAATCCATTCGCATTTCTCTCGGGTGTTGATGTATGACAATTCGCTGAATGATGACCACTGGTCGCCTTTGAAGCGGTAGTCAGGGATCTCTAATCTGCGGCGGAACAATGTCACACTGTTCTTTACATTGAGACTGCTGTTGCCATTTAGCTTGTGTTTTACATTCAGTCGTGAGGAGTAGCGTTGGGAGCTGTTTTTCTCGAAATACGGATGGTCGGAGGTGTGACCGTGCTTTATGTAGTGTATGTCGCCTCCCAGACGGTCCTCGATCATAGCTTCTATGCCGAGGCTTGCGATGGTGTTTTCGCTTGGGTAGAGGAATATGGTGGGATTGAGTGTGAACCGGTCAAATTCAGGTATGGCGGTAAATCCTACATCGGATGGGTCATATGCCCAGTTGCGGTTGTAGGAGGCAAAGACTGTGGTGCCTGCTTTGTTGAAACGTTGAGAGTAGAATGTGTTCACATCAAGCCCTTTAGCTGTGGTGCCGTTGAGCTGAACCTGGAAATCACGCTTTTCTTCAGGGGTCTTTGACACAAGATTGACAAGACCTGCTATGGCTCCGCCGCCATAAAGCGTACTTGATGAGCCTTTGATAATCTCAACCTGTTTGAGATCAAGCGGAGGTGTCTGTAAAAGCCCCAGACCGGCAGCCGCGCCCGAGAAGACCGGAAATCCGTCTTTCAGTATCTGAGTGTATTTCCCGTCAAGTCCCTGTATCTTTATGAGGGAGTTGCCCGATATAGCCGATGTCTGTTGGGTCTGTATGCCGGTGCTTTCGCTGAGGAGCATACGGATGTCGCCAGGTTTCATGAGGCTCTTTTCTTCCAGTTCCTCTGAGCCGATGAACTCCACGCGTGTAGGGAGGTCATTGAATGTGCGTGTGCCGCGAGTGGCTGTTACCACCACCTCTTCAAGCTCGTTTTCTTCCTCTTCCAAGGATATTATGACAGTTTTGTCGGGTGATTGAAGCGGGAATGTGAATTTTTTTCGTTCAGTCTCGAATCCGGTGCATGAGAATATGATGGTGTGTGTGCCGTCAGGGATACCTGTGATGGTTACAATCCCTTCTGCATCGGACATTGCCCCTTTGTTGCTGCCTTGCAGGATGGCTGTGGCTCCGATAAGGGTTTCGCCACAATCTCCGTCGATGATTTTGGCTTTGAATATGTTTTGTGCACAGACTGACTGTAGCGATAAAAGCATTATCGCTATGAATATAGATAGTTTTTTCATTGTTAAGATGATTTATGATTGGTGTGGAAATACGGGTCACGACTGTATTAGTCATGACCATGTTATTACTGACCGATAATAGTCGTTTAACAATGGACAGGAGGGGGCGTGTCGACCGATATGAAAATGTAGGGGATCTTGTCGGATGCCGGTAGCAGGTAGTCTATGTGTGCATAATTGATATGGACGGCGGTTGTAGTCCGGGGTGTCACTACGAATCCCGAACAGGTGGTGCATGCTATGAACGGTGAGCAGCAATTGCAATCGCTGTCACATTCTTTTCCGCAATTGTCATCGGCACAGGAACACTTAGTTTCATGCAGCACACATGTGTCATGCTCAAATGCAGGAGCTGTGCACATAAGCATAATAAAGGTGGCTAATATGAATGAGATAAAGCGCATGAGTAGAGCGTGCCGTTCTGAAATCCGTCTGCAAAGGTACAAAAAATGTAACTATTCAGCGAATCGGCAATAGAGGTGGCCTTGGTCGATAATTCAATTTAATCAACTGAATATCATAAAATTAATAGTGGTTTTATTTGCGTATATCAAATAAAACCACTATCTTTGTATCTGTGAAACAGCAGGTTAACGACATAAATTCGACTTTGACCGGACTATTGTCCGAGCTTAAGGAGCTGCGGGGAACGATTGACTCCCAACACTCCGAAATATGCTCGCTTAACCGCAATATAGACAAACTGCTGAAAGAAAACCGTGAGCTGCGCAAGCGGCTGGAGAAATACGAAAATCCCCCAAAGGACTCCGGCAATAGCAGTACGCCGCCATCGAAAGAGCCAGTCAAATCAGAAATAGAACGTCGGACAAAGTCGTTGAGGAAGAAGTCGGACAAGTCCGTTGGCGGTCAACCGGGCCATGAAGGGACGACCCGCAAAATGGAGGAGATTCCCGATGAGATTGAATGTATCTCATCGCACTTTTGCACGCAGTGCGGCAGAGACCTGTCAGATGTTGATGGCGAGCTTGACTATGTCACTCAAGAGATAGACCTGCCGCAGATACGCCCCATCTGTCGTGAGCGCAGATTTTATAAAAAGGTCTGCTCCTGCGGTTGTTGCAACCGTGATTATGCTCCGCGCAAGAGAGGCGGTAACGCCATAACCTTCGGCAAGAACATCCGTGCGGTTGCAACATATCTGAGCGTGGTGCAGTGTATGCCTTATGAGCGGCTGCAGTCGTTGTTTGAGACAATGTTCAATGTCAGAATCAGTCAGGGAACGCTGGCCAATATCGTCCGTGAGATGCTTGAAAAATCACGCCCTGCCATTGACTTGATAGAACGCATGATCAGGGAATCCGCAATAGTGGGCTTCGATGAATCGGGATGTTACACCGATGGGAAACTCAACTGGTCATGGATTGCGCAGACAACGTATCTGACTCTCGTGTTCCGGGGAGCGGGACGCGGGGCGAAAGTGCTTGAGGAACGCTTCGGTGACTCACTGAAGAATATGGTTGCCGTGACAGACCGCCATAGCGCATACTTCGCCATCGACTTCCTCAACAATCAGATATGTCTGGCTCATCTGCTGAGGAATCTCGAATATCTCAACGATATAGACAAAGAACAGACATGGGCGAAGGAGGTTCAGACGCTATTGCGCGAAGCTATCCATCTGCGAAACGAAAAGCCCTCCGATATAATTCACAAAGAGAGCTGGCTCACCCGACTTGATGATTTGCTCAAACGGAACCTTGACAATCTGCGAAAAGAGTTCAATGAGCTGAAACGGGGAATTATAAAATGTCGGGACTACATCTTCAACTTCCTTGAGAATCCGGCAATACCATCGGACAACAACGGCTCCGAGCGCGGAATCCGAAAACTCAAGGTCAAACAGAAAATATCAGGTTGCTTCCGTTCCGATACCGGCGCCGATGCCTTCCACGCTCTCCATTCCATTGCCGACACGGCATGGAAAAACGGACAATCCCCTCTTGATGCCATCCTTGCTCTCGTCTGATAAAGGCGAGCCATTCCGGCATATCGGTTCTTTGGCTGAATAGTTACCAAAAAATGACGGAAAATTAAAAAAAATTAAAAAAAAATAAAAAGCAGAGTTCATGCAGTCATGATTTAAGGTATTGCTAACATCAGGGAGGATGGTTGATGTGAATTTTTTATGTTTTTAGTGCACATTCTGACTGTGGGATGATGCAAGGTATGGACGATTTGAGTATTTTTGCGGAGATTAATTTTTAGTAATGTGTGTCATGAATGAAAAATTTGAGAATTCTCCGGCACTGATAGTCGGTATCGGGGAGTTGCTGTGGGATGTTCTGCCTGACGGAAAGAAGATAGGTGGTGCGCCATGTAACTTTGCTTATCATGTGTCGCAGTTCGGGCTGCCAGCCATTGGGGTGAGTGCAGTAGGCAATGATGATCTGGGCGAGGAGCTTAAAGCTGCGGTCCTGGCAAGGGATATAGAATGTAATATTGCGGAAGTGGACTATCCCACCGGCACGGTACAGGTGAGCCTTGACGCTGCCGGTGTGCCTTGCTATGATATAAAGGAGGGTGCTGCCTGGGATAATATACCGTTTACTGATGCGCTCCGTGACATTGCGTCGGTGACGCGTGCTGTGAGTTTCGGCTCCCTGGCTCAGCGCAGCGAGGTGTCGCGTGCTACCATAAAGGCATTCCTGGACGCCATGCCTGACGGAGACGGACAATATAAGGTGTTTGACATAAACCTGCGGCTCAGTTTCTATACACCGCAGGTGATATCCGATTCTCTTGCACGCTGCAATGTGCTCAAGATTAATGATGAGGAACTTGAGGTGGTGAGCGGGATGCTCGGCATCAGCGGTGGCAGCCAGCAGGAAAGATGCATTGCATTGCTTGAGAAATATGGACTCAGGACATTGATTCTCACATGCGGAGTGAACGGCAGCTATGTGTTCACCGGTAAGGAGGTGTCGTTTGTGGAGACACCACGTGTGGATGTCGTTGATACCGTAGGTGCCGGCGACTCATTCACAGGGGCGTTTGTGGCAGGAATGCTGAGCGGAATGCCACTGAGAGAAGCCCACAGGCTTGCAGTAGACACATCGGCATATGTGTGCTCGTGTGCAGGTGCCATGCCGAAACTTCCTGACAGCCTTGTAGGAAGGGTGCCGAGGTTATAGACCAGAGGTCTTTCCCCAAGAGCCACGGTCGAGAGAGCGGTAGGCGAGGGCTTCGTAAAGATGATCGCTGAGGATCGGTGATGAGGCTGCCTCCGATATGCTTTTGGTGTCGGTCGGGTCAAAGTGTTCCCGCGTGGCATAGTCAAGGTCGGCTATGGTACGTGCCACTTTCAGGATGCGGTCGTAGGCTCGCGCCGACATGTCGAGGCGGGTCATTGTATCCCTTAGCAGCCGTGTGCACTCCCCGTCGAGTGTGGTGTGGACTGAGAGCAGACGATGGGTCATCTGGGCATTGCAGTGGATATGCCTCTCAAGGGAGAATCTATGGTCCTGGAGCAGTCGTGCTCTAATAACGCGGTCCCTTATGTCGGCACTTGTCTCCGCTGGGTTCTTGTCGATAAGGCTGTCAAACGGCACTGGAAAGATCTCCACCTGTAAGTCAATGCGGTCAAGCAGTGGCCCGGATATGCGGTTGAGGTACTTCTGCACCGCTCCAGGGGAGCATGTGCACTCCTTTGTGGGGTGGTTGTAGTAGCCGCACGGACATGGATTCATGGATGCGACAAGCATAAATCCGGTCGGGTAGTCGATAGTGTATTTGGCGCGTGATATGGTTATGTGCCTGTCCTCCAATGGCTGCCGCATCACTTCGAGGACCTGTCGGGAAAATTCAGGGAATTCGTCCATGAACAGCACGCCGTTATGAGCGAGTGAGATTTCGCCGGGTACAGGGTTGCTCCCTCCGCCGACGAGTGCTACAGGTGATATGGTGTGATGTGGCGACCGGTAAGGGCGTGATGTCATGAGCCGCGAACCGCTTTTGAGACGTCCAGCCACAGAGTGTATCTTGGTGGTCTCAAGAGCCTCGGAGAGAGTGAGTGGCGGCAGTATGGTAGGCAGCCGTTTTGCCATCATTGATTTGCCTGACCCGGGAGGTCCGACAAGCAGTATGTTGTGTCCGCCGGCACAGGCTACCTCAAAAGCACGTTTCACTGGCTTCTGTCCCTTTACCTCGGAGAAATCGCAGTCGAATATTCCGGACGAGCGGGTGAATTCCTGCCGTGTGTTCACGACTGTCGGAGCCAATGAGGATTTCCCTGTGAAAAAATCTATGACTTCCGATAGGGAGCTCACGCCGTAGACATCCAGGTTGTTTACTACAGCAGCTTCCGATACATTTGCCTTAGGGACTATCATCCCTTTGAAGCCGAGTTCACGTGCCTTGATTGCCATGGGTAGCGCACCGCGTATTGGTAGCACAGAGCCGTCCAGTGACAATTCCCCCATTATCATGTAACTTTCCAGCGGGTGGGAGCATCTTATCTGCTCGGTGGCTGCAAGTATGCCTATGGCGATGGGAAGGTCGTAGGCGGCACCCTCTTTGCGCACATCTGCCGGTGACAGGTTGACCACTATGCGTCGGCGCGGCAAGGAGAAGCCGCATTGAGTCATTGCCGATACCACACGCTCGTGGCTCTCCCTGACGGCTGTGTCCGCCATCCCGACGAGCGAGAATGACACCCCTTTGTCGGACGCTACTTCGATGGTTACGATTATGGCGTCTATGCCTTGCACGGCGGCTCCGTAGGTCTTGATAAGCATGTTTGTGTGGTATTAGGTTTGTGTGGTAATTGATATGGCGTATAGATGTGCCTGGTCAGGTAGCTTTTTCCTCTCCGATCACTTCCTGTAGGATTGCGACTGCGGTCTCTACGGAAGGGACATTTAGGAAAGCGAACGACTTCCGCTCATTCCTGTCGCGTATCTGCACACGTCGCGGATGGGAAGTGAGGTAGCCTATGAGGCGTCCGAACATGTCGCTCTGATAGTATGCCTTGTTGCTGTCGTCAACAAAATAGGTGAACATCTTTCCTTGTTTCAGAGCCACTTTCTCGATGCCGAGGCGGCGTGCGAGCCTGCGTAGACGCGGTATGCGGAGCAGTTCGAGAGTCACGTCAGGAATGTTGCCGAAGCGGTCGGTGAGGCGTGAGCGGAATGCCATCAGGTCGCTCTCACGCTCTATGCCGTCGAGTTCCTGATAGAGTGCTATACGCTCGCTTTCTGTCGGCACATAATCGGCAGGCAGGAGGAGTTCCATGTCGCTTTCTATCACGCAGTCGGCTACATATTCCTCATCCGCGCTCTCCAAAGTCTCAGCCTTGTCGAGCCCTGCAAACTCCTGTGTGCGGAGCTCTGTCACAGCTTCCTTGAGAATCTTCTGGTAGGTTTCATATCCGAGGTCGGCAATGAAGCCGCTTTGCTCCGCGCCAAGCAGGTTGCCCGCACCGCGGATATCAAGGTCCTGCATGGCTATGTGGATGCCGCTCCCAAGTTCGCTGAAGCTTTCTATCGCCTGGAGGCGACGTCGGGCTACAGGTGTGAGTGGTATATGAGGCGGCACAAGCAGATAGCAGAAAGCCTTGCGGTTGCTGCGCCCTACACGTCCTCGCAGCTGATGGAGCTCGGATAGTCCGAAGTTCTGAGCGTTGTTGACTATTATGGTGTTGACGTTTGGCATGTCTATGCCGCTCTCTATTATAGTGGTGGCTATGAGCACATCATAGTCATGGTTGGCGAAGTCGATGATGACCTTCTCAAGCTGCTCGGGGGGGAGCTGTCCGTGTCCCACTATTACACGAGCATCAGGCACGAGGCGTTTCACCTGTGCTTCGAGATCGTAGAGCCCTTCGATGCGGTTGTTGACTATGAACACCTGTCCGTTGCGTGACAGCTCGAAGTTGACAGCCTCGCTTATGATGTCGTCGTTCCCGGCGTTGACCGAGGTGATGATCGGATACCGGTTGGGAGGAGGGGTGTTGATGGATGATAGGTCGCGGGCACCCATCAGGGAGAATTGTAGAGTGCGTGGAATCGGTGTCGCACTCATGGTGAGGGTGTCGACATTTGTCTTTAGCTGCTTGAGTTTCTCTTTTACGGCAACGCCAAATTTCTGCTCCTCGTCGATAATAAGGAGCCCGAGATCTTTGAACCGCACCTCCTTGCCTATTATCTTGTGGGTGCCTATCAGTATATCGATCTTTCCTTCGGCGAGATTGCTTACTATCTCTTTGACCTGTTTGGCTGTGCGTGCGCGTGACAGGTAGTCCACTCGCACAGGCAGTTCCTTGAGCCGTTCGGAGAATGTCCGGAAATGCTGATAGGCAAGTACGGTTGTGGGGACGAGCACTGCGGTCTGCTTGCCGTCGACCGCAGCCTTGAATGCGGCTCGTATAGCCACTTCGGTCTTTCCGAATCCAACATCGCCGCATATGAGACGGTCCATGGGTTTCGGGCTCTCCATATCGGCTTTCACGGCTCTGGTGGCAGTCAGCTGGTCAGGGGTGTCTTCGTAGATGAATGAGGCCTCAAGCTCTTGTTGCAGGTAGCTGTCAGGGGCGAAAGCATGCCCTTGCTCCTCTTTTCGTGCGGCATAGAGCCGGATGAGGTCGCGGGCTATGTCCTTCAGCTTGCTTTTGGTCCGTTCTTTCAGCTTGTTCCATGCCCCGGTGCCGAGTTTGTTGATTTTAGGGGGCACACCCTCCTTGCCACGGTATTTGGCAAGCTTGTGCAGCGCGTGTATGGATACGAAGATTATGTCGTCGTTGGCATATACGAGCTTTATCATCTCCTGTGTGCGTCCGTTGACATTTGTGCGTAGGAGTCCGGCGAATCGGCCCACGCCGTGGTCGACATGCACTATGTAGTCGCCCGGCTCTATCGCACTCAGTTCTTTGAGCGACAGAGCGAGCTTGCCCGAGCGGGCGCGGTCACTTTTAAGTGTGTACTTGTGGAAACGGTCGAATATCTGATGGTCCGTGAACACGCACATCCTGAGCCCCTTGTCGCTGAACCCTTCATGTAATGTGGGCAGGACAGGGGAGAATGATATGGTGGAGTTGCCCCGGTCGGCAAATATTGCATTGAGACGTTCGATCTGTTTCTCGCTGTCGCTTAGTATATATATAGTGTAGCCGTCATTTATGAATTGTGTGAAGGAGTCGGCTATGAGGTCGAAGTTCTTGTGGTAGATAATCTGGGGAGAGCATCCGAAGTCGATGCTTGCTCCTGCCTCGGTGTCGGGGCGGGCTCCGGATGTGAATCGCAGCTGACGGAATCCTGCAAACTGACGGCTGAACTCATCGGCGTCGACCACCTGGTTCATAGCCGCAGAGTCACCTTCGCCTGCTATAAGTGCGCTTTGTGAGAAGTCTTCGCCTGCGATGGCACGTATGCGGCTCACAGTATAGTCGGCATCGCGCACCACAAACAGTGTCGAACTGTCGATGTAGTCAAGCAATGATCCGCCCGACGAGCTTTCCGAGGCTATGCCCGAGGTGATCGATACCTCGTTAAGTTTCTGCTCCGATAGCTGTGTCTCGATATTGAAGAGACGGATAGAGTCAATTTCGTCACCGAAGAAGTCGATGCGAAGCGGGAGTTCATTGCTGTAGCCGAATATGTCGAGAATGGAGCCTCGGGAGGCAAACTGTCCAGGCTCATACACATAGTCCACTTCGGAAAAACCGTTGCCTCTCAGCCATTTTATGATGTCTGTGAGGTCATATTCCCCTCCCGAGACAAGGTGGATGGTGTGCTCGTCGATGGTCCTGCGCGATGCGACCTTCTCAGCCAACGCCTCGGGATATGTGACCACATATTGAGGTGCTGAGTCCAAGTGCCAGCGGTTGAGAGCTTCGGTGCGGAGTATCTGTGAGGGAGGGTCGACCTGTCCGTACTTTATGTCACGCTTGTAGCCCGACGGGAACATAGCCACCTTTTCTTCGCCTATTATTCTCGTTAGGTCGTGATAGATATAGCCGGCATCGTCGAGCGAGTCAGCCACGACAACAGTGGGAGCTTTGCGGGCAGGCATGGCTCCGAGCATCATAGCGGGAGCTGACCCGGCAAGATTGTATACCGAGATTATCCTGGTGCGGCTGCCGAGGGCTTTCCTGAGGGCTTCGCCGCGAGGTGAGGAAAGGATTTTTTCGCTGAGTTCCTGGAGGGTCATTGTGTTTGCCGGAATGGCAAATTACGGGTGAATTATAGAGTTGTAGCGAGGTGTGGTTAGCACCGTTACGGCGGTATCGACGGTCTGGTCGTTGCGGAGCGAGTTGATGATCTCGCCTTTCTGATGATAATATCTGCTCACGATTTCTCCTGCAAGATAAGGGGAGATGTTCTTGCGGTTGATGTCAAGGTCATGGTTGAGGTCATGTTTCATCATTCCGGCAAGCACATCGAACTGAGCTTTGGTCGAGTCGTTCATGTATCCTTCTGCTTCGGCTATCTTTCGAAGCTGGTCTACCGCGCTTTCACACACCTTATCGTAGTTGAAGCGTGCAGGGTCGATGAATTTTTTGAACTCCTCGTAGATGGTATCGGTGATCTCGAATTCCTCGGGAGCTGGTATGCTGCTATGGGTGGCGGCATAACGGTTGGCGAAATCGAAAGCCCAATTGTCGCGCACCACATTGTAGGTGAGACGGTTCACTTCGGGCAATTCAATCTTTATGTCGGGTGTGATGCCTCCGCCGTCACGCACCTCTCGTCCGCCGGCTGTGTGGAACACGGTGGTCAGCGAGTCGGGGATTCGCGCCACTGTGCCGTCGGGGTTGCGGTGGGAGTAGTCGATCGCCTGTATGAGCCTGCCCGAGGGTATGTAGTATTTTGCTATGGTGACTTTGAGGAGGCCGTCGTAAGGGAGCTGGCGGGTGGATTGCACGAGTCCTTTCCCGAACGAGCGGTTGCCTATCACAACACCTCGGTCAAGGTCCTGGATGGCTCCGGTCACGATTTCGGAAGCTGATGCCGATGCGCCGTCAATGAGCACGGCAAGAGGAATCTTAGTATCCACTGGAGCCACAGATGTCTTGTAGACCTTCTCGTTAAGCACACCTTTGCCACGAGTGTTAAGCACGGTGGTCCCTTTCGGAAGGAAGAGTCCGAGTATCTGCACCGCGCTTTCAACGAGTCCGCCACCGTTGCTGCGGAGGTCGAGAACTATGCCTTTGGCTCCGTCCTTGATGAGTTTTTCGAGGGCTTCCCGCACTTCGGGATAGCTTTTCTCGGAGAATGTGTTGAGGCTTATGTAGCCCACATTGTCCTTGAGCATACCGTAGTAAGGCACGGACGGTATCTGAATCTTTGCACGCTTGATGTCAAACGAAAGTATGGAATCCTTTACATAAGGGCGGTTGACCAGTACACGCAGCATGGTGCCGTTCTGTCCCTTAAGATGCTCGCTTACCTTGGAGGATTTCCATCCTGCCACCGAGTCGGAGTCGATCATCACTATTAGGTCGCCCGGACGGAGGCCTGCGCGCTGTGCCGGGCTCCCCTCGTAAGGGTCGGCGATTATCACGCCTCTGGGGGTCTCCTGTATCACCGAGCCTATGCCGCCGTATTCGCCGGTGGTCATGGTGCGGAACTGTTCCTGCTCCTTGGCGGGGATGTATTCAGTGTACGGGTCAATGTCGTTGAGCATCGCAGCTATGGCTGTGTTGATGGACTTCTCGGCATCGATCGAGTCGACGTAGAAAGTCTGCAACTCTTTATACAGAGAGTTGAAGATATCGAGATTTCGCGATATATCGCTTTTTTTGCTACGTGTTGCAGCCGAAGCGAGCATGGACAGCACGATGAGAGCGGCGGCGAAAAGGGTCAGTTTCTTCATAGGGGATATTATGGTCGTTGAAAACGTGGGTATAAAATTACTCAATTTCTATTACTTATATAACACGCCACGAGTCAAAAAGTCAAAAAATCACTTTAAAAATTAAATTTTTTGCGAAAAGGTTGCACATTTCAAATTTTAGATGTAATTTTGCATCGCAAATGCAGAAAGAGAGTTTTCAGCGGATGCAAAAAATGCTTCAGTAGCTCAGTTGGTTAGAGCACCTGACTGTTAATCAGGGGGTCGTT
>OFGE01002691.1_pt1 | contig 12763 bp, 13 predicted proteins | sample 1521681 | NCBI WGS metagenome assembly OFGE01 (sample SAMEA3504093, study PRJEB24116) | mouse gut metagenome | biome: mouse gut; feature: mouse-associated habitat; material: faeces | place: Denmark | collected 2011 | reverse complement strand
CGCCCGTCAGCCCGCCGCCAAAACAAAACGGATGTTGCATAATCGCGCCGGTTTGTGTTACTATTGTCACAGAGGTTCCCAAGCGCCGTGTCAGTTATGCGGAATGTCTGAAATGGGGGAAACGGATGGATATTCGTGTCTTAAAGTATTTTGTACGGGTGGCCAAAAGCCGGAACTTTACCAGGGCGGCGGAGCAGTTATATATTTCCCAGCCGGCTTTGAGCAAGATGATTAAGAAGCTGGAGGCGGAGCTCGGAGTGCCCCTGTTTGACATCCGAACCAACGGAGTCTATTTGACGGACTACGGTCAGCAGCTATACCAGCGTGCCGTTCCGCTTTTGGCCGAGTTTGACTCCCTGTCTAATTTTGTGAAGGAGAGCCAGGCAAGACCCACGGGAAAGCTGCGGATCGGCGTGACTCCCATGCTTGCCACCCTGTATATGGTGGACATTATCACGGAGTTCAGCCGTCATTGGCCGGAAATTGAGCTTCAAATTATTGAGGACGGCAGTATTGCCCTGCGTAAGACACTGCTCAACGGGGACCTGGACATGGTGTTGTGCATCACAGGAGACGAGGTCGCGGGGCTTCAGGATACGATCCTGTTTGAGGATGAGATGGTTGTGGTTGTCTCTGTGGAGAACGCGCTGTCCAGCCAATCCAGCATCCGGTTTGAACAGCTGGAGGGTCAGCTGTTTAACCTGTACAGCCAATACGCCTCACTGTCCCGTCAGATTACGGAGCGTTGTGTCAAATCAGGGTTCATTCCGAAGATCAATATCTCCAGCAGCAAGGTAAACTTTATGCTTCAAATGACGGAACACAACCGAGGGATCTGCATCCTGCCCCGCCCTTATGCCCTGCGGGGCCTGCGGGCCAATCTGAAAATGATTCCGTTTGCGGAAAAGTTCCCTTGGCAGGGCTGTATCGTATCCAATCAAAAGAGGTATAAACCCAATGTCGCCCAAATCTTTGAGAAATTCGTACTGGATTATTTTCGCTCCTATCGAGCGGGCAGCCAGCAGGCCGGAGAAACTGAATCTGATTTTTAAGCGGGAGCCGGAACATAATGTCCGGCTCCTGTTTCATTGCATGGCAAAATAGTTTTGAAGCGTTATTTTATCATAGCTTTTAGTTATGACCGAATAACTTATCTGTCTTGGACGGGAGGTGGAATATGATATATGATAAACATACAAAAAAACCGGACAACGACGGATATAATTGGCAAAATTGAAGCACAGTGTCCGGATGAAACGGAGGGAAATGCGATGTATGAACGGAACCTGGAACCGTATCGAGACAGGCTTTTCGGCCTGATTGACGAGTCCCGCATCCGCTGTACAGAAATTCCGAGGCCGTCCAAGGAGGTTATCCAGCAATTTTACCAGTATGCAGGCGGCCTGACACCGACCGTCTCTGACATTCTGGACGCCATGGGGATTCTCGGCGCCGTGTCTGCCAGCGTACTGCGGCCGGTGGTCCCCGGAAAAACGATCATTGGTCCTGTGGTCACACTGCGGTACGTGTTTGAACGGAAAACACCGACCCAGGGGTTTTTAGAGAAAAACCGGGGCCATATGGCGGACCGGGACGCCTACGCGGTGGCACAGCCGGGCGACGTGGTCGTCTACGACGCGGACGGGCGTGAGGTCTCCTGCCAGGGCGGTATGTCCTCCAATGTGGCTGTAAAGTCCGGAATCGCCGGGACAATCTGTGACGGAGGCGTCCGGGATGTGGAGGAAATGCGCAGACTGGGCTATCCGGTCTGGTCCCGCCATATCACGCCAATCACGGGAAAATTCCGGATTGAGGCGGCGGAGATCAACGCCCCGGTCGTGATAAACGGAATACAGGTCTGCCCCGGCGACCTCTGCATCGCCGACGACAACGGAGTTGTCTTTGTCCCTCACGACCGCATCCTCGCGGTGCTGGAACGGGTCAAGGCGGCCGACGCAAAAGAGAAAAGGGTTATGGAGGCGTTTCATGCGGGCGGCAGCATTGCCGAAGTGCTGGAAATCCTTCCAGCGGCCCAGTGGTAAGCCCTAACGGTATATGTTACAGGTTCCTGTAGCAATATAAATGTAAAAAAGGAGATTATGCACATGAAAAAGGTTCTTGCAACGGCACTTGCTCTGGCTATGACCCTGAGCATCACCGCCTGCGGCGGCGGCGCCAGCAGTTCCGGTCAACCAGGCGGCACCTCCGGCGGCCCGTCCAACAGCGGGACCCCGAGTACAGCCAGCGTGACCATTCAGCTGGGGCACGGTCAGACCGAGGCCCACCCCTACCATCTGGGTGCGGCAAAGTTTGCCGAGCTGGTGGATACCTACACCAATGGCACGGTAAAGGTGGAGATTTTCCCCAACGGTACCCTCGGCGCGGAGCGCGACATGGTAGAGGGCGTCAGCATGGGGACCGTCAACGCCTGTATCACAACAAACGCTCCGCTGACCAACTTCAAATCTAACTTCAACGTATATGAGTTCCCCTACCTCTTTGCCAGCCGGGAGGAAGCTCACAAGGTGCTGGACAGCGAGATCGGCCAGAGCCTGATGGACGAGCTGGAGAGCATTAACATCGTGGGGCTGGCTTACTTTGAAAACGGTTTCCGCAACATCACCAACAACAAGCGTGAAATCACATCGGTACAGGATCTGAACGGCCTGAAGATCCGTACGATGGAATCTGAAATCCATCTGGCCGCCTTCCGGGCCATGGGCGCCAATCCCACCCCCATGAACTGGGGGGAAGTCTACACCGCCCTGGCTCAAGGCACCATTGACGGCCAGGAAAATCCCGCCATGGCAATCCTGGACGGCAAGATCTATGAGGTAAACCGGTATCTCTCCCTCACCGAGCACTTCTACTCTCCCGCTGAGCTGCTCATCAGCGCCGACCTGTTCAACAGCCTGACCGCGGAACAGCAGGAGGGTGTGAAAAAGGCCGCCGCCGAAGCCTGCACATATCAGCGTGAGCAGGCCGGTGAGTTCAATCAGAACAAGCTGGATACCCTGAAGGAGAACGGAATGACCATCGCCGAGGTGGATAAGTCCTCCTTCCAGGAGGCGACCCAGAGCGTATACGACGACTATCAGAGCCAGTACGGTGCTCAGCTGGATGAGATTCGCGCCATGCTGAAGTAAACAGCCCTGTTCATTTGGCCTGCCCATATGGATTACGTGTGGGCAGGCCATCCTGTTCCGGAAACAGGAAAGCTGCTTGGAAGGAGGAATTGATTTGCGGAAGGTTTTGGATATCTTGGACAAGCTGATTCTTGCGCTGCTCATTATCATCCTCAGCGCCATGCTGGTGGTGGGTACAATGCAGGTGATCTGGCGTTATGTTTTGGAGGAGTCGCTCTCCTGGTCTGAGGAGCTGATGCGTTTTCTCTATGTTTGGGCTACCATGCTGGGCGTCGGTGCGGCCATTCGCCGCAAAAGTATGGCCTGTATTGACAGCTTCCTGGATTTTATCGGTACAAAATCCAGGTTTGGGCAAAAGGTCCTGCACGGTATCGCGATGGCCGTTCAGATCTTCGTATTCGGCCTGCTGATTTTCTACGGTTATCAATTCACGGTACGGGCTATGGGACAGCACTCTCCGGCCATGGGCCTGGCGATGTTCTATGTCTATGCGGCGTTTCCCCTGGGGGGCGCCATCGGTATGCTGTATACCTTGGAGGAGCTCTATGATACATTCATCCCCAAACCGAATCAGACTTCCTTAGAGGGCTGAGGTATAGATTGGAGGCGAAACACTATGACAACTGTGATTTTAACTCTGGCCGTCAGCGCGATTGCGCTGCTGCTGATCGGAATGCCCATCGCCTATGCCCTCAGCGCGTCGGGGGTCTTTGCGCTGATGGTAAAAGGGGGTACGCCCCTTCTGGTATTTCCCCAGCGGTTTTTCAACGCGATCAACTCCTTCTCCCTGATGGCAATTATTTTCTTTGTAATCGCGGGAGAGCTGATGATGCAGGGGGGAATTTCCCAGCGCATCGTCAACTTTGCCCAGCTGTTTCTGGGCCGGTTGAGGGGGAGCCTGTCCTTTATCAACTTTATTTGCTGCGCGTTCTTTGGAGCAATCTCCGGCTCCGCGCTGGCAACCTCCGCCGCCATCGGCGGAATCCTGTACCCGGAGATGATCAAGGACGGCGACTACGACCCCAACTACGCCGCGGCTATGGTGGGGGTGGGCGGCACGCTGGGGCTGATGATCCCCCCGTCCATCTGTCTGATCCTCTATGGTACGCTGACTGACACCTCCGTGGGCGACCTGTTTCTGGCCATCGTGGTCCCCGGCATTCTTGTAACGCTGGCCTATTGCCTTTGCTCTTACCTGGTCATCCGGAAAAAGGGCTATGCTCCAAAACGGAACGCCGGGTCGGTCGATGTGGTCAAGGCGGTGTTTGGGGCGGTCCCGGCACTGCTGACACCGGTTATCATTTTGGGCGGCATCTACGGCGGCATCTTCACTCCGACGGAATCCGCCATTGTGGCCTCCATCTATGCGCTGCTGGTGGGTATCTTCGTCTATCGGGAGATGACCTGGGCCCGCTTTGTCAAGGCCATGACCAACGCGGCGGTCACCAGCGCGGTCATCATGTTCCTCATCGGCAGCGCCAGCTTTTTCGGCTGGGTCATGACCGCCCTCAAGATCCCCTCCATGGTCAGCGGAGCCATGATGTCGGTATGCAACAGTAAATTCATGTTTCTGCTGATTGTCAATGTACTCTTCCTGATCTGCGGGATGCTGATGGAAACCAGCACCATCGTGCTGCTGGTGGTGCCTCTGGTGTTCCCGGTGGCCCAGGCGTTCGGGGTGCATCCGGTTCATTTCGGCGTCATCACCTGCACCAACTTGGCGATGGGGATGTACACGCCCCCCTTCGGCGCCAATATCTTCCTGACCGCCGGTATGGGGCGTCTGAAGGTAGCCTCGGTCTTCCGGGCGGCAATGCCCCTGATTTTGACGGGGATTCTCTGCTGCCTGCTGATCACCTACCTCCCCATCCTGTCAACCATGTTTTTGTAAGAGAGGAGCGAAATGATTATGGCGCGTTACACCATCCGTCCCATCAAGGTGGGCAGTATCTCCTACTACCGGGGGGCGTTCAACTCCAACCAGGAGCAGTATAAAGAGCGGGAAGAGTTTCCGGTGCTGATTTTTCTGCTGGAGGGGGAGGGCCGGAAAATCCTGGTGGACACCGGCGGCGGCGACCCTGAGCAGGCGTCCATGAGGGTCAGCTATCACGGTCCAGGCATCACCCGCAAGCCGGAGGAGGCCCCTGACGCGGCCCTGCGTCTGCTGGGCGTCCAGCCGGAGGAGATCGACACCGTCATCATGACGCACCTGCATTGGGACCACTGCTACAACAACCATCTGTTCCCTCAGGCGGACTTCTATGTTCAGAAGCGGGAGCTTTTGAACGCGGTCTGTCCTCTGCCCAAATTTAAGGTCACCTATGAGACCTTTTATACCGGCGTTGTTCCGCCGTGGGCCCGTCAGGCCACCAAGTGGAAGGTGATCGACGGCGACTATGAGTTGTGTGAGGGAATCAGGCTGCTGCTGATTCCCGGCCACACGCTGGGCCTCCAGGGAGTTCTGGTGGACACCGCTAAGGGGCAGTATTTCCTGGCCTCCGACGCAGTTCCTCTGCATGACTGCATTGCCAAGCTGGAGGAGCGGGAATATGCCATGAGCGGCCTGTGCGCGGATACTGGGGCGTTTTATCAGACCTTTGAGCGTATGCGCAGTCTTCAAGTGGAACATGGCGTGAAGATCCTGGCCAGCCACGACTTTATAACGCTGGAGCACAGCATCTATCCGGAGTAAGCCCTAAATTTGAGGCACAGATACTGCCTCAGCAGCTTTGCCGGGCCCAAACCGATAATTTTTTGTTATAACATTAGTGACTAATATGTATTTGATTGCATGGCAAACGGCCTTTATAATGGTGCTGACCGGGGCGGCCGCCCGGAAAATAAGTTCAGACAGGAGTTGTGTAGGGTTGAACGCATTGATTATTGACCGAGTCTCTCCTCTGGTGGCCTCCGGGCTGAAAGAGCACGGCGTGGAAGTGGATATTGAGATACTCCCCGGGGTGGAGCGTCTGAAAGAGTTGCTGCCCAAGTACGACCTTCTGGTCATGCGTGTGGATCCAAAGCTGGACCGGGAGCTGCTGGATGCCGCCGCCAAGCGGGTGAAAATGATCGCGGTATGTTCTGCGGGTATCAATCACATTGATGTGGCCTATGCCAAAGAGCTGGGGATCAAAATACAGAACGCACCCGGCATCAACTGCAACGCAGTGGCGGAGCTGACAATCTCCAAGCTGCTGGCCGCCTCCCGCTTTACCATGGAGGCGGACGCGGAGGTGCAGGGGGCACATATCTGGAACAAGTATAAATACACCGGCCACGAGCTCAAGGGCCACAAGCTTGGAATCGTCGGCCTGGGCAAGATTGGCAGCCGCGTCGCCCACCTGGCGCAGGCTTTCGACATGAACGTCATCGCCTGCGACCCCTTTGTGACCAGAGAAGAGATGGCGGCACAGGGTGTGGAAAAAAAGGACCGCCTGGAGGACCTGTGTGCTGTCTCAGATTATATCACAGTCCACACTCCGCTGACCGACGAGACCAGAGGGATGATCGGTGCGGATCAGTTTGCCCGGATGAAAGAGGGGGCCGTCGTCATTAACTGTGCCCGGGGCGGCATCATTGATGAGGCGGCGGCCAAAACCGCGCTGGAATCCGGCAGGCTGGCCGGACTGAGCGTAGATGTCTTAGCCAATGAGCTGGCCGGCAAGGGACTGGGGGACAACGCGGGGCTGGAATCCGACCTGTTCGGAATGAAGGGCTTTACCGTCAGCCCCCATATCGGCGGCAGTACCCACGAGGCCTATGACGGCATTGGGCGGTTTATTGTGGAAAAGGCAGTGGAATTTTACCACCTGCCATAAAAGTCAAACGATCATTACATAGGAGGAAACAATTGATGGAAGCACGGAAAAAAGTTACACTGAACTACATTTTAGAGAAAAAGGCCAAGGGCGAGAAGCTGGCCCGCACCGCCCTGTATGACTACCCAATGGCCGTTTTGGCCGAGGAGGCAGGCATTGAGATAATCAATATGGGCGACTCCATTGCCACCGTGATGCTGGGGCACAAGACGACCAATGAGGCGGATCTGGATATCATGATCGAGCACGCCAAGGCAGTCCGTGCCGGTACGCCCAGCGCGTTCATCATGGGGGACATGCCCTTCCTCAGCTATCAAATCAGTGATGAGGAGGCCATCCGGAACGCCGGGCGCTATATCCGTGAGGCGGGCATGGACTGTGTCAAGATCGAGGGCGGCATGGAGATTGTTCACACCATCGAGGCGCTGACCAAGGCTGGAATTCCGGTCATCGCCCACACCGGGCTGACGCCCCAGAAGGCCCTCCAAATGGGCGGATACAAGACCCAGGGTCGGGACACGCTGGCGGCTGTTGAACTGATCCGCGAGACAGCGGCCTTTGAGAAGGCGGGCGCCATCGCTGTGGTAATCGAGGCCGTCCCCGCCGAGGTGGCCAAGGTCATCTATGAGCGGAGCGGTATCCCCATTTTGGGCACCGGCTGCGGTCCCTACAGCGACAGCCCTATGATTAACTTCTATGATCTGCTGGGCTACTATGATCGCAACCCCAAATTTGTCAAAAAATATGCCAATGTCCGCCAGATCGCGCTGGAAGCTGTGGGCCAGTTCGTGAAGGAGTGTCACGACGGCGTCTACCCCGGTCCTGAGCACTGCTACAAGATGAAGGACGGGGAAGAGGAGAATCTTCTAAAACTGCTGGCGGAGCAGGGCCTCTGATACAGCCTTCCCCGCACATCACAATCCGTTCAGGATTCACCATTGGAGCAGGGGCTGTATGGGATCAGAACACGCACGCCCCTTGTTCCAAGGAATTGGAACCAAAAGAGGGATGATATGGCAACCTTATTACGCGGCGCCCCCGTGGCGCAGGCATTGAGCGAGCAGATCGGCCGTGACTGCCGCACGCTTCAGGAGCATGGGATTCTTCCCACGTTCTGTCTGGTCCGGATGGGAGAACGCCCGGAGGACCTGGCCTATGAGCGCGGGATGTGCAGACGGGCGGAGATGCTGGGGGTTCAGGTGAAAAAAAAGATCCTGCCAGCGGATGCGGCAGAAGAGGATCTGATTCAGACACTGGAGGAAGTCAACAACGACAGCCTGATTCACGGCTGTCTGCTGTTCCGGCCTCTGCCGGCTTATCTGGACAGCCGGCGGATAAGCCACCATCTGCGGCAGGAAAAGGATATCGACGCAATCACCTCTGCCTCCATGGGCAGTCTGCTGTCCGATGGTGCGGGAGGATTCGCCCCCTGTACCGCCACCGCCTGCCTGAAGCTCCTGCATCACTATCAGATCCCTCTCCAAGGACGCAGGATTGCAGTAATCGGCAAAAGCGCCACGGTGGGGCTGCCCACCGCGCTGCTGATGATGGGAGAGGAGGCCACAGTATCCGTCTGCCACATCCTGTCCACACCAGAGGACACCAGAAGCATGTGCCGGGATGCTGATATTATTATTTCGGCTGCCGGCTGTGCCGGGCTGATTCGGGCCGGTCATGTGCGCCCCGGACAGGTAGTTATTGATGTGGGAATCAACAAAGGCCCCGATGGAACGCTGTGCGGGGATGTGGCCTTCGACGAGGTGGAGCCCATTGTGGACGCGATCACTCCGGTCCCCGGCGGCGTAGGTGCCGTCACTTCCGCGGTGCTGATCGGTCATGCGGTGGAGGCCGCTATGAACGCGTTTCAAAACGGAGATATCTGAAAGAAGGAGGGCCCTATGGCACGAATTCTGGTCCTGGCGGACGATATGACTGGAGCCAACGACACCGGCGCGGCGCTCCATGAGCTGGGGTACGAGGTCCTTGCGGTAAACGATATCAGTCAGCCAGTGGACGGCACAGAGGGCTATGACTGCGTCAGCGTCAATCTGGACAGCCGGCCGCTGGACGCCGGCACAGCTTACCGGCAGGTGCAAGGGGCGGCGGAACGATTTTCCGGGCCGGATACAATCCTGTTTTCCAAGCGGATTGACTCCACTCTGCGGGGCAATTTAGGCAGCGAGTGCGATGCCCTGCTGGACTGGAGGCCGGGGGACCCGGTGTGCTTTGTCGCGCCGGCGTTTCCAAAGGCTGGCCGGATCTATCACAACGACACACTCTTTGTTGCCGGCACAGAACTGACCGCGACTCCGGCGGCGGCTGATCCGCAATGCCCGATTCGCACCGCTTCCGTCAAGGAGCGGTTTCAGGAACAGACCAGGCGGAAGGTCTGCGTCGTTCCTCTGGCTGCGGTCCGAGAGGGTGCGGACGAATTGATCTGTCTCCTCCGCGCCCGTTACTTAGAGGGAACCCGGATTATCCTCCTTGAGGCGGACAGGGAAGCGGATATTCAGGCCGCCGCTTTCGCCGCCGTTCACAGCGGACTGCCTTTTGTCTGCGCCGACCCGGGGCCCTTTACCGCCGCAGCAGCCCATGAATACGTGCCGGTTGGAGCTCCCTCGCCCTATGTCCCGACCAGCCTCAGCGGCGGGGTCATTCTGGGCGTTGTGGGAAGCATAAACGAGGTGTCCCGCGAGCAGCTCAAAATGCTGTGTTCCCGGGAGGAGACCAAACTGGCTGTGCTGGACGTACAACAGGTTTTGACAGAATGCCGGGACAACGCTATAATCGAGACCGTGGAGCGGGCGGTCAGCCAACTGTCCGGCGCGCATACTGTTCTGCTCGTTCTGTCGACTGTGCTGGAGCCCCCTGCGGAGCGCCTTGATTTTGAAATAGCTGCGGAGCGGCTGGGAAGTTCCGCTGAGGAGGTCCGCCGGCTTGTCAACGACTCTCTGGCGGAAACGGCTGAACGGTGCCTTCAAAGGACTTCCGCCTTCGGCGGACTGTTTTCCTGCGGCGGAGATACCAGCGCGGCGCTGCTTCGCCGCCTGGGGGTCCACTGCATGCGCATTCTGGGGGAAGTGATTCCACTGGCCGTCTGCGCTCAGATGGCGGGCGGCCGCCTCATTGTCACCAAAGGCGGAATGGCAGGCAGACCGGATGGAATGTGTCTGTGTGTCGATTACCTGCGGGACCGTGGTCTATCAAATAATTAGGAGGAGATCGTCTATGGCGGAACGGCCAATTATCGCGATTCCCATTGGAGACGCAGCCGGGGTGGGACCGGAAATCGTGATCCGTGCGGTGAGCAGTCCTGCGGTCAACGAACGGGCCCGCTGTCTGGTGGTGGGGGACGGCAGTGTGCTGAAACAGGCTATGTCCTACCCTGGGATGCCGCAGCTGCAAATTCACAAGGTCGAAGCTCCGGCTCAGGGCTCCTATGCGCTCGGAGTTCTGGATCTGATCGACCTGAACCGTCTTGACTGTTCCCAGCTGAAGCTGGGACAGGTCAGCGCTATGTGCGGCCAGGCCGCCTGCGCGTATATTGAGAAAAGTGTTGAACTGGCCTTGTCCGGTGTGGTGGACGCGGTAAGTACGCCGCCCATCAACAAGGAGGCTCTGCGGGCTGCGGGAGTGCCTTACATCGGGCACACGGAACTGTTCGGCGCACTGACCAACACCCCCGACCCTCTGACCATGTTTGAGGTACGGAACATGCGGGTGTTTTTTCTGACGCGCCATGTATCCCTCCGGAAAGCCTGTGACCTGATAACCAAGGAGCGGATCATTGATTATGTAAAACGCTGTACGGAGGCCCTGCGGCAGTTAGGCGTGCAGACTGGCAGCATGGCCATTGCCGGGCTGAACCCTCACAGCGGAGAACATGGCCTCTTTGGAGATGAGGAGGACCAAGAGGTCTATCCGGCAGTGGAGGAGCTGAAACGGCAAGGCTATCTGGTGGAAGGCCCGATCGGCGCCGACTCTGTGTTTCATTTGGCTCTGGAGGGGCGCTACAACAGCGTTTTGAGCCTGTATCACGACCAGGGGCACATCGCCACAAAGACGCTGGATTTTTATAAGACGATTGCGGTTACCAACGGTATGCCGATCCTGCGTACAAGTGTAGACCATGGGACCGCTTTTGACCTGGCAGGGAAAGGAATCGCCAGTTCGGTCAGTATGGAAGAGGCAATTCTGATTGCCGCAAAATATGCCCCCAATTTCCGGTCACAACGAAGCTGAAATATATATTTCCTTCTATAACAGTTGCGGTCAAGTTTTATTCTTAGCTATTTATAAAATTACGAAGTCCTGTATGGACAAAATGGGCCGCAGCTTATGTTCTGCGGCCCATTCTTCATAGATTCCCTCGCGAGCTCCTATGTAAAGGACTTTAGCTTTACTGTCCGATATACGTTTCCTCTGTCTCCCTGCTGGCCTCCTCCAGGACGGTCAGGGCTTGTTGATACTCCCGCTCCTCCAGGAGGTCCATTGCGTCAGCCACCGCCGCCATCAGGGTCCGGTACATTTCCTCGTACATAGAATTTCCTCCAATTTAAAATTGATATTTCTACTATAAAATTAAAATAATTAAAAGTCAAGATTTATTTTCCTGTTTTAAGTTGATTAATAATGCGAACTCTTCCAGGTATGATGGAAAAAAGGAGGCGTTTGCATGACTTTAGATTATTCTTTAATCGGAAAAAGGATCAAACAGCGCAGGAAACGCCTTGATTTAACACAGGAAGAGGTTGCGGAACGCATAGATATCAGCAACCAGCATATGTCTAACATTGAGCGCGCCAAGTCCATTCCCTCCACCGAGGTCATTATGAAGCTGGCGGCGGCACTGGACACTACGCCAAATGAATTTTTACTTGGGACCAGCCTGTACCCGGGCGAAGAGTGGAAGGCGGTAGCGGAAAAACTGCGGCCATTGGGGGAGGGACAGCTGGAGCTGGTGAGCCGGTTCATCGACTGGGTTTCGGAACAACGGGAAATTTGACGGGAAATCCCAAGATTTTTCCCCCGGCGCATTGACTTATGTGCCCGGATTGAGTATGATATAGTGCAGTTTTGATTCTATATCACAAAGGAGAACAACGTCATGCTCACCCTGGAAGCGTTCAAGTCTGCCCGGGCTGTTCTTCAGTCCGTTCTGCGGCCCACGCCGCTGATTCACTCCCCATACCTGTCCAAAAACTGCGGAAACAGCGTCTATCTCAAGCCGGAGAACATGCAGGCCACCGGGGCCTATAAGCTCCGGGGCGCTTACTATAAGATCAGCACCCTCTCCCAGGAGGAGAAGGACCGGGGGCTGGTCACCGCCTCTGCGGGCAACCACGCCCAGGGGGTGGCCTACGCCGCCCAGGCGGCGGGGGTGGCCGCCTTGAGGGAGGGGGCGTATGTCAAAACGCTGCGTAACTTAATCCAAGAACAGCGACCCTTATTGCGGCAAGGGCTGGAAGCCCTGGGACTTACAGTTGTGCCAGGGGAGGCCAACTACCTACTGTTTCGTGCCCCCAAGCCTTTATCTGCCCACTTGCGTCAGCGGGGAATTATGCTCCGGGATTGCGGGAACTACCACAACTTAGAAGGAAACTGGTATCGCGTTGCTGTGCGCACGGGCTCGGACAATCAAGCGTTGCTCCGTGCCCTTGAGGAGGTGTTGTCATGAGGAAAGCCCGGTGTATTATGGTGCAAGGGACCATGTCTGGGGTGGGGAAGAGCTTGCTGTGTACTGCCCTGTGCCGTATCTTTGCCCAGGACGGCTACCGCACCGCCCCCTTCAAAAGCCAG
>OFGE01002688.1_pt1 | contig 12767 bp, 10 predicted proteins | sample 1521681 | NCBI WGS metagenome assembly OFGE01 (sample SAMEA3504093, study PRJEB24116) | mouse gut metagenome | biome: mouse gut; feature: mouse-associated habitat; material: faeces | place: Denmark | collected 2011 | reverse complement strand
CTGCCGGGGTCATGCTTTGCTTTCCTGCCGGATACCGGTTTCCCGCTTCCGCCCGTGCGCTCCGGCTCCCTTTCCAGGCAGGCCGGAGTTTTCGAGAACCGCTGGTGGCGGATTCAGGCGGGCCCGGAATCGTATCCCCATTATACAGGAGAAACCCGGATTCTTCAACACCGGATTCTTTATCAGAGGCTTCCATCCGCCTCCCGGTATTCTCTGGGCGTACAGTGCATGTACCTGCGGAACATTCGGTTGAAATAGCTGATATTGCCGTAGCCGCAGTCCATGGCCACGGCCGTGACCGGGGCAGAACTCTCCCGCAGCAGGTCGCAGGCCACGCTCACCCGGTACTGGTTCAGGTACTCCGTAGCCGTCATGTTGACCCGGGACTTGAACAGGCGGCAGAACTGCCCTTCACTCATGTGGAAGCGGCCGGCCAGCTCCGGCAGGGTGATCGCGCGGCTGTAGTTTTCCTGCATGAACTGGAGGATCTCCTTGATGACCAGCGTCTTCGCATCCCTGTCCCCCGGGCCGGGTGCCAGAGCCGTTGCGGGATATTGGCAGAGGACGGTGAGCACCGCCCGCTCCCCTTTTTCCAGGGTGAGGGTTACGGTTCCGCCGGAGTCGCAGTATTTGCAGGCATTGTCCAGCAGGATGGCGCACAGGCGGCGCAGCTCCTCCAGCGCAGGGTGCAGCGCCTCCCAGGCCTCCTCCCCGGCCCGGAAGTGGTCGCGGAACACCAGCCTGCCCGAGGACTGGCTCAGGATGTATTTCTGCTGGATGTCGTCATTGCCGCTGCTGCATATCAGCTCCCGGCCGAACACCACGGCATAGAAGCTTAGGGGGATGCCGGGCTCCGCGGACAGGGAGTGGAGGTTTCCGGAATCCACGAAGAGGATGTCCCCCTGGGCAATCGGGAATCGGTGGTTGTGCACATGGGCGATGCCCCGGCCTTCCTCCACGGCCAGCAGCTCGTACTCCTGGTGCCAGTGGGTGTAGAGGCGCTCCTGGCAAGACGGATTCGTCGTATATTCATGCAGCATCAGGTGGAAGCGCAGATTGCCGTGCTCAGTGGCCTCGCGGAACAGATCCGGGCTGCGGCTGTTCATGGGATTGTCCCTCCTTTGTCAAAATAGTGTCAGAAACCGCCATAAAAGGTCAAGTATTCCTCTCCTTGGATTAGTATAATACAAGTATGGCTGAATTGCCAGCCCTGTATGCGGGCTCCCGGCTACAGATGCACCAGCCGTTACCGTTTACGGCAAAGCCATGATCTGTAGCACCGGCCGAACCGGCGGCAGACGGAGCGATCCCTCGTGGGCTTAAAGTCACTGACCATACATATATTGTAGCAGAAAGGAAGAAAGACCATGCAATTCAAAGAAGAAAACGGCGCTCTGATCGCCAGGCAGAACGGAGAGACGCTGCGCATCGAGGCCTGGGGGAAGGATTCCCTGCGGGTGCGGGCCACCAGGCTCCCCTCTTTCACGGAGCAGGACTGGGCGCTGACGGAAGACCCCGGGCCCTGCCGGGCAGCGGTGGAGATCGGCGAGGCAGACCACTGGGTGGGGGACGGCACCATGGACAAGCGCCAGATTGCCTCCGTCACCAACGGGCGCATCCGGGCCGTGGTGAATTTCCGCGGCGTGATGGTGTTCTACAGGGACGGGAAGCCTTTCCTGCAGGAGTATTTCCGGGAGTACGACGGGACCCTGAGCCGGGAGAGCCGCTGCCTGAAAATCGTCAACCGGGAGTGGAAGGGCATCATCGGCGGCAGCGAGTACCAGCTTAACGTGAAGTTCGAGAGCAATGACGGGGAGAAGCTCTACGGCATGGGTCAGTACCAGCAGCCCTACCTGGACCTGAAGGGCTGCGTGCTGGAGCTGGCCCAGCGCAACTCCCAGATTTCCGTACCCTTCGCGGTGTCCAGCCTGGGGTACGGCATGCTCTGGAACAATCCGGCGGTGGGACAGGTGACCTTCGGGAAGAACTACACGGAATGGACTGCCCGCTCCACCAGGCAGATGGACTACTGGCTCACCGTGGCGGACGGGCCCAGGGGAATCCTTAAGAACTATACGGCAGTCACCGGGCGGGCCCCCATGTTCCCGGAGGACCGCATGGGTCTGTGGCAGTGCAAGCTGCGCTACCGCACCCAGGAGGAGGTGCTGTCCGTGGCCAGGCAGTATCAGAAGGAGGGCATCCAGCTCGACCAGATCGTCATCGATTTCTTCCACTGGACGGTGCAGGGGGACTGGAAGTTCGACACCACTTACTGGCCGGATCCCAAAGCCATGGTGGAGGAGCTCCACGCCATGGGCATCAAGGTGGTGGTGTCCATATGGCCCTCCGTGGACAGGCGCAGCGAGCATTTCTGGGAGATGATGGACAGGGGGCTGCTGATCCGGACGGAGCGCGGGGCGGCCCAGACTTACGATTATCAGGGCGACTGTGTGGAAATCGACGTGTTCAACCCGGAGGCCAGGCAGTATGTGTGGGAGGTCTGCAAGAAGAATTATTACGACCTGGGGATAGACGCTTTCTGGCTGGACAATTCCGAGCCGGATTACGGGGTGTATGATTTCGACCACTACCGGTATATGGAGGGGCCCGCCCTGTCCTGTACCAATATCTATCCCCAGCTCTACAGCCGCGTCTTCTATGACAATATGAAGGCGCTGGGGAACGAGGAGATCGTGAACCTCCTGCGCTGCGCCTGGGCGGGGAGCCAGAAGTACGGCAATGTGGTCTGGTCCGGTGACGTGCCCAGCACTTTTGAGGCCCTCTACGACCAGCTCCAGGCGGGGTTGAACATGGGCCTGGCGGGCATCCCCTGGTGGACTACAGATGTAGGCGGCTTCATGACGGACGATGTGAACGACCCGGATTTCCAGCAGCTCCTGATCCGCTGGTATGAGTTCGCGGTGTATTCCGCGGTGCTGCGGATGCACGGGGACAGGGGGCCTTACAATATCCCGCCCCTGGACGACCGGGACTGGGGCGGCGGCTATCTGCACACGGGCCAGCCCAACGAGCTGTGGAGCTACGGGGAGGAGAACTACCGCATCATGCGCAAGTACCTGGACATCCGCAGGGGCATGCACGATTATATCAAGGGGCTCTACAGGGAGGCCTCGGAGAACGGCTCTCCGCTGATTCGGACCATGTTCTATGAGTTCCCGGAGGACGGGAAGTGCTGGGAGCTCCAGGATCAGTACATGTTCGGGGACAGGTATCTGGTGGCCCCGATTCTGCGGCTGAACCAGTTCGAGAGGGATGTGTACCTGCCTGTGGGCACCTGGCGGGATACCAGGGACGGGAAGGAGCACCAGGGCGGCCAGGTCATCCGCGCCATGGCACCGATTGATTCCATTCCTGTGTTCGAGAGGGTGATGTAAGGCGGGAAAACGGAGCGTTTTTTGAAGCGAGAATAATCTAAAGTAGCCAGTGAAAAGAAAATCCCCCGGAAATGCCATTTGCCAGCATTTCCGGGGGTATTTTTATACCGTCAGCTCCGCATCTGCGCGCCGTAAGCCTCGCCCAGGAGCTCCAGGATCTTCCCGATGGTCTCTTCCATCATCTCGTCGGTGACATCCTTCTCCTTTGAGGCCAGCTCGATGTTGAAGGCCATGCTCTTCTTGCCCACGCCCAGCTTCTCGCTCTCGAAGATGTCGAAGAGCTCCACATTGGAGACCAGGGCATCCGCATGGCAGATTTTCTCGATAATCTCGCCGCATTCCACTCCCTTGTCCACCACCAGGGAAATGTCCCTGCGGGCCCTGGCGTAGGGAGCTTCCGGCTCATAATGGATCTCTGCCTTGAACTTGGCGCTGAGGGCATCGTAGTTCAGCTCCGCCACGAAAATCTTCGTATCCCCCTTCTTGTCCTTGGCGATGGCCAGGGAGTCCACCACATCATAGCGCAGCTGCCCGAAGGTGCCTATCACCGCACCGTCGCAGATGACCTGCGCCGTCCTGCCCGGATGGAGATAGGGCACATTGCCTTTTTTATAGGTAAATTTCAGGTCGCTGTCAGCCGCCAGCGCCTCCAGCGTCTCTTTCATGGAGAAGAAGTCCTCGTCCGCCCCGCAGGCGCCCAGGCACAGGGTCTTCACCTCCCGGGGCGCCTGGGTCAGGGGCAGGCTTTCAGGCAGGTATACATTGGCCAGCTCGAAGAACCTCAGGCTCTCGTGTCCGTTCTTGATATTGTTCTCAATGGCCCTTACCATGGCGGGGGCCATGAATGTCCGCATGATGCTCAGGTTTTCCGTAATCGGGTTCAGGATCTCCACCGCCTGCCTCTCCTCCTCCGGAATCAGGAACTGGTCGAATTCTGTCCTGGCGGTCATGGCGATGGTCTGGATTTCGAAATAGCCCTGGGTGCAAAGAAACGTTTTTACGGCCAGTTCTTTCCGTTGTGCCGCATTCAGGCCGCCGTTGGTGACCAGAGCCTCCCCCAGGAAGGTGGGGACTACCTTGTCGTAGCCATATTCCCTGATCACTTCCTCCGCGATGTCCTGATCCGTCTCGATGTCCTCCCGGTAGCGGGGCACGGACAGGGTCAAAACGCCGCCTTCGCACTCCACGCCGAAGTTCAGGGCACGCAGGATGCGCACCATCTCCTCCTCAGGCACCTCTATGCCCAGCACATAGTTCACCCTGGCAGTCTCTACCTTGATGATCCGCCTCTCGGTGGACGCCCCGGCGCTGACGTCGAAGTGGGAGGAGCTGACCTTCGCCACCCCCAGGGTCTGGACCAGGTTCAGGGCACGGGCCATGCCGCATTCCACGGAATACTCATCGATGCCTTTCTCGTACCGGGCCGCGGCGTCGGAGTGGAGCCCCAGCCCCCTGGCGGTCTTGCGGACGCTGTCCTTGCGGAACTTGGCGGACTCGAAGAGCACCTCCTTTGTGTGCTCCGTAATCTCGCTGTTCTGGCCCCCCATGACGCCGGCCAGGCCTACGGGCTTCTCCTTATCGCAGATCAGCAGATTGCTCGTATCCAGCACGCGCTTCTTCCCGTCCAGGGTCACCAGCTCCTCCCCCTGGGCCGCCCGGCGGACTACGATGGAAGAGCCCTCCAGGGTGTCCAGGTCAAAGGCATGCATGGGCTGTCCGATCTCCACCAGCACGTAGTTGGTGATGTCCACCATGGCGCTGATGGCATTGTGGCCCACAGCGATGAGCCTGCGCTTCATCCACAGGGGCGACTCCTTGTACTGCACGTCATACACATAATGGCCCAGATACCTGGGGCAGATATCCTGGTCGATCACCGTGACGCTGATGTCCCCGTTCACGGTGCCGTCACAGGCGTAGCTCATGTCGGGCTCCTTCACTTCCTTCCCCAGGATAGCCGCCACCTCCCTGGCGATGCCCAGCACGGACTGGCAGTCCGGCCGATTGGCCGTAATCGAAATATCGAATACATAATCCTCCAGGCCCAGGTAGGTCCTGATATCCTCTCCCACAGGCGCGTCCTGGTCCAGGATCATGATGCCGTTCACGTCCGCCCCCGGATACCATTCCTTGTCCAGGCACAGCTCCTCCCCGGAGCAGAGCATGCCGTATGACATCATGTCCTTCATCTTCCTGGGGGCGATCTCCAGGCCGTTCGGCAGCTTGGCCCCCACCAGGCAGGCGGGGACCTTTGCCCCCTGGAACACATTGTCCGCGCCAGTGAGGATCAGGTGGTCATGGCCCTGCACGCCGCAGTCGATATGGCAGATATAAAGATGCGTCCCTTCGTATTTTTCTATGGAGGTGACCTGACCCACGTATATCTTCTCAATATTTTCGCCCAGGTAGGCGACCTCCTCCACCTCCAGCCCGGCGGAGAACAGCTTCTCCTCCAGCTCCTTCGGGGTCACGTCTATGTCTACATAATCCTTTAACCAGCTCAGTAATACTTTCATATCCAGCCTGTCTCCTCTCTATGCCTTGAATTGCTTCAAAAACTCCACATCGTTCTCGAAGAGCTTGCCCATATGGTTGATGCCGTATTTCAGCATGGCGATGCGCTCGATGCCGATGCCGAAGGCCAGGCCCGAATACTGCTCCGGATCGATGCCGCAGTTTGCCAGCACCTTCTTGTTGACCACGCCGCCGCCCAGGACTTCGATCCAGCCCGTGCCCTTGCAGAGGGGGCAGCCCGCGCCGCCGCACTTGAAGCAGCTCACGTCCACTTCCACGGAAGGCTCCGTGAAGGGGAAGTAGGAGGGGCGCAGCCTGGTCTTCGCCGCGTCGGAGAACAGGTTCTTCACGAATTCGTCCAGCATGCCCTGGAGGTCGCAGAGGGTGATGTGCCTGTCCACCACCAGGCCCTCCATCTGGCTGAACATGGGGGAGTGGGTGGCGTCCGAGTCGGAACGGAACACCTTGCCGGGCACCAGCACCTTGATCGGCGGCTTCTTGCTGTCCATGACCCGGATCTGCCCCGGGGAGGTGTGGGTGCGCAGGAGCAGGTCTTCCGTGAGCCAGAAGGTGTCCTGCATGTCCCGGGAGGGGTGGTCCTTGAGGACATTGAGCCTGGTGAAATTGTGGTCGTCATCCTCGATCTCCGGCCCCTCGAAGACCTCGAAGCCCATGCCGGCGAACACGTTGATGATCTCATGCTTCACGGCGGTGAGTGGGTGGAGGTTCCCCACAGGACGGCGCTTCACCGGGACTGTCACATCTATGGCTTCCCTCCGGTACTTCTGCTCCAGCTCGAAGGCCTCTATCCGGGCCTTCTTCTCGTCATATTTTTCCTGTACCCAGGTCTTCACCTCGTTGACGAACTGGCCGTAGGCCTTCTTCTCCTCCTTGGCCACTTCCTTGATCCCGGTCATCAGCTTCTGGACGGAACCGGTCTTGCTGAGGTACTTCTTCCACACATCGGAAAGCTGGATCTCGGATGCGGCCGATTCAATGTCGGCCAGGAATTCTTTCTTCAGGTCGTCTGCATTGAACATTTCGCTCATCTCCTTTTCTTCTTAAAAAAATCCCCTCTGCGCATGGCGCAGAAGGGACGAATCATCGCGTTACCACCCTTTTTCACCCGGGAAAGCCCGCGCTCTCCCAAGTGCTCTCATTCTCACTTTAATGCAGTGAATACATCCTGCTTAGTTTCTCGCAGGAAGCTCCGATGCTGAAATTCGCGGACACGTCCTGCCGGATGCTTCCAGCCAGGGCATCCTTCTCTGGGGGCGGGAAATCGTGTGGGCTACTGACACATCTTCATCGCTGTTGGGGGTAGTATATCATTATTTTGTTTTGAATGCAAGAAAAAAATGTGAAATCCCTATCTCACAGCCCACCCCTCCGGTATCTCCTCCAGCGGCGCAGGTTTCCGATACTTCTCTCCGATCTGCCGGAACCGCTCTACCATATTATCGTCCAACAGGCCATCTGTATTCGGCGAACCATTTATTATGAATGATGTATTGCAGCTATTGGAACGCTTTATCCAGTCAATCGCCCAGTCCGCAGGCTTCAGGACCTTATCCCCGTCGCCGTCCCGCCAGAACCAGCTCTTCGTCAGGACATGGCAGCTTGCGCCGGGGCCCGCGAACCCGCCCTCGAACCTCTGCCCGGCAGCGCACTCATGGAACACGATGTCGGAATGCCTCAGGCCGTCCAGGCTGCCGATGTTCAGCACCAGGCATTCCGGCTGAAGCCCCTTCACCCAGCCGTCGAACTCCTCAAAGGACAGATCCTCATAGCTGGGGCCTCCCCAGGGGGACTGCCATCCGTCAACGATGAGAAAAGGGATTTCCCCGTAACCGGTGAGCAGCTCCGTCACCTGCCCCTTGATATATTCTTTGTTCTCCGGAGAGCAGCCTCCGCGGTTGATGCCCTGGGTCAGGTCCAGGATGGAGAAGTACAGTCCCGCTTTCATCCCCTGTACCCGGAAGGCCTCTAAATATTCCCTGACCACATCCGTCTTCACCGGGGAGTTGCGGACACAGTGCTCCGTATATTTGGTGGGCCACAGGCAGAACCCCTCATGGTGCTTGGCCGTCAGAGCCGCGAATTCCACCCCTGCCGCCTTTCCGGCTTCCGCCCACTGGGCGCAGTCCAGCCGGACGGGATTCCAGCTCTGGGGGTCAAAGGGAAAACGCCTGGGCACTCCCTGGTTCTCGTGGTCGAATTCCCAGTCCACCACATCCGGATTGGAGCGGAACTGGAAGGTGGCGCTGTTGAAATGGATGAAGGTGCCGAAACGCAGATTGATGAAGTCCTTTTGTAAATCAGTCAGTGAAATAGCCATATTCTCTCCTGTCCGCGCGTGTCGCGCTTATTGTTATAGGGGAATCTGTGATTCTTGTTTTTCATTGTAATATCCGGAACCGCAAATGTAAATATATTTTAAAGTTTCTCAAAAAGGAACATAGGAAATCGTAAGATATCGAAATGAATGAAACGGATGCAATGGATGTAGCGGACGAAAGGGGGAGTTGCGGGTGTTGCGGCACCGATTGTTGAAAAGGGCAGAAGTGGCTTCGGTACCTGATTGTTGAAAAGGGTAGAAGCGGTTTCCCTTACGCGGGACTGATTGGGCACTCTCATATGGACACGGCATGGCTCTGGCACAGGGGCGAGACGGAAAAGAAATGCGCCAGAACCTACGCCAATCAGATGAACCTGATGGATCAGTACCCGGAATACACCTTTATCCAGAGTTCGGCCTACCACAGCGACATCATCAAGAGGATGTACCCCGACCTGTTCGAGGACATCAAGAAGCGCGTGGCAGAGGGGCGCTACGAGCCCAACGGCGGCGTGTGGATCGAGTGCGACTGCAATATCCCTTCCGGCGAGTACATGGTCCGCCAGCTCGTCTGGGGGCAGAAGTTCACCAGGGAGAATTTCGGCTACACATCCGATGCTTTCTGGCTGCCTGACACCTTCGGCTACAGCGCGGCGCTGCCCCAGATCATGCAGGGCTGCGGCGTGAAGTATTTCCTGACCACCAAGATTGCCTGGAATGACACCAATGAGTTCCCCTACGATACCTTTATCTGGAAGGGAATTGACGGTTCCAGGGTTCTGGTGCATTTCAACAGGACCCATGTATGGCCGGATCCTGCCGCCATGAAGGACAATCTGCTGGATCGCGGGGGCAACACCATCAAGGAGCGGACGGTTTCCGACATGCGTCTGATTTCCTACGGCTTCGGGGACGGGGGCGGCGGTCCGGGAAAATGCCGGAAGCGGGGCGGATACCAGAAGCGGCGCGAATGCTGGGAGCAGTGCGGATATCGGAAGCAGTGCGGATTCCGGTAAGACGGTCACCCTGGTGAATACCTTGTCCTTTGACCGCAGCGATGTGGTCTATCTGCCCTTTGAGGGCTTTTATGTCAGCGGGGACTATGTCCAACAGGTGATCGAGGACAGGGACGGCAGCCGGAAGCTGGCAGTCCGCGGCATCACCATACCCGCATTCGGCAGCCTGGTGCTGCAGATGACGAAAGAGCATGCGGAAGCGGACTCTGTGTTCAAAGCGGAAGGAAATGTGCTGGAGACGCCGATGGTGAAGGCGGTGTTCAACGAAAAGGGCTACCTGGAGTCCCTGGTGGACAAGAGGAACGGCAGGCAGCTCCGGGGCGAGGGCTATGCGCTCAACACACTGTTGCTGGCGGAGGAGGTCTCCGCCAGCTGGGACAACTGGGACGTGGACGCGGACTGTGAGAGCAAGTTCCGCGACTGTGCGCAGCTGCTTTCCTCCGAGGTGGTGGCCGACGGCGGCGTGGAGTACCGTATCCGGAACCGTTACCGTCTCAGCGCGAAGTCCACTTTGGAGCAGGATGTGATTTTCTATGCAGATTCGGCGGAAGTGGTCTTCGATACCAGGATGGACTGGCAGGATGACCACCGGTTCCTGAAGACGGCTTTCGACACCACGATTCACACGGATTACGCCAGCCAGGAAGTGCAGTTCGGCTATATCCGCCGGGTGACCAACCGGAACACTTCCATTGAAAAAGCGAAGTTTGAGGTGTCTAACCATAAGTATACAGACCTGTCCGAGACCCGCTGCGGGGCGGCAGTGCTCAATGACTGCAAATACGCCATCAGCGTACAGGAGGGCCAGATGCGGCTGTCGCTGCACAAGGGCGGCTGTCTGCCGGATTTCAGAGGGGACAAAGGCATCCATGAGTGCACTTACGCGTTCCTTCCCCACCTGGGAAGCCTGTCCGCGGAGAACGTCATCTGCCCGGCTTATCTGCTGAATGAGAAGCCCGTCATCGTGGAGGGCGCTCTGCCTATGGAGAGTCTGCTGCGGGTGGGCAGCGACCATGTGATCGTGGAGACGGTGAAGCCCGCGGAGTCTAAAGGGGAGGACAGTTCCGGGGAGAAGAGCTTCGTGCTGCGCCTGTATGAAGCCGAGGGCTCCGGGGAGACCGTCAGCCTGGCGTTCGGCATTCCCGTGAAGGGGGCGGCGGTGACTGACATGCTGGAGGAGGTTCAGGAGGAGTACGGGCCTGTACAGCAGCTGGCCCTTGATTTCAGGGCCTTTGAGATCAAGACGGTGAAAGTGTGGTATTGATAGAATGTGATTCGTGCAGCCGGGGGCTGCTGTTCCGAAAGGGAGGGAAGCTCCCGGCTTTTTGCATTGTTTTCGCTTTTATTTAAAAATTCTTTAGAATTGTCAGGGCAGTCTGTTAAGAAATGCAGGCTATACTAATCCCACAGAACGACAGATAAGCTTCTCGAGGCTCTTAAAGGGAAGTAAGGAATTGTCTTCCGGCAGTTCTTAAGGAATTGTCTACAAATAACTGATGCAAGTTTATAGCCGTTTTCGTTGTATTTCTGGGCTTTCTCCTAAACAAGTTGCATCAGTTATTTTCCGACAATTCCTAAGCTGTAATATAATGAGAGACAGGTGAGGTAGAGAGATGGATATCGCATGCAGAGAACAACAGACGCTTGACAGACAGACGGAAAAATACAAGAAGCTGGTGACCATAGGGCTGATGGCGATGTGCGCGGCATTTATGATTATTTTGCTGAAGGCATATCTGGACGGAGAATTCGACTCGGTGGATACCTTTCAGAAATACGTGGCGGGATTCGGCCTGATAGCCCCGCTTTTCCTGGTGGCCTTCCAGGCAGCCCAGGTGATATTGCCGGTACTGCCGGGCCTTCTGGGCTGCGTGGTGGGGTCGGTGATGTTCGGATGGATGGGAGGATTCTGGTGCAATTACATCGGAATCTCCGCGGGTTCCATCATTGCGTTCCTGTTGGCCAGAAAGTTCGGGAAAGGGCTGGTGAACCGGATGTTCCCGGGAGAGAAGTATGAGAAATGGGCTACCTGGGCGGCAGAGAGCAGGTTCTACACGGTGCTGCTGTTCCTGGGGATGGTGCTGCCGCTGTTCCCGGACGACTATTTCTGCTATTTTACCGGCATCACGAAGATGAGTACGCGAAAATTCGTTACAATCATTCTGCTGGGAAAGCCTTGGTGCATCCTGGCGTACTGCATCGCAGCCGCGGCGGTTGTGTGATTTTACAGGAACAGTCCGGAATAGCCCGGGGAAGTTCAGGGAAGCTTCTATGATGGAAATCAACTTAAAAGACACGCTGCGCAATCTGCGCTGGGCGAAGAGCATTGCTCAGGAGATTTTGGCAGACTATTTTGGAATCGATGAGATCATGGCAACTGCAAAATCAGAGTATGAGTACGAGCCGCCCAGGTGATGTGGTTCCGCAGTCTATCGTTAGTCAAGGAGTTTTCGCGGCATAAAAAGGGCGGAGCGGTGCGCCAATTTATTCCACGTTCCCTTTGGCAAACTGCTCTGCGGCTATTCTGCGGCTATTCTGCCGCTTTTCTCTCTTTTCTTTTTTATCTTTTTCTTTTATTCCTTTTTTGTTCTTTCCATATTATAATAGCAAGTAGTATCTGCATGGGCTGTTTGGTGTAGTATAACCAGTCGGCGAATATGCGGAGGATGTGGAACTGATGCGGACCTTGCGCTCCCTGCTGTTTCGCTTTTCGCTTGTCACATCTTTGATTCTCGGTTTCATAAAAGCACACAGATAATTTTCGTCATCACGATATAAATTTGATTTCCGCAAACCGATTTAAGGATTATTTATACTGCTTAACAGTTAAAATTTCCAAGTAACCCGACTACATAACGCCAGCCATATACGTTTAACCAATACAGTACGGTAAATTCTGGCGTTATGTAGTATAATAACTTATCTGTAGATAGCAGCATAGAGTTTCTTTGCTTTGTACGGGAAACGTATCTTATGCCAATAATAGTGATTACACCTAAACTTGGAGCTTTTCGCGGAGCATATCAATTCCCCAAAGAAATTTCCTGAATCATGAATGTATTCTATGGCGTGTATTTTATTCGGATGATACTGGCGGGGCTGGAGACTGGGCGCGGCTTCGGGCATATCCTGGCAGTGCTTGGAATGAGGCTCGGAATCAATATCCTGTTCAGGCGGTTCGACCGGTACTACAAGAATATCTATCTATCTGTCTGTTTTCCGGCTGAAGGCCGACTGCTATATGACTGCTATATGAATGAAAAGGGCATTGCCATTCCCTGCGACACGGCCAATTCCGCTTCGGAGCTGGATTGGTACGGCAGAATCCTGGAAAATTCGTCCGGGATAATGATACGGATGCATCAGTCTTCGTGCCAGTTCTGCGGCCTGGTGGAGGCGTTCATGAAATTTCAACTTGCCATGAAGAGGGCATTGTGCTATACTTAAGTCCATCCAATGGAGCGCAGACAGCTCCAGACAGATTCGGCAAGCAGGACATTCGGG
>OFGE01002684.1_pt1 | contig 12781 bp, 10 predicted proteins | sample 1521681 | NCBI WGS metagenome assembly OFGE01 (sample SAMEA3504093, study PRJEB24116) | mouse gut metagenome | biome: mouse gut; feature: mouse-associated habitat; material: faeces | place: Denmark | collected 2011 | reverse complement strand
GCGAAGCTGCCGGGGACGGGAGAGTCCGTAAAGCTGTACACCTATACCAGTGTGCGGGAGGACGCTGTTCAGCTGTATGGATTTTTATCGAAAAATGATCTGGACATTTTCAGAAAATGTATCACGGTCAGCGGCATAGGCCCCAAGGGAGCCCTTGCCATTCTGTCCGTGCTGGATGCGGATGCTCTGAGATTTGCCATTCTGTCCGGGGACGAGAAGGCCATCTCCAAAGCGCCCGGTATCGGGGCGCGGACGGCCCAGCGGCTGATCCTGGAGCTGAAGGACAAGGTCAGGATGGAGGACACCGCCATAGGGCAGGAGATTGCGGGCGGTATGGCCGAGGCGGTATTGGGGGACAGTCCCCAGAGAAAAGAAGCCGTGGAGGCCCTGGTGTCCCTGGGCTATGGCCATGGGGAAGCGGTAAAAGCGGTCAACGCCATCGAAGGGATCGAACAAATGGACTCCGGCGCTGTTTTAAAAGCTGCCCTGAAGAAAATGTTTTAGAAATGTTTCGAGAGGGAAATTATGTCCAGGAGAATGATAGAGACGAATATAACAGAAGAGGATGTAAAAATCGAAGGGTCACTGCGTCCTCAGAAGCTGGATGACTACATCGGCCAGTCTAAAGTGAAGGAAAATCTGAAAATTTACATACAGGCCGCAAAGCAGAGAGGGGATGCCCTGGATCATGTGTTATTTTACGGTCCGCCCGGCCTGGGGAAGACCACTCTGGCGGGCATAATCGCCAACGAGATGGGAGTTCACCTGAAAGTGACCAGCGGTCCGGCCATTGAAAAGCCCGGGGAGATGGCGGCAATTCTCAACAACCTGGAGGAAGGGGATCTGCTCTTTGTGGATGAGATCCATCGTCTGAACCGTCAGGTGGAGGAGGTGCTTTACCCCGCCATGGAGGACTATTGCATTGACATTATGATTGGGAAAGGATCCACCGCCCGCTCTGTGCGCCTGGAGCTGCCCAGGTTTACCCTGGTGGGGGCCACCACCAGGGCAGGGCTTCTGACCGCGCCTCTCAGAGACCGCTTTGGCATGATCCATCATCTGGAGTTTTACACGGTTCAGGAGCTGCAGCTGATTATTCTTCACTCGGCCCGGGTGCTGAAGGTGGAGGTGGAGCCGGGGGGTGCTCTGGAGATGGCCCGCCGGAGCCGGGGAACTCCCCGGCTGGCCAACCGTATTCTGAAGAGGGTGCGGGACTTTGCCCAGGTACAGTATGACGGAATAATCACAGAGAATGTGGCCAACACAGCTCTGGATCTGATGGATGTGGACAAACTGGGCCTGGATCATATTGACCGCAATATGCTGCTGACCATGATCCAGAAGTTTGACGGAGGTCCTGTTGGCCTGGATACCCTGGCTGCGGCCATCGGGGAGGACGCCGGAACCATTGAGGATGTCTACGAACCTTATCTGATCAAGAACGGGTTTTTAAACCGCACTCCCAGAGGCAGGGTGGCCACGGAACTTGCCTATCGTCACCTGGGCTGTGACAGCTTTCAATAAAAATTTACGAAAAGCAATTTTACAACACCAGCATTTTGTGATAGAATAAGGGACAAACTTTTTTGACACACAATACAAGTAAAACACGTCGAAAAACCTGGTGCAGAGGTATTTCAGGCGTGGATAAGAACAGGAGCAGAGAAACAAAATGCCGGAACAGATTCCCATTGAAGACTTGACCCCTATGATGCAGCAATATCTGGAGACGAAAAGGCAGTATGCCGACTGTATTCTTTTTTACCGCCTGGGAGATTTCTATGAAATGTTTTTTGAGGACGCTCAGACAGCAGCCAGAGAACTGGATCTCACCCTCACAGGGAAAGCCTGTGGAATGGAGGAGCGGGCTCCCATGTGCGGTGTGCCCTACCATGCAGTGGAGAGCTATTTGACCAAGCTGGTCAGCAAAGGATACAAGGTTGCCATAGGGGAACAGCTGGAGGATCCCAAGCAGGCCAAGGGGCTGGTGAAGCGGGACGTGGTCCGGATCGTCACCCCCGGCACCAACTTAAATCTGCAGTCGCTGGAGGAATCCAAGAACAATTATCTTCTGAGCATTGCCTTTACCCCCACAAAAATAGGCATATCCGTGGCGGATGTGACCACAGGAGATTACTACCTTACCGAGGTGGAGGATCTGAAGAAACTCAACGACGAAGTGATGAAATATGAGCCCTCGGAGATTATCTGCAATGAGGCCTTTCTGGTGAGCGGGTTCCAGGTGGAGGAGCTGCGGGAAAAATACCACATCTCCGTCAACCCTCTGGAGTCCCACCTGTTTGACGATGAGAGCAGCAGAAAACTCCTGCTGCGGCATTTTAAGGTAAGTACCCTGGCAGGTTTGGGACTGGAGGATTTTCCCACCGGTATCACTGCGGCGGGAGCTCTGCTGCAGTATCTCTACGATACCCAGAAGACGGAACTGGCACATATGACCCGTATCACCCCCTATCTGACCAACAAATACATGTTGCTGGACAGTTCCACCAGGCGCAACCTGGAGCTGGCGGAGACCCTGCGGGAGAAGCAGAAGACAGGTTCTCTTCTGTGGGTGCTGGACAAGACCAGAACGGCCATGGGAGGCAGGCTGCTGCGGAGCATGCTGGAGCAGCCCCTGATCGACAGGGAGGAGATGGAGAACCGTCTGGACGCGGTGGAGGAGCTGTGCGGTGACAGTGTCTCCAGGGACGAGATCCGGGAATATTTAAATCCTGTCTACGATCTGGAACGGCTTTTGAGCAAAGTCACCTATAAGACGGCCAACCCCAGGGATTTTATCGCCCTGCGCAATTCCCTGGAGATGCTTCCTGCGGTGAAGACCGTGCTGCGGAGTTTTTCCTGCCAGGAGTTAAAACGGGTGGAAGAGGAGATGGATGCTCTCCAGGATATCTTCCAGCTCATCCAGGCTTCTATCCAGGAGGAACCCCCTGTTACCATCCGGGAGGGCGGCATGATTAAGGACGGCTTCGACGAGACGGTGGACCGGCTCCGAAGCGCCAGGCGGGACGGAAAGCAGTGGCTGGCGGAGCTGGAGGAACAGGACAGGGAGAGGACCGGCATTAAGAACCTTCGTATTAAATACAACAAGGTGTTCGGCTATTACTTTGAAGTTACCAATTCCTATAAAAACCTGGTGCCGGAGGACTATGTGCGCAAGCAGACTCTGGCCAACGCGGAGCGCTATACCACGCCCAGGCTGAAGGAATTGGAGGATACCATCTTAAATGCGGAGGACAAGCTTACCTCCCTGGAGTATGACATTTTCTGCAGGATCCGGGAGTCCATCGCCATGGAACTGGAGCGGATCCAGGCCACAGCCAAGGCCCTGGCTCGTCTGGACGTGTACGCGTCCCTGTCCCTGGTGTCGGAGCGGAACCACTATGTGCGGCCGAAACTGAACGAGAGAGGTATTATCGACATCAAGGATGGCCGGCATCCTGTGGTGGAGAAGATGATCTCCAATGACATGTTTATCTCCAACGACACCTGCCTGGACAACGGAAAACACTGCATCAGCATTATCACCGGACCCAATATGGCGGGAAAATCCACCTATATGCGTCAGACGGCGCTGATTGTGCTCATGGCACAGGTGGGGTGTTTCGTGCCTGCAAAAAGCGCCAACATCGGCATTGTGGACAGAATCTTCACCCGAGTGGGGGCTTCCGACGACCTGGCAAGCGGCCAGTCTACCTTTATGGTGGAGATGAACGAGGTGGCCAATATCCTCCGGAATGCCACCTCAAAAAGCCTGCTCATTCTGGATGAGATCGGAAGGGGTACATCCACCTTTGACGGCCTGAGCATCGCCTGGGCTGTCATAGAACATATCAGCAACCGAAAGCTTCTGGGTGCCAAGACTCTTTTTGCCACCCACTACCATGAGCTCACGGAGCTGGAGGGCAAGATCAGCAATGTAAATAATTACTGTATTGCCGTGAAAGAGCAGGGGGATGACATTGTGTTCCTGCGCAAGATCATCAAGGGAGGCGCGGACAGAAGCTACGGCATCCAGGTGGCAAAGCTTGCAGGGGTGCCGGACATGGTGATTGACCGGGCAAAAGAAATCGCGGAACAGCTCACGGACAACGATATAACGGAAAAAATACAGAATATCACCGTGGAGGTAAAAGGGGAAGGGAAAGCGCAGAAATCTGTCAGAAAACAAGCCCGGCCGGACGAGCTGGAGCTGACCCAGATTTCTCTCTTTGACACGGTGACGGATGAGGATGTGCTGAGGGAGCTGATGGAAGTGGAAGTGAATACCCTTGCGCCCATTGATGCCCTGAACACCCTCTATCGGCTGCAGAATAAGCTGAAAAACCGCTGGAAGAGTGTAGAAAACACAGTGTAGGAGGCAGACGAAAAGGAAAATGGCGCAGATACATATCCTGGATTCGGAGACCATTGACAAGATTGCAGCGGGAGAAGTGGTGGAGCGGCCTGCCAGTGTGGTGAAAGAGCTGGTGGAAAACGCCATAGATGCAGGCGCCTCCTCTATTACCGTGGAAGCCAGGGAGGGCGGGATTGAGTTTATCCGGGTTACGGACAACGGCTGCGGCATGGAGAAAGAACAGCTGCGGAGAGCGTTTCTGCGCCATGCCACCAGCAAGATCGAAGACGCGGAGGATCTGACCCGGATCTCCAGCCTGGGGTTCCGGGGGGAGGCCCTGTCCAGTATTGCAGCCGTGTCCAGGGTGGAGGTGGTCACCAGGACTTCCGGCAGCATTACGGGCAGCCGTATTCTTCTGGAGGGGGCCAGGGAGACAGGCTTCGACGAAGTGGGTGCGCCGGAAGGCACCACTTTTTTGATGCGCGGTCTGTTCTATAATACGCCTGTCAGAAGAAAGTTTTTAAAGCAGCCTTCCACGGAGGGAGGATATATCTCTGATCTTATGGAGCATCTGGCCCTGTCCAGGCCGGATGTCTCTTTTAAGCTTGTTCTGAACGGCCAGATGAAATTTCACACTTCCGGAAACGGTGATCTGCGGGAGGTTATCTACCGTATCTACGGAAGGGATGTGGCAGGAGCCCTGGTGCCCATACAGGCTCAGGAGCAGGGCATAAAACTGGAAGGCTACCTGGGAAAACCGGTGCTGGTGCGCTCCAACCGCAATATGGAAATCTACTTTATCAACGGCAGATTCATCCGGAGCAGTGTGGTGTCAAAAGCGCTGGAGACAGGGTATAAAGAGTATCTGATGCAGCACAAATTTCCCTTCTGCGTGCTGCACATTGAGATGGATACAGCACAGGTGGACGTGAATGTGCATCCCACAAAAATGGATGTGAGATTCAGCCAGGCCATGGAGTTTGGCAGATATCTGACAGAGACGGTCCGGCAGACACTGCAGCGCCGGGAGATGATCCCTGAGGCTTCTCTGGCTGGGGAGGCGGAGCTGCGGGAACAGCGCCGTCAGGAAAAAATGCAGCGGGAAAAAGAGCCTGTGCCGGAACCCTTTGAACAGAAGCGGGGAAATGCCTATCGGCTGATGGAAGAGGCAAAATATGCGGCAAAGGGGCCTAAAAGGCAGGAATTTGCCCATACTCCTGTGTGGAACAGGGTAAAGCCGGCGGTTTTTGCAGAAACGCCCCAGCCTGAGAGGCAGGAAACCTGTGAGGAAGGGGAGGATACGGAATCTTTTTTTACAGAGACGGACGAGACAGAAGCGTTTCAGGAAGCTCAGCGTATCTGTGAGGAAAATGCCCCGGCATTTGTGAGCAGGGGCAGGGAAGTGCTCCCGGGAGAACTTTCTATAGAAGCAGGAATGCCCAAAGGAGAAGCTGGTGTCCAGCTGGATCTGTTTGAGGAGAAGATACTCACAGCCCAGAGCCGCAGCCGCTTCCGCCTTATTGGCCAGGTCTTCGAGACCTACTGGCTTATTGAGTTTGAGAGTAAGCTGCTTATGATTGACCAGCATGCGGCTCATGAGAAAGTGAATTACGAAAGGCTTATGAAGCAGTACCGAAGCAAAAGCGTCCTGTCTCAGGGACTGCTCCCTCCGGTGATTGTCACCCTTACAGGCCAGGAGGAGACTGTGCTGAAGGAGAATCTGGAGACATTTACAGCCCTTGGATTTGAGATAGAGTCTTTTGGAGGCAGTGAGTATGCTCTGCGCAGCGTCCCTGTGGATCTTTACGGCTGCAAAGAACAGGAGATGTTCCTGGAGGTTCTGGACAGCCTGGCGGAGGGCACGGGCTTCGGCGGCCTCCGCGTTGTGGAAGAGAAGATTGCCTCCATGTCCTGCAAAGCGGCGGTGAAGGGAAACAATTGTCTGAGCCCAAGGGAGGCGGAACGGCTGATTGATGAGCTGCTGACGCTGGAAAATCCTTACAACTGCCCCCATGGCAGACCCACCATAGTGGCTATGACCAGGGCGGACATGGACAGAAAATTCAAACGGATAGTCACATAGACAGGAAGAGTGGTGAAATGAGCGGCACGAGGAAAGAATTCCTGGACAGCGGGAGTCAGATGAAACATCCCATGATTATTCTCTCCGGCCCAACGGCGGTGGGAAAGACAAAGCTTTCCATCGCCCTTGCCAGGGTTCTGGGAGGGGAGGTGGTCTCTGCAGACTCCATGCAGGTGTATCAGTACATGGACATTGGCTCCGCCAAGATTGCCAGGGAGGAGATGCAGGGAATTCCCCACCATATGATTGACATCCTTAAGCCCTGGGAGGAGTTCAGCGTGGCCCTGTTCAAGGAGAAATGCCAGAAATGTCTCTCGGGCATTTATGCCAGAGGAAGCATTCCCATTGTCACAGGGGGCACCGGCTTCTATGTCCAGGCCCTGCTGCGGGATATTGATTTTGCCCCGGACGCAGGGGAGGAGACGGACGCCGGAAGCTGCCGGGCCTGGCTGGAGAGGCTGGGGGCGGAGAAGGGGCCTGCATATCTGCACGGACTGCTGGAAAGGGCCGATCCGCCTTCAGCCCTGGACATTCACCCCAACAATATAAAACGCACCATACGGGCCCTGGAGTATTTTTTTCTCACCGGGGAGCCCATATCGGCCCACAACCGGCGGGAAAGGGAAAAACCTTCCGCCTATGCTTCCTGCTATTTTGTGCTCAACGATCTGCGGGAGCGGATCTATGAGCGCATTGACCGGCGGGTGGAGGAAATGCTTGCAGGGGGCCTGGTGGCGGAGGTGGAGGGACTCAGACAGATGGGCTGCCACAGGGGAATGGTATCCATGCAGGGCCTGGGATATAAGGAGATTCTGGCGTACCTGGAGGGAGAGATTTCCCTGGAGGAGGCGGTGGAGATCCTGAAACGGGACACCAGGCATTTTGCCAAGAGGCAGCTTACCTGGTTCCGCAGGGAAAAAGATGTGATTTGGATCAACAAAAACGAGTTCGGCTATGACGAGGACAAAATACTGCGGCATATGCTCCGGATAGTGGAAGAGACCACAGGAAGGCGGGCCGGGGGGAAGGAAGCTTGGGAAGATGAGTGATATTTGGGAACTGTATGAAAAAATGGGAATCTGCAGGGAGGTGTACGGTTACGGCCAGGGAATCCTGGAGGAATTGGAAGAACGCTTTCAGAGGATTGACCATACGGCGGAGCACAATCAGCTGAAAGTGGTAAAAGCCATGCAGTCCTGCCAGGTCAGCGAGGCATGTCTTCTGGGAACTACCGGGTACGGCTACGGGGATCTTGGCCGGGACACGCTGGAGGCAGTCTATGCGGAAGTGTTCCATGGGGAGGACGCCTTGGTGCGCCCTCAGATTACCTGCGGCACCCATGCTCTGGCCCTGGCCCTGATGAGCAATCTGCGCCCGGGGGACGAGCTGCTCTCCCCGGTGGGAAAACCCTATGACACCCTGGAGGAAGTGATTGGCATCCGGCCTTCCCGGGGGTCCCTGGCCGAATACGGGATCACTTACAGCCAGGTGGATCTGCTTCCCGACGGAGGCTTTGACTATGAAGGAATCCAAAAAGCCATAGGAGAGCGCACCCGCCTGGTGACGATACAGCGCTCCAAGGGCTATCAGACCAGGCCCACCCTGTCGGTGGCCCGCATAGGAGAGCTGATTGCCTTTGTCAAAAAGATAAAACCGGACATTATCTGCATGGTGGACAACTGTTACGGAGAGTTTGTGGAGACGTTGGAGCCGGGAGATGTGGGGGCGGATATGTCCGTGGGATCTCTGATTAAAAATCCCGGCGGCGGCCTGGCCCCCATTGGCGGCTACATTGCGGGAAAGCGGGAGTGCGTGGAGAATGCGGCCTTTCGGCTTACTTCCCCGGGGCTTGGCAAGGAGGTGGGAGCCTCCCTGGGCATTTTGAAAGATTTTTACCAGGGACTGTTTCTGGCGCCCACAGTGACAGCTTCTGCATTAAAAAGCGCCATTTTTGCCGCAAATATTTACGAAAGCCTGGGATTTCCGGTGATTCCTGACAGCAGGGAAAGCCGCCATGACATTATTCAGGCAGTGACCTTAAAATCTCCGGAAGGGCTGATTGCTTTCTGCAAAGGCATCCAGGCGGCGGCTCCGGTGGACAGCTTTGTGGAACCGGAACCCTGGGCCATGCCTGGTTATGACAGTGATGTGATCATGGCGGCGGGCGCTTTTGTGCAAGGGTCGTCCATTGAGCTGAGCGCGGACGGTCCGATCAAACCGCCTTATGCCGTATATTTTCAGGGCGGGCTGACTTGGCATCATGGGCGGCTTGGAATCTTGATGTCTCTTGAGCATCTGGTGCGGGAGGGCGTGGTTGTATTATGAGGGCATAGTAATTAGGATGTTTAAAGATAGATGATAGTTCAGTAATTAGGCGGGTATCATGAGAAGAGTTGGAATTATCGGCGGGGGAGCCGCAGGGATTGTGGCGGCGATTGCCGCTGCGAGAAACGACAGGCAGGCAGAGGTTTTTATTCTGGAACAAAATGAACGGATTGGCAGGAAGATTCTTGCAACAGGGAATGGCCGGTGTAATCTGACGAACCGTCAGGCTGTGAGTTCTTGTGTAGAATCCTGCTACCGTGGTGAAGATATAGGGTTTGCGAAAAGTGTGCTTGCGCAGTTTGGATATGAAGATACGCTTCGTTTTTTTTCGTCTCTGGGGCTTGTGGCGCGGATGAGGGGGGATTATGCATACCCTCGTTCCGAACAGGCCTCGGCTGTGCTTGAGGTTCTGGAGCTGGAATTAAAACGCCTTGGGGTCAAGATTTACTGTAGAGTGAAAGTAGAGTCTGTTGTGAAGGAACAGACTCGATTCTGTATCAGGGTTACGGAGCGTTTTCAGGATGGGAAACAAGGCGCTTTGATTCCCGAGGCAAGAGGGCATGGGCAAAGGAACGAAAAAATGATGAAGCACACGTTCCGGGCAGACCGGGTGATTCTTGCCTGCGGAGGGATGGCTGCTCCTGTCTTTGGCTCGGATGGAAACGGGTTTCGTCTCGCAAAGTCTCTTGGACATAGTGTGGCTTCTGTCGTTCCGTCGTTGGTGCAGCTTAGGGCGAAGAACCATCCCTTTGGAAAAGCGTCGGGAGTGCGTACGGAGGCCGCAGTGACGGCGCTGGTTGACGGGGAAGCGGTCTTTTCGGATCGTGGTGAGGTACAGATTACGGCTTATGGTATTTCCGGGATTCCGGTCTTTCAAATCAGCCGCTTTCTTGCCATGGGGCTTTTGGAGAAGAAGCGCTCGGAGGTTTTGTTAGATTTTCTGCCGGAATATTCCAAGGAGGAAGTGTTTGGATTGCTCGTGAAGCTTGCCGGGAATCGTAAGAATCTTACGGCGGAGGAATGGCTTGCGGGGATATTTAACCGGAAATTAATTCCGCGGATATTGGAGCAGGCAAAAGTGCGGATGCAGACGCAGGTGTCGGATTTGGATGAACGGAAGATTCGGGAGGTTGCAAAGAAATGCAAGGGAATCGTGCTGTCGGTTCAGGATACCAATGGATTTGAAAATGCGCAGGTCAGCGCTGGAGGCGTCCGGACAAGGGAGATAAGCCCCCAGACGATGGAATCTTTGTGCGTAGATGGACTGTACCTTGTAGGGGAATTGTTGGATGTGGACGGCATCTGCGGAGGTTTCAACCTTCAATGGGCCTGGGCTACCGGATATCTTGCGGGGAAGGCGGCTGTGTTGTAGAAGGGAATATTTTTTGTGGTTCGGAGGGAAGGAATATGCTGGAAACCAAGGATTTAATTCTTAATAAGGCAAAATTTTCTGACTGGAAGGATATGTATGCCAATGTCTGGCGGCATCCGGAAACTGCGCGGTATATGATGTGGAGCATTACCACAAGTGAAAGCGACGCCAAGGCCAGAATCCTGAAAACGATTGAATTTCAGAAGAGCCATGATACCTATCTGGTCTATGAAAAGGAGGGCGGCACATCTATTGGCTTTGCAGGTGTGGAAAAGGTGGAGCCTTTTGTTTATCAGGAAGCCGGGATCTGTCTGGGACCGGATTATGTAGGAAAGGGTTTTGGGACGCAGATTTTGGCCTGTCTGATGCAATATTGTAAGGAAATGTTTGACGCAAAGGAATTTATTTATTCATCCAGAGATGAAAATCTGGCGTCTAGGAAACTGGCAGAATCCTTTGGGTTTACGGTTTTTTCTGTCATTCCTGAAACGGACTGCAAGGACGGGCATCCATACCATATGCTGAGGTATCGCCGGGAACTTTAGAGGTGAAACTTTTAAGTCTGCTGCAAAGGAGGTTTTCAGATGAACGGGCAGAGCGCAGAAACTCGGAAATATTATATAGACAATCTGCGGAATTATACGATCCTGCTGCTATTTCCGGTTCATACGTTTATGATCTGGAATGATTTCGGTTCGCGTTTTTATATCTGGCAGGGGGAGAACCGGATCTTGAGTACCTGTATCGTGGCAGTGAATCCTTGGTTCATGCCGCTTCTGTTTGTCTTAGCGGGCATGAGCGCGCGGTTCGCGCTGGAGAGAAGGTCTTTCAGGGAGTTTGTGGTACAGCGCATCCGTAAATTGCTGATTCCCTTTATCTGTGGGATGCTTCTGCTTGTGCCCTTCCAGAGTTTGTTTGCAAGAAAATTTTTTTACCATTATACCGGGAGCTTGTGGGAGCATTGGGTTTACTTTTTTACCCATGTTACGGATCTGAGCGGATATGACGGTGGGTTCACACCGGGGCATCTGTGGTTTGTATTGTTTCTGTTTTTGATTTCCTTGTTTGCTGTAGTGTTGTTTAGGTTTATCCCCTATGAAAGGGCGGCTTTGCGGGTAGAGAAGATGCCGGTCTTAGGCGTGGTGTTTTTATTTATTCCGGTATGGCTAATGTACTATCTGGGCAATTTCGGCGGGTTCAGTATCGGTAAGGATTTGGCTTTATTTTTGGCGGGATATTATGTGCTGGGCAATGATGTGGTGATTGGTAAGCTGGAACATAATTGGAAATGGCTGGCAGGTCTATGGGGGATTGTGACGGTGATTTCTGTAGGACTGTATTATCAGTTTTCTTATTATGGCGATCTGTGGGTCAATTTTATTAGCTGGATCTCGATTTTGGCGCTGCTTGTGATGGGAAAGAGATATTTGGACGAGAAGACAAGGGTTACAGAATATTTGAATCATGCTTCTTACCCTATTTATCTTTTGCATCAGTCGATTTTGGTTGCTTTGGCGTATGAGGTCTTGGGTTTTTGTGATATACTTTGGTTACAGGTGGTCTGTATCGGAGCCGGCAGTTTTTTGCTGACCCTGTTGGCGTATCATTTGATCAAAAGGATTCCCGGCCTTCGGATTATGGTGGGGATATATTGAAAAGAATCGGCGAGAAAAATCGTTCCAGCGGTATTGCCATGGCAAATGATATTCTGTAGGAGGTTTTTCAAATGGGAAGGACGATAGGTATTGGACATCAGAATTTTGAGGATATTCGGATAAAGAATAATTTTTATGTGGATAAAACTCATTTTATAAAAGAATGGTGGGAGGCCGATGATGCTGTGACGTTGATTGCCCGTCCCAGAAGATTTGGAAAGACACTGAATATGAGTATGTTAGAGCAGTTTTTCTCGGTCAAATATGCGGGAAGGCAGGATTTGTTTGAAGGACTTTCTATCTGGGAAGACGAGAATTATCATTATCTGCAAGGGACATATCCGGTCATTAGTCTGTCTTTCGCCAATGTGAAAGCGAGAAATTATAGACGTAGACGCAATGAACGACTATATGAATGAGGTATCCCAGTCTGTATTTAGTTGTTTCGATACTGGGAAAAATCCTTCAAAAAAGGAACCGGAACGTTTTTACCATGGCTTCGTGTTGGGACTTATGGTGGAGCTTAGGGGAAGGTATGTGCTGACATCTAACAGGGAGAGCGGGTTTGGAAGATATGACGTGATGATGGAGCCATTAAACGAGACTGACGATGGGGTTATTCTGGAATTTAAGGTATTTCAGCCTAAGAAAGAAAAAGAGCTTGCGGATACGGTAAAGGCTGCCCTGAGGCAGATTGAGGAGAAAAATTATGAGGCGGTTTTGGAGGCAAAAGGGATTGCGAAGGGACGTATCCGTAAATATGGATTTGCATTTTGCGGAAATGAAGTTCTGATCGGAGGTATTTGACAGTAAAGAGCGAAAAGAAGGATTGGGCATGATTACGAACGAAGCTGTTAATCAGGCGATTGATTATATTTTAAAACATATTGAAGAAGAGATTACCCTTGGAGATGTGGCGGGGCATTGCCATTTCTCCAAGTTTTATTTCAGCCGTCTTTTTAAGGAGCAGACAGGGGAGAGTGTCTACGGGT
>OFGE01002683.1_pt1 | contig 12788 bp, 7 predicted proteins | sample 1521681 | NCBI WGS metagenome assembly OFGE01 (sample SAMEA3504093, study PRJEB24116) | mouse gut metagenome | biome: mouse gut; feature: mouse-associated habitat; material: faeces | place: Denmark | collected 2011 | reverse complement strand
GGCGCATCTCCTGCTGGGCGGTGTTGGTGCTGCTGTCCAGGTTCACACCCATGAGGCACAGCATCATGTCGCCCCCGGCCCGCAGGGCCAGGTTGATGTCCATCCAGCCAGTGTTGCCCATGGCGGAGTCGGTGACCACCGTGCCCTGGAAGCCCCACTCGTCCCGGAGCACATCGGTGAGCAAAGCCCGGCTGGCCCCCGCCCAGGTGCTGCCCAGGTAGCTGTAGCTGCTCATCATGGCGGTGGTCCTGCCCTCCTTCACCACCACCTCAAAGGCTTTCAGATACAGCTCCCGCATGGCCTGCTCGTTGGACCACACGGAGATGGACAGGCGGTTGCTCTCCTGGTCGTTGAGGGCAAAGTGCTTCACATAGGCGTACACGCCCTGGCTGGCGTAGCCCCGGACCATGGCCGCGCCCAGCTTGCCGGACAGCAGGGCGTCCTCGGAGTAATATTCAAAGTTCCGCCCGGAGTAGGGGGTGCGGTGGATATTCACGGCGGGGGCGTACAGGCCCACCACGTGGTTGGCGGTGGCCTCTGCGCCAAAGGCGTGGCCGAAGTTTTCCAAAAGCTCCTGGTTCCAGGACGCGCCGATGAGGGCTTCGCTGGGGTAGGCCACGCCCTTCAGGTCGCTGACCAGGCTGTTGATGCCCGCGGGGCCGTCCAGGTCGTTGGTGGCGGGCTTGCCCACGCTGGCCGCCTCCGGGGTGGACCAGCCGCCGTTGGAGATCATGTTGGTCATGTCCTCCACGCTGAGCTGTTCCAGCAGCTTCTCCCACTTGGGGTCATCGTAAGGAAGCCCCGCCATGTCCTCTAAGGTGAGGCCGTTGTTGGCGAAGGTGATGGCCGGGGCGCTGGGGTCGCTGTCATAGACCGCGCTGGCGGTGAGGGCGGACGCGGTGGCGTCGGAGGCCGCCTTGCCGTCCTTCCGGGCCTTGGGGGTGGTGCCCTCCCAGTCGGCGCGGGAGACATACTGGGCGATTTGTCCAGTAGACACATCCTCAAAGCGGTTGACGGCGGCGGTGAGGTCGGTGCCGCGGGGGTTTCCCTCGCCGTAGGTGACGGTCTGCTCCACGGTGTACTCCCGGCTGTCGATGACCTCATGGGCGTTGGCCATCAGCTTGATCTGGTAGGTACCGGCTTCCAGCACGTAGCACCCCGCGCCCTTCTCGTCATAGGAGGCCATGTCGTCCACGGCAAAGGTGAGGGTCAGCGTCTCGCTGTCCCCCGGCTGGAGCAGCCCGGTCTTGCCGAACGCGGCCAGCACTACGTGGGCCTTCTCAATGCCGTCCACGGTGTAGGGGGCGGTGAAGTACACCTGGGCCACGTCCTTGCCCGCCGCGTCCCCGGTGTTGGACACCTTCACCTTCATGGTGACGGTGCCCTTGTCCACGGAGAAGTCCTCAATGGACTGCTCGAAGGTGGTGTAGCTCAGGCCGTAGCCGAAGGGGTATTGGACGGTTTTTTCGTAGGCCGCCTCGTCGCAGGCCCCCGTGGCGTTGTCGATGAAGCGGGTCTCATAGAAGCGGTAGCCCACGTAGATGCCTTCCACGTACTCCACATAGTTGCGCTTGTCCAGGTTGCTGTAAGTAAAGTCGCCTGCGTTCCAGTAGGCGGGGGCGGTGGTGTGGTCATAGGCGTAGGTGTCGGGGAGCCGCCCGGAGGGGTTCACCGCCCCGGCCAGCACCTGGCCAACCGCGTCCATGCCCCGGCTGCCGGGGCCGCCAATCCACAGCGCCGCGTCCACGCCGTCCTCCAGGAAGCCCAGCTCCATGGCGTGGGAGGAGTTGATGAGTACGACCACCTTGCCAAAGCCCTGGGCCTTCACCAGCGAGAGCAGGTCCTCCTCGTCCTGGGTGAGCTCCAGATAGCTGCGGTTTCCCCCGGCCTGGGGGTAGCCCGCCGCCTCCATATCCATGGGCAGGTCGCCGCCCTCGCCGCCGATGCGGGAGAACATCACCACCGCCGTGTCGGAGAACGCCTTGGCGTTTGCCAGAAGGTTATCGCTGTGCTTGTCCGCGGACACCTCGGCGGGGGTGAAGTCGGAGCCGGTAAACCCGGCCTGATCCCCCCGCTTTACGCCGGAGTTTTTGTAGAAGTCCACCAGCTCCTGGTTGACCTCCAGTCCGGCGTTGGTGAGGCCCTGCACCAGGTCCACGTTGGCGGAGGTGTCGCTGGCGCCGCTGCCCGTGCCGCCGTACAGGGGGGACACGGTGGCGTAGCCGAACAGGTTTACCTTGGCGCCGCCCTCCAGGGGCAGGGCGTTATCCCGGTTTTCCAGCAGGACGATGCCCTCGGCAGCCAGCTCCTGGGCCATAGCCAGGGATGCCTTTTTGGTCTGCTCCAGGGTGAGCTGCTCTGCCGTGACGGAACCGTTGGCTCCGGGCAGGTGGCTGTTCAGGTTTGCCGCCATGAAGGTGTTGATGGCGGCAAACATCTGGATGCACACCACGTTGACGATCAGCGCGATCACCAGCAGGACGCTGACAATCACCACAGGCAGCTTCCCGCCGCCCGCTGCGGATTTCTCTTTCGCCATTCAAATCCTCTCCTCATGTTGGAATTTTCTGCTTGACATCGTTACCTCGCATGGGGTATTGTAATAAACACAGTGTTGATTTTCAACCATCAATATATATAGCAAACGATGTAAAAACAACAGAAGGAGAGGAAGTGTTGGATTTGCGCCATTTTTCTGAGAATCCACAAAATGCACAAAAGCCGGAGAACCAGCGCACCCGGCTCACCAAGCGTCTGCTACGGGAAAATCTGCTGGAACTGCTGAAGGAGAAGCCGGTGGAGTACATTACGGTGAAGGAGCTTTGTGAGCTGGCGGAGCTGAACCGCTCCACCTTCTACGCCTACTACAACGACGTGCCCGCGCTGTACCGGGAGATGGGAGGCGAGCTGGCCCAGGCTCTGCTGGATCACATCCGTGCCATCAACCAGGGAGGACAGATCGACACCGCCCCCATGCTCTCCTACATCCGGGACAACCGGGAGCTGTTCCGCCTGCTGGTCTACCGGGATAAATACCTCAACGCCAACCAGCCGGTGCAGCTGCAGATCATCCAGGGGTATTTCGATATCTCGCCGGAACTCCATCTGCCCTGCGCCCCGGAGGAGCGGGAATATTTCCTCCAGTATCTCTACATGGGAGGGACGGGGATCATCCACCGCTGGGTGCAGAACGGCTGCGACCTGCTGCCGGAACAGGTGGCGGGGCTGATTAGTGCGCTCATCCGGCGGGCGGTGAACAAATAATGGGCAAAAACAAAGGCAGGGAACGGGTCAAGGCCCGTCCCCTGCTTCTGTTTTTCCCTTGCGGTACTCCCCCGGCGTCATGCCGACCGCCTTCTTGAACACCCGCTGGAAGTGGCTCTGGGAGGAATACCCCAGATAGGAGCCGATCTCCGCCGCCGTTTTGGAGGTCATGTCCAGCAAGCGTTTCGCCTCGTCCATTTTCAGTCCTGTGACATAATCCTGCACTGTCTCCCCGGTTTCCTCCCGGAACATCCGGCACAGGTAGGTGCGGTTGGTGCCCAGGGCCTGGGCCAGTTCCTCCGTGGTAATGGGGCGGCTGATGTGGTCCAGCACATAGTCCCGCACCGCCCGCACCCGGGCCGAGCCATGCACGCCGCACTTGGCCCGTTCCACCCGCCGGGTGAAGTCCAGCACCATCCGGGCGTTCAGCCGGGTCAGCTCCACATACCCGGTGAGCAGCTCTGCCTTTTGGATATAGCTGTCGCTGAGGGCAAAGGCGGTCTCCCGGTCCAGCCCGCCCCGGATGGCCGCGCGGGTCACCAGCGTGGCGGTACAGATCAGCAGGTTCTTCTGCTGCCGCAGGGCGTCCGCCGCCAGGGTGCCCGCCCGTCCCTCTACTGGGCGCTGAAAGAGCATTTGAATTTCGTCCACCCGCCCGTGCTCCACGCAGGAGAGCATCTGCTCCTCCAGCTCCAGGGTGTTATGGATCTCCTGCTCCCCCCGCTCGGGCGGGGCCGCCTCCTGGGCGGAGGGCAGTTCCTCCTCCGTCAGCAGCAGCTGGCCCACGTCCAGCTTTTCCCCGTTGAGGAAGTAGTTCACCGTGCACAAGATTTGCAAAAAATTCCGCAGCGGATAGGCCGGGATGGCGGAGAAATAGTCCGTCAACTCCCCGGCCCGCCCGATGTTCTCCCCCATGGCGCGCAGGATGCGCACGGCCAGCGTATGGTTTACCGGGCTGTGGGCCACCGGGCCGATGATCAGCGCCACCGCCCCCCGCTCCGCCCGGAACAGGCCGTAGTACAGGAAATTCTCGTCCATGTAATAGCTCACGTTCCCGGGAGTGGCGAAGATATGGCCTTCCTCCAAAACCGCCAGATCCGGCTTGAACCTGGTGTGGTGATACAGTCCGGCGAATTCCCCGTCCCGGTACAGCCGCACGGGCAGCCCCGCCAGCGAGGACAGCGATGCCGCCAGGTATTCGTAGTCAATGCCCATATGCCTCACCTCTCAAAATTTTGTGAGGATTATACCATATCAGAAACAGATGTGCAAGACACAGGGAGCGTCGCATTGTATAATAGCCACAAATCAGGGGCGGCACCCGCCCCAAAGAGAGGGCGGTTTTTATGAAGCAAACCTTGCTGGATCAAAAGGCGCTGCAAACAAAGATCACAGGCGATCAGGTGACGGCCAAGGAAAAATGGCTGGGCTATCTGCTGGGCCCCGCCGGGGCGCTGCTTTTGAACGCGGTGCTGGCCACCTATCTGAACGTCTACTACACGGACGTACTCAAGCTGACCTCGGTGTGGGGCGGGGCGTTCCTGGTGGTGTTCCCCATCGTGTCCAAGGTCATCGACGCCGTCACCAATGTGGTCATGGGCTATATCATTGACCGCACCCGCACCAGTCAGGGCAAGGCCCGGCCCTGGCTGCTGCTGTCCGCGCCCCTGCTGGCAGTCACCGGGGTGCTGCTGTTCACCGTGCCCAACGCCTCCGAGACTGTTCAGGTGGTCTGGGTCATGGTGAGCTACAACCTGTTCTACTCCTTTGCCTACACCATTTTCAACATGAGCCACAACCTGATGGTGCCCCTGTCCACCCGCGACACCACTCAGCGGGGCGGGCTGTCGGTGTTCAACCAGATCGCCACCATTATGATGAGCGGCATCCTGGTGGCGCTGGTGTTCCCCATGGTCATCATGCCCATGGTGGGGGTGGATCAGGGCAAGTGGATCGCGCTGATGAGCGCCCTGTCCATCCTGGCCCTGCCGCTCACCCTGCTGGAGTATTTCTTCACCAAGGAGCGCGTCACGCTGGAAAACCAGGCCGCGGGGGAGGACAGCACAGTCCCCTTTGCTAAACAGCTCAAGGCCATTTTTACCGACAAATATATGCTCCTGATTTACGCCTACTTCCTCATCTACACCGCCGGGAGCTGCATCAAGAACATCAGCCTGGTGTACTTTTGCAACTACGTTCTGGGTACCTACAACGACGGCGTCACCCAGACCATGGTGTCCGCAATCGGCGGCATCCCCATGGGCATCGGCATCTTCGCCGTCTGGCCCCTGGCCAAGCGGTTCGGCAAGCGCAACGTGACCCTGGCGGGCTTCATCCTCTACGCCATCGGCGGGGCCGTCTGCTGGCTGTTCCCCCACAATATGGTCATGGTGCTGGTGGGGCAGTTTATCAAAAATGTCGGCGGCCTGCCCTGCGCCTATGTGTTCATGGCCCTGTTCGCCGATGTGCTGGATCATATGGAATGGAAGACCGGCTTCCGCAGCGATGGGCTGGCCATGTCGGTTTATAATATCATTGCCGTAGCCATGGTGGGCGTCTGCACCGGCATCTTCAACGGCTGGCTGGCCGGGGCGGGCTATGTGGCCCCGGAGATGGTGGACGGCGTCACGGTGGCGGCTGTCCAGTCCGAGGCGGTGCAGGGCGTCATCACTTTCGGCTTTGTGGGGCTGGAGGTGTTCACCGGGATCATCCTGGCGGTGCTGCTGATCTTCCTCAGCGTGGAGAAAGATATTGGTAGGAAGCAGGAGGAAATTAAAGCGCGGAGGGAAGCAAAATGAACGCCATCCGACTGAAAATAGAGCATCTCTTTAACCCTATAGGCATTGACATTAACCGCCCCCGGCTGTTCTGGAACTGCCAAGGCGGCGTTACCCAAACCGCCTATCAAATTATCGCCATGGACGACGGCAACACCATCCTCTGGAACAGCGGCAGGGTGGAGAGTTCCTCCATGCGGTGTACCTGGGGCGGTGAGCCCGTTCCCGCACGGACCGCTGTCACCTGGAAGGTACGTCTGTGGGACGAAAACGGACAGAGCGGCGATTGGGCCGGGGCCAAGTTTGAAACCGGCCTACCCAAGGGTCAGCCCTGGGCGGCGAAGTGGATCGCCGGGGACTACGTGCCCCGCAAAAAGGAACGCTATCCCGTGGACTGCTTCCGCAAGAGCTTCAACCTTTCCGGCGTAAAAAAGGCCCGACTCTACATCACCGCCTGCGGGCTGTACGAGGCCCGGCTCAACGGGGCCCGGGTGGGGGATTTTGCCCTGGCCCCCGGCCACACCGACTACCGCAAGCGGGTGCAGTATCAAACCTATGATGTGACCGGGTTGCTGCGGGAGGGCGAAAATGTCCTAACCGTCCAACTGGCGGACGGCTGGTACCGGGGGAGCTGCGGGGCCTGGGGGCTGCGCAACCAGTACGGCACTCAGACCAAGCTGCTGGCCCAGCTGGAAATTATCGGGCAGCATGGCAAGACCTCAACCATTTGCACCGACGGCACATGGGAGTGGTCAAACGACGGCCCCATCCGCTTTGCCGACAACAAGGACGGCGAGATTGTGGACGCCCGCATGACCCCGTCCTATGGTGGCAGGGTGCGGGTGGTGAGCCACCCCGTCATCCCCGCCGCCTCCAACAACGTCCCCGTCACCGAGCATGAGACCTTTCAGCCCACCCTCATCACCACCCCGTCCGGCAAAACCGTGCTGGATTTCGGGCAGAATCTCGCGGGCTATGTATCCTTCTCCCTGGACGCGAAAGCGGGGCAGAAGCTGCGCCTGCGCTTCGGCGAGCTGCTGGACGGGGACGGGGAGTTCACCCAAAAGAACATTCAGTGCTCCAACAAGAAGATCACCACCCCGCTCCAGCAGGTGGAGTACACCTGCAAGGATGGGCGCAACGACTACAAGACCGCCTTCGCCATCTTCGGCTTCCAATATGTGCTGGTGGAAGGGGATGCGCAGTTCCGCCCCGAGGAGTTCACCGCCATCGCCGTCTACTCCGACATGGAGCGCACCGGGTGGTTTGACAGCTCCAACGGGCTGTTGAACAAGCTCTTTGACTGCACCCTGTGGAGCGCCAAAAACAACCACGCCGACCTGCCCACCGACTGCCCCACCCGGGAGCGCCACGGCTGGGCCGGGGACGCCCAGATCTTCTGCTCCACCGCCGCCTACCTGTTCGACTACAAGCCCATGGCGGAAAAATATCTCAACGATATGTACGACTGGCAGAAGCCCAACGGCTGCCTGCCCCAGATCGCCCCGGAGGGCGGCGTGGACAGCTACATGAAGTGGATGAACGGCAGCGTGGGCTGGGCGGACGCCGGGGTCATCATCCCCTATGTGCTGTGGAAGCGGTACGGGGACAGGGGCGTACTGGAGCGCCGTTACGAGGGCATGAAGCGGTATGCCGAATTCATGATGAACCGCTGCGGCAAATGGGGCGGCCCCTTTGCCCGCCCGGTGTCGGTCTGCGGCGAGGCCAAGCGCTATCTTGTCAACCGGGGGCAGGCCTATGACGAATGGGCGGAGCCCCAGGATATCTACGTCATGCGGTTTATGGATTTTGCGGGGCCCCACCCAGAGGTGTCCACGGCGTACACGGCCCACATCATGGCGCTGATGGCGGAGATTGCAGAGGAATTGGGGAAAACCGGGGACATTCCGCGGTACGAGCAGTACCGGGACGGGTGCAGAGCGGCCTATCAGGCCATGGCAAAAACAGAGGAATTTACCTTGGACACCGACCGGCAGGCGCGGTTGGTGCGGCCACTGGCTTTTGGCCTGCTGGACGGAGCGCAGACGGAGGTTGCGAAAAAACGGCTGGTGAAGGCACTGGACAACTATCAATGGCGGCTGGGCACGGGCTTTCTGTCCACGCCGCTGATCCTGGACGTGCTGGCGGACATGGACATTGAGTATGCCTACCGCCTGCTGGAAAATGAGGAGATGCCCGGCTGGCTGTTCATGCCCAAGAACGGGGCCACCACCATCTGGGAAAGCTGGGAGGGCAGCAAAGCCGTGGGCGGCGGCGTGGCCTCTTTGAATCACTATTCCAAGGGTGCGGTGTGCCGCTGGCTGTTTGACACCATGTGCGGCATCAACGTGGCGGGCGAAAACCGCTTCACCATCGCCCCCCGGCCCGGCGGGAGCTTTACTCACGCCAAAGCGGAGTATGGCAGCGTATACGGCCGGGTGGGAAGCGCGTGGCGGAAAACCGGGGACGGCATGGAGTTCACCGTCACGGTGCCCGCCAACTGCACAGCGCGGGTGATTCTGCCGGACGGCAGTGAGCGGGAGCAGGGCGCGGGAACCCAGACCTATTTGATTTCGGAGGGCTGACCATGAGCTTCATGCACAGCATGGTTTTTCATTTCTGCAAAAAGGGCAAGCGGCGCTATTCCCCGGATGAGCCCCAGGACTACCCGGCGAAACGTGCCGCCGAAGTGCGCCAAAACCGCTTTGTCCGCATACCAAAGCAGGTTCAGATTACCGAGACCGTCCTGGGCGGCGTCCCGGCGGAGCTGCTGACCCACCCCAAGAACCCCACAGACCGCATCGTCCTCTATCTCCACGGCGGCGGCTTCGTGGTGGGCAGCGTCAAGACCCGGCGGATGTTCACCGGCTATCTCGCGGACAGGCTGGGCTATAATGTGGCGGCCCCAGAGTACCGTCTGGCCCCGGAGCACCCCTTTCCCGCCGCGCCCCAGGACTGCTTCGCGGCCTACCGGGTGCTGCTAAACCAATACGCCCCCAAGCGGATCGTCCTGCTGGGGGAGAGCGCAGGGGGAAACCTGGTGCTCTCTGTACTTTTGCAGATCAAGGACGCCGGACTGCCCATGCCCGCCGCCGCCCTGTGCATCGCCCCCTGCGTCCAGTTCGACCAGGTGCTTCCCAGCCACACGGAGAACCGGGAGACGGAGGCCATGGTGGACAATCTGTCCGGGGAAGTTTTTGACGCCTACCTCTGTTCCCGCGAGGAGAGGGTTACCCGCGATCCCCTGGCGGCCCCCTACTACGGGGACTTCACCGGCTGCCCGCCCATCTGCCTGTGGGCGTCGGGATCGGAGGTGCTGCGGGACGACAGCCTTATCCTCTATGAGAAGCTGAAACAGGCGGGGCACCCCTGTAACCTCTACCTCCGTGGCGGGATGGTGCATACCTGGCTCACCATCCCCTATATCCCGGAGGCGCGGAAGGACCTGTCCACCGTAAAGGCCTGCCTGGACAATGCCATGAGCGGTATGTTTTCTGAGGAAAGCGGCCCGATTTATTTGGAGGGATATCATGGAAAAGGTTGAACAGATTTTACAGAGCATGACTCTGGAGGATAAGATCGCCCTTTGCTCCGGTGAGAGCTTCTGGGAGACCAAGGCATATGAGAAATACGGCATCCCGGCCCTGTTCATGTGCGACGGCCCCCACGGTCTGCGCAAACAGGAGCGGGGCAGCGGCGCGGATATGCTGGGGGTGAACGAGTCCCGCCCCGCCACCTGCTTCCCCTCCGCTGCCACCACCGCCGCCAGCTGGGACCCGGCACTGCTGGAGGAGGTGGGCCGCGCCATTAGGGAGGAGGCCAGGGAACAGGGCGTGGGGGTGGTGCTGGGCCCCAGCCTGAACCTGAAACGCAACCCCCTGTGCGGGCGGAACTTCGAGTATTTCTCCGAGGACCCCTATCTGGCGGGCAAGATGGCGGCCAGCTATATCCGGGGCATCCAGGAAAACGGCGTGTCCGCCTGCCCCAAGCACTTCGCCTGCAACTCCCAGGAGCTGAGGCGGATGGCCTCGGATTCTGTCCTGGATGAGCGGACACTGCGGGAAATCTACCTAACCGGGTTTGAGATCGCGGTGAAAGAGGGCCATGCCAAGTCCATCATGTCCTCCTATAACCGCATCAACGGAGTGTACGCCAACGAGAATGAGCACCTTTTGCAGGAGATTTTGCGGGACGAGTGGGGCTTCGACGGCTTTGTGGTGTCCGACTGGGGCGGCTCCAACGACCACGTGGAGGGTGTCCGGGCGGGTTCCCACCTGGAGATGCCAACCACCGGCGGCGATTCCGACCTGGAACTGGTCGAGGCCGTCAAGTCCGGCAGGCTCAGCGAGGAGTTGCTGGACCAGCGGGTGGACGAGTTGCTGGACGTGATTTTGGCCGTCACCAAGTCGGTGCAGCCCCTGGAGGGTAAGCCCTTTGACATCAACGAGCACCACGCCATGGCGGCGAAGGCCAGCGAGCAGTCCGTTGTGCTGCTGAAAAACGAGGGCGGCATCCTGCCCCTAAAGAAGGGCGCGAAAGTGGCCGTCATCGGCGAGTTTGCCCAGAAGGCCCGGTATCAGGGCGCGGGCTCCTCGGTGGTCAATCCCACGCGCCTGGACAACGCCATGGACGTCATCAAAACCTTCGGCCTGGACGTGGCGGGCTTCGAGCCGGGTTACCCCCGCTCCGGGGCGGGCGACCCCGCCATGTGCTCCAGGGCGGCGGAGCTGGCGAAACAGGCGGACGTGGTGCTGCTCTACATCGGCCTGGACGAGATCAGCGAGGCCGAGGGGCTGGACCGCTCCCACATGAAGCTGGCACAGAGCCAGGTTGATTTGATCGAAGCGGTGAGCGCCGCCAACCCCAACGTGGTGGCCGTCATGTCCGCCGGCTCTGCCGTGGAGATGCCATGGCTTGACAAGTGCAAGGCCCTGGTGCACGGCTACCTGTGCGGCCAGGCGGGGGCCGGCTCTGTGCTGAAGGTGATTACGGGCCAGGTGAACCCCTCCGGCAAGCTGGCCGAGAGCTACCCCGTTCGCTATGAGGACGTGTCCTCCGCCCCCTATTTCCCCGCCAAGGAGCGCACTGCTGAGTACCGGGAGGGCCTGTTTGTGGGCTACCGCTACTTCGAGACGGCCAATGTGCCCGTGCTGTTCCCCTTCGGTTTCGGGTTGAGCTACACCAGTTTCGAGTATTCCGATTTGAAGGTGAGCGGCAAAGAGGCCACGTTCACCCTCAAAAACAGCGGCAAAATGGACGGGGCGGAGGTGGCCCAGCTCTATGTGTCCAAGCCGGATGGGGACGTGTTCCGCCCCGTTAAGGAGCTCAAGGGCTTTGCCAAGGTGTTCCTCAAGGCGGGGGAGAGTAAAACCGTCACCATCCCCCTGGACGACAAGGCGTTCCGCTATTTCAACGTGGACACCAACAAATTCGAGATCGAGGGTGGCCAGTGGACTATCATGATCGGCGCGTCAGTGGCGGATATCAAGCTCAGCGGTGCCGTGTCCGTCCGGGGCACCGGGGCCAAATCCCCCTATGACAAGGAGAAGTTCGCCAAGTATTTCAGCGGTGACATTAAGGACATCTCCGACGGGGAGTTCGAGGCGCTGCTGGGCCGCCCCATCCCCGACGGCCATTGGAGCGGCACCCTGGAGATGAACGACGCGCTGTGCCAGATGTACTACGCCAAGGGCGCCCTGGGGCGGTTTGCCTACAAAATCCTCACCCACTTTATCAACAAGAGCATTGAGAAGGGCCAGCCCAACCTGAACCTGCTGTTCAACTACAACATGCCCTTCCGGGCCATCGCAAAAATGACGGGCGGCATCTGCACCATGGAGATGGCGGAGGGCATCCTCACCATCGTCAACGGCCACTTCTTCAAGGGCCTGGGGGCCGTCATCGGCGGGTTCGCCCGCTCCGGCAAGAAGCGCAAGGCGGCCGACGCCATTCATTAAAAGGAGGAGTATTATTATGGGCGGCATCAAAAAGTGGATCGACGAGCACCCTACCCTGTGGGAGTTTATCCTGTTCAACATCCTGTCCAACGTGGCCACCGTCACCAACTTCGTGGTTATGTGGGTGTGTACCGGCTTCATTTTCAAGTCCTTCAGCGGCCAGCCCTTCCAGTTCTTTATTTTCAACTACACCACGCCGGAAAGCCTGATGCTGTGCGGGTTCCTCAGCTTCCTGGTGGCCACGGCGGCGGCGCAGACGGTAAATTTCTTCGTGCGGAAGGATCTGGGGTTCAAGGCCAACGCCGATTTTGGCAAGGCGGTGCCGAAGTTTATTGTCCTGGCGGTGGTGCTGGTGATTCTGTCCGCCGCGCTGCCCGCTTACAGCCAGGCGCTCTTTATCAAGCTGGGCGTGCCCGCCGGAGTGGCTCCCACACTGGCGAATATTATCAATATTCTTATGCAGGTGGTCATCAGCTATCCCACCATGAAGTTTTGGGTTATGCCGGACAAAAAGTAAGGGCCTGCCTGTGGAATGCGGAGTTTTACAGTTCCATGACAAAAGAATTGAAAGATTTAATGACTCTGTAACAATTTGCGCTTTTTCCTTTAACATCCTGCGGGTATTATAATACCTGCAAGAGACAGTTTCTTTTCATTTCATTGTATCCTCTTTCCTTAGACACGGACCAGTCGCCAGGAGCAGGCGGCTGGTTTGTGTCTTTTTTGCTGCTGCCTCTTCCTCGTTACTCTGGTGGTTTTCGTTTTCTGGTCCTGCCTCCGGCGGGTTACT
>OFGE01002678.1_pt1 | contig 12822 bp, 13 predicted proteins | sample 1521681 | NCBI WGS metagenome assembly OFGE01 (sample SAMEA3504093, study PRJEB24116) | mouse gut metagenome | biome: mouse gut; feature: mouse-associated habitat; material: faeces | place: Denmark | collected 2011 | reverse complement strand
TTTTTAAAGCAGCAATACTCATCGCGACAAAAAACTGTCGGTGAGCTGCCTTCCACTTCCACATCGCCAGTTTCTTAAGGTTCATGGCAGCATATTTCAGCCTTACCCACATATGGACTCTTTTCAGGCCCCGGTAAGGCGTATAACGCATTCCATATTTTTCTTTTGCGTCGGCAAAAACCCTCTCTATTGTCTGGGATCTGAATCGGTAACTTTCTTTTCCCTGCGCTGAATGCCGCATATCCTCCGCCTGTTCTATGTAATCCTCCCAGATATGGCGGGTCACTGTCTTCTGACATTCCCTGCTCTCCGTGCATAAATGTCTTGTTCCACATGCGGCGCACTGATATTTCAGACTCTTATACTCCCTGTAACCTTTCCAGTTGGTCGTGCTGTACAGCAAGCGCCTGTATTCTGGACAGATCACAATATCCAGATATTCGTCATATACATATTTATACCATTCATGAAACCCTTTCTTCGTCATCGGGCGCTTGCAAGGCAGGGATGGAATTCTCGCATTATATATGATATATTTACAAATCCACGGCGTTTTATATCCCGCATCCATCGTGGCTGTTTGAATCTCAGGGAACCGTCCGGTCACCTTCTCATAAAGCTGATCAAAGGCTACACTGTCATGTACCTTCCCACTTGTGACCACCGTATCCAGTATAAAGTTATGCCTGTCACATACGGTATGGACCTTATACGCAAAACAATGCTTATGATCCCCTTTCCGGAACATGCCGCTCTCCGGATCGGTCGTTGATACTATGACCTCCCGTTCCATGGGTTTCCCGCCGCCGCAGTTCCCGTCAAAAGGCTTTTTTCCATGTGCCCTGCGATCTTCATTGATCTCTTTCATAAGCTGCTCCTCATAGGCTTTCGCCGCAGAAGGGATCGCTTTTTTCATTGATGTTTGCGTTCGCTTTGATATGAGTCCCGTCCATAAATACAACTTCCGGGGAAAGATAACCGCTCTTTTGTGCCTCAAAAAGAATCCAGGCAAAAACCTTTTCTATCGTATCTTCACTAAAGCAGTGTCTGAAGTTATAGCTGATTGTGGCAAAATGAGGAACTGGCTCATTCAGGAGATATCCCAGAAACCACCGGTACGCAATGTTCATGCTGATCTCTTCCACGGTACGCCGCAGGGATGGAATCCCATTCAGGTGCTGGATGAGCACCATCTTAAACAGGACCACAGGATCAACGCTGGGACGCCCGTTATCCGCACAATAAAGGTCTTCCACGAAATCATAAATACGGGTAAAATCCACAGCGCAGTCAATTTTCCGCAGCAGATGATCCTGCGGAACAAGCCCTTCGAGACTGACCATTTCCAGTGTATTTCTTTCCGACTTTTCTTTTATCAGCATGTCCTTACCCCCTGATTTTATTATATCAAAAAAAGCCAGCTTTTGCTGACCTTTTTTGACAGTTTGGAGCGGCAGTATTAAACTGTCGCTGCTTCTGTTGCGTTATTTACTTTTTTCTTTTGTTAAATTTTTCTTTTGCAAAATCAAAAGATTCTTGTATCATCACCTTAAAATCCTCAAAAGTCTTATCAGAGGGATTTAAGACGCATACCCAGCCCATCCATGCGTAAACAGGGTGCGGAATAATGGTATCTAAAGCGGTAAAGTCATAATCCATTTTCACAATTTTCCCGGCAGACGGACGTTCAGGAATATACCCAAATCTTTTAATAAATGTCTGTTTTCTTAAACCAATATTTACACGATATACATTATTACGGTTCAGCATGGAGCCTTTATCATTATCGCCGTCTTTTTCTTTAACAGTTAAAACATATACTCCCCGTTTCAGAACTCCGTTAGGGTTATAAAAAATACCTCTTTCTCCCCAGCTCTCTACCAGTACAACATCTTTTAAGTTAGAAAGACAGTAGGAAAGAATATCATTGGGTGTCATGCCATTTCCTCCAAGTGAAACATCATTGTTCCCTCGTCTATCAAAGTGGAACAATATTTTTGAAATTCTGATATTTGTGGTAACTTTTCCAAAGCTGCTTGTGCTGCTTTCATTGATTCCCAGCAAATTATTTCTACCCATTTATTCTGTCTTAAATCTTTTGTTAATGACCTTTTTATAAATCCGGCAATATCTTTTTCAAGAACTTTACTTAATTTGTGATACAACTGTAAAAAGTGTTCCTCCGTCACTTCCGGGCTTGTTTGAAAAGTAACCATTTCAATCACATTTTTGCTCATAAAATATTTTCCTTTCGTTTTTAGTATCATATTGCATTTGGTACATGGATAGTTTATCATAGAATGGTGACAAGGGCTGTCATCATTCGGGAAGGAGTCTTAAAAATGTCAAAAGCAGAACGGCTTATTGAAATGATGATAACAATAAATGCCAAAAAAGATTTTACCGTAGGCGAATTAGCAAAAGAATTTTCAGTGTCAAAGAGAACAATACTTCGTGATTTACAGGAATTAGAACAGGCTGGCTTCCCACTCTATTCCGAAGTTGGAGCTGCGGGTGGGTATCATATATTGAAAGAGCGTATTTTACCGCCTATCACTTTTTCAGAAAACGAGGTAAAAGCTATATTCTTTGCTTGCCAAGCATTACAATTTTATCACGATTTACCTTTTGAGCAGGAAACTATATCTGTTTTGAAAAAATTTCTGAATTGCCTACCTTTGGATATACAAAACAGTATCACGCAGATTCAAAATAAAGTTGTATTTTGGATTCCAGATAGGCATTGTAATTCTCCATTTCTTAAATCAATGTTTCATGTTATCATAAACCGTCATTCAGCTACAATACGATATTCGTCAACACATTCTGAAAGTGTACGCACGATTATACCTATTGGGTTATATGCCATGAATGGACTTTGGTATTGTCCTGCATATTGTACAGCGGTAAATCAAATCAGAGAATTTCGTATTGACCGTATCAAGGAGATTATAGAGGAAAAGCCCTATCCTAAAGGAGAATATCCCATTCCTGCGTCCATTCAAGAGTATCTTGAAAAATTAGAAGTTGGAGATGATTACCATATAAAAATTCAACTGACAGACATAGGTGCTAAACGCTGCGAGAGTGAATTTTTATTAGCAAGGGGATTAAAGCTATTTCCAACAGGCGGCGGAATAATTGACATGGAAATTCGTCATGCAACATTGGAATGGGTTGCCGATTATTTCCTGTCATTTGGGAACAATGCAACCGTATTAGAGCCAATAGAGCTGATAGAGCTGATGAAGCAAAAAATATGCGAATTACATCAGCATTATTGCAAATAAAATAAAAATATATTGATGTATGAATGAGGGAGATTCCGTAGTAGTAGGCATTGTGGGAATGTGTATAACTGGCTATCTTATGGAATTGTGGGTAACTCTGTTTGCAGGACGTGGGAAAGCTGCACTTTAGCTTTTCCATGTTCAAAAAAACAATGTAAAAAATGCCCGATGTATGCGACATGTGCTACAGACATGGGAACAGTCAGGATTTAGTAAATTCCAAATTAACAACGATCAAGCTGAAGCAAAACTTGCAAGAGAATTTCTTCAAATCGTTGATGCTGAATCATATCTCCCCGAATCGGTGCGAAGTGCTGAAATAAAGATTGAATTAGAACATCTATATAATGCTCATAATGCTTCTATGAATAACTTTTATTTAGAACCACCTTATGCCAAACAAGTCCAACGCTTAATTGGCTCTAATGGCGTTCCTACTCAAATTAACGCTTATTATACTATGGTTATTATTGATGCATATCTAACCAATGGAAATGGAAGATGTTGGGGCGCAGAAGATATATACAATGAATTGATTGACAATTTTACACAAGTTCAGTTCATGCTTGCAATAACCTCATTTACGCATGACAAAATTGCAAGCAAATTGCAATTTCCTTATGCTTAAATCAGTATAAATCTTTACTTGCCAAAGCAGAAGATAGTGTTCACTGGAGTGTGTGAACAAAAGTCTGTAAATACAAATCTTCTATGATAATAATGGGGCTGGTGGCTCTCTACTAGAGCTCCAGCCCATGATTTATATATAACAGCAAATAATGCGTATGTCAATAGCAGGCGAGGAAACCGCCTGTCAGATAATGCTCTCAGATGGGACTCATTCCGGCAGGCGTCCTTCATACATGATGCTCAGTTCCCCATAGACCTGACCCCAGTTGCGGATTGGCATGGTCCATTTCTTTGTCGCTTCAAAGGTCGACAGGTAGAGGGCCTTGAGCAATGCGTTATCGCTGGGGAAGACACTGCGCTGCCGGTTCAGTTTCCGATATGTGGCATTCAGGCTCTCTATTGCGTTCGTGGTATATATGATCTTCCTCACAGCAGCGGAGAACTTGAAGATTGGGCAGATGGCATCCCAGTTCTGTTTCCAGCTCCTCATGGAATTCGGATACTTCCCGCTCCATTTCTCTGTCACACGTTCCAGGGCATCCAGGGCCTTTTCTTCTGTTGGCGCCTGATAGATCGTCTTCAGGTCAGCGCAGAAAGGCTTACGGTCCTTGTCTGACACATACTTCATGGTGTTCCTGACCTGATGGACGATGCAGCGCTGGTACTCCGTCTTCGGGAATGCAGCGGCTATGGCCTCCTTCATCCCGGACAGGCCGTCTGCACAGAGGATCAGGATATCCTTTACGCCACGGTTCTTTAAGCCGTTTAGGACAGAAAGCCAGTATTTGGAGCTTTCATTCTCGCCCACTTCTATGGTCAGGACTTCCTTGTACCCGTCAGCATTGAGGCCGAGAATGACATAAGCCGCAAGCTTGCGTATGACACCCTCATCCCGGACGGAATAATGGATCGCATCGATGTACAGTACAGGATATACCTCCGAAAGCGGACGGTTCTGCCAGTCCTCGATCTGGGGCAGGATCTTATCCGTAACGTCTGAAATAAAGCCCTCTGAGGCTTCAAATCCATAGATATCTTCAAGTGTATCTGATATCTGCCGGGTGGTCATGCCCTTTGCATACATCGAAATGATCTTCTGGTCAATGCCAGAGATATCCTTCTGACGTTTCTTCACCACCTGCGGCTCAAAAGTGGATTTACGATCCTGGGGAACCGAAATCTCCATACTTCCATAGCTGCTGTTCACCCGCTTGCGCTTATAGCCGTTGCGGGAATCTTCATTGTCAGAACGTTCTGATCTGCCATAGCCCAGATGCTCATCCATCTCAGTCTCCATCATTTCCTTTATGGTTCCTCCAAGAAGGTCTTTCAGTGCATCCTGGATATCCTCTGCTGTCTGGATGTCGTATTCCTGCAGGAGTTGGTGGATGATGTTGCGCTTGCCATCGGTCATGACTACTTTGTGTGCAGGTTTCTTTTCTCTTGCCATAATAACAGGCCTCCTATAGTTTAGATTTTACCATAGAAGACCTGATACTAATAGCTATTTGCAGAAAAACTTTCATACACTCTGTCACTGCGCCGAAACTACTGGACTTTATTAATACATTTAGAGACTTTTCACAACCTTTATATCGTTTAAAGGAAGATGCAAAGATAATGCAACAAGTTGAACATCTCAAAAAAATTATAAAGTAAATTCAGGTATCAAAAAGGTATCACGCCCCACATCAAAAGCCGGAGAGTCTGCTGTTTATGCGGCTTTCCGGCTTTCTGTTTACTATTCGAACTCAATCGTAGCAGGCGGCTTAGGACTCATATCATAGCAAACCCTGTTCACATTCTCCACCTCTGCCAATATTCTCTCTGTTATCCGCTCCAGCACGTCCCAGTCCACCTTTTCCACGGAGGCGGTCATGGCATCCACTGTGTTGATGGCCCGGATGATCACCATGTACTCAAACACCCTGGCATTATTCTTCATGCCCACCGATTTGAAATCCGGCACCACCGTAAAATATTGCCACACCTTCTTATCCAGTCCAGCCCTTGCAAATTCTTCCCGCAGAATAGCGTCGGATTCCCGCACTGCCTCCAGTCTGTCCCTGGTGATCGCTCCCAGGCATCTCACGCCCAGGCCGGGGCCAGGAAAGGGCTGGCGGTAAACCATGTCATGAGGCAGACCCAGTTCCACCCCGCAGGCCCGCACTTCATCCTTAAAGAGTTGCTTTAACGGCTCCACCAGTTCAAACTTCAGATCCTCCGGGAGGCCGCCTACATTGTGATGAGACTTTACCATCTTCGCCGTTTTGGTTCCGCTCTCGATGATGTCGGGATAGATGGTCCCCTGTCCCAGGAAATCGATTCCCTCCAGCTTCCTGGCTTCTTCCTCGAACACGCGGATGAATTCCCCGCCGATGGTCTTCCGCTTCTGCTCGGGGTCTGCCACGCCCGCCAGTTTCCCAAGGAAGCGGTCGGATGCGTCCACATAGATGAGATTGGCATGGAGCTGGTCACGGAAGACTTTCACCACGCTCTCGGATTCGTTCTTGCGCATGAGGCCGTGGTTCACATGCACGCATACCAGCTGCTGCCCGATGGCCCTGATCAGCATGGCCGCCACTACGGAAGAATCCACCCCGCCGGACAGGGCCAGCAGAACTTTCCTGTCGCCTACCTGTTGACGGATCAGCTCGGTCTGGTCTTCGATGAAGTTCTTCATATTCCAGTTGGTCTCGGCTCTGCAGTCCTGGAACAGGAATTTCTTCAGATCCGCCTGTTCCGGAAGTCCCGGGTAATTCTGGCTGCATTTTGACTGGGGGTAATCGATGGCAATCATGGGGTAGCCCAGGTCGTAGAGCTCAGCCCTGATTTCCACGGCTGTCCCCTCTACCACACGGTTTTCGCCGCCGTTCAGGATGATGCCCTTTACATTGGGCAGAGCCTTCAGTTCCTCCGACGTGATGTCGTGGGGGTGGATCTCGCTGTATACGCCCAGTTCGCGGATCTGTCTGGCGAGAACTGTGTTCTGGGTGCTGCCTAAGTCCAATATCACAATCAAATCTTGTTTCATGTAGCGCTCTCCTCTTCTTCTTTTTGTGGGTTGCAGGGATGCCGGTGTCCCCTGGGGAATCGGCTGCTCTAAGCATACCATGTTCTGGATTTTTTATCAATAATCGGCGGGCGATTTGTGCTGTCTGCATGGACTTTTCCGCTTTATTATGCTACGATTAAGATGTCGCATATTATTGCCCGGCAAACCACCCGGAGCGGCCTGTATCCCCATAGCCTGTGGCCGGGCGGTCAGGCCGTTGCGGACAATTCATGTCACCGGGAAGTGACGGCAAGCTTTCGAGGTCACAGAAAACAAAGCCATAAAAACAGGCTCTGGGAATTTCCAGAGGCAGAATCCGGCATCGAGCCAGAAAGGTATCCTGAAAAACAGCGGAAGCGGCGATAGCGAATTCCGGAAAGACCCATGGGAAGCAGTCTGGAGATTCCGACACTACCAAAAAATAGAAGGAGGACAAGAAAATGATACGAGTGACAGTCTGGTACGAATACGTACAGGAAGCGGAAAAGATACCGGAGGAATTTCTGCCCGCCGGTATTTCGGAGGAGAAAAAGGCCGAGATGCAGCAAGGACAGGCCCGTTCGGCGGCGGCAATCAAGGCAGTCTATCCCAAGGGCGTCATGGGGACAGTGGCGGAGCATCTGTCCGGCTGCCAGGATATGGAGGTGACAAGCGTCAATCTATATATGCCGGAATGCGGGCTGCCCGATGAGCTGCTGGAGCGAACAGACGTTCTGATTTGGTGGGGCCATGTGGCACATGACAAAGTGCCGGATGAGCTGGTGGGGAAGATCAGGGAGCGCGTCCTGAAGGGCATGGGCTTCATCCCCCTGCACTCCGCCCATCCCTCCAAGCCCATGCAGGCATTGCTCGGCACCTCCGGCAGCCTGAAATGGCGGGAAGACGATTTCTGCCGGGTGTGGAACATCAATCCCACCCACCCTATCGCCCAGGGCATTCCGGAAAGTTTCGAGCTGCCCGGGGAGGAGATGTACGGAGAGCCTTTCGGCATCCCGAAGCCGGACGATATCGTGTTCCTGGGGTGGTTCCGGGGCGGGGAAGTGTTCCGCAGCGGCTGTACCTGGGTCCGCGGGAACGGGAAGGTCTTCTATTTCCAGCCGGGCCATGAGACCAGTCCCTCCTATCACAATCCGCTGGTTCTGAAGATTCTGGAAAACGCGGTGCGATGGGCTGCCCCCGGCATTTGGTGCGAGGATCTGGGATGCCCCCATGCCGAGAAGGCGCCGGAGAGCGGCAGATAGGAAGAGCAGCAGACAGGAAAGGAACCGATATGGACGGGACGCAAAGGATAGACTTTGGCACCATAACAGTCTGCGGCGAGTGCTGCGCAGGCTGTCCCAAAAAGAAGGATGGCAGATGCCAGGGTGATTGCCGCAAGTTCTCTTTCCATCGCACTTTGTACCCGAAGAAGCTTGTCACCCAAAATCTGATGGATATTTTTCCCTACAGGGCAGTCCGTGCTGGGATTATCGTGAAAATGGAACAGCTCCAGAATGCCTTCAGTCTCTCCTGGGCGAAGGCAGTTCCCGTCTGTCGGTTCCTGTAGAATTCATAGTCGTCCACTTCCTCTGCGCCGTCTTCGCCCGCGGCTTCCTCCCCCTCAAAAGTCCAGCATCGCCTTCATCAGGGCTTCCTCGTCAAACACCACATCGCAGGGTAAGCAGACGTCATATTTTTCGGAAAAGCTCTTCATGAATTCGTCGGACGGCTCTTTGTTCCTGGAGTATTCCTGTTCCAGATCCGCTTTCATCTGCTCCCGTTTTTCGTATGCCTCCTCTTCCTCTGCATAGACAATTCCATACATGATTCCAAAGGAAAAATATATTTCGTAGGCATCCTCCACGGAAGAAAAAAGGCTGATTTCCACTTCCTCATTGAGCACTTCACAGATTTCCAGATAGGTATTCCTGTAGTGTCTTCTGGATTCAGAAAAGGTATCCGTTACATCCACCCATTGATTCATGATATGTCCCCCTTGGTTTTTTATATTTGTTTCTCTATCTTACCACATGGCGGCTTCTTTTTCCATAGTGCATTAAAAATCATAGGGGTAGTGTAAATTTAGAGAAAAATAGTCTTGAAGAATTGTGTGCTGCTGATGCTGATCAAATCAGGATTCAATAAAATTTGCAGGAGGCGTGAAATCAGCCCTCGACAAAAGCTGCGGAAAGTATTATAATTAGAATAATTCTAAAAAGGAGCGGCGAAAAGTTGAGCAGATACGCAGAGCTGATATTGGAACTGATCAATCAGTCCCAGGGACATATGACGGCCGAGCAGATATTTCTTGAGCTGAAAAAAACGGAACCCAGGATTGTCCAGGCCACCGTGTACAACAACCTGAATGCCCTGTGCCAGGAAGGCCTGATACGGAAACTGTCCCTGGAAGGCTCCCCTGACCGCTACGACAAGATTCTGCGGCATGACCATCTCGTATGCCGAAAATGCGGAGCGCTGTCCGATGCGAATTTTGGGAATCTGACAGCACAGCTGGAAAGACAGCTGGGAGAAGGGATTTTCTCTTATGACTTAAAGGTGTTTTATCTCTGTCCAATGTGCCGGGAGAAATAGGAGCCCATATCCAACATCTCGGCATTTGCCAGACAGATGCTGACACATTCGCTGCGCCCATTGCTTATGGGAATAATTCCAAGGAGGAGACTGACATGAAAGCAACAAAGTATGCGGGAACGCAGACCAAAAAGAACCTGGAGACGGCATTCGCCGGAGAATCTCAGGCAAGGAACAAGTACACTTATTTTGCTTCCAAGGCGAAGAAGGAAGGCTATGAGCAGATTGCGGCTCTGTTCCTGAAGACGGCGGAGAATGAAAAAGAGCATGCCAAGATGTGGTTCAAGGAGCTTGCCGGAATCGGCGATACGAAGGAGAACCTTGCCGCTGCCGCGGACGGCGAAAACTTCGAATGGACGGACATGTATGCTGATTTCGCCAAGACGGCGGAGGAGGAAGGCTTCCCGGAGCTTGCGGCGAAGTTCCGGCTGGTAGGGGAAATCGAGAAGCACCATGAGGAACGGTATCGGGCACTGCTTAAGAACCTGGAGACGGCTGCCGTGTTCGAGAAGAGCGAAGTAAAGGTATGGGAGTGCCGCAACTGCGGGCACATCGTCGTGGGCACCAAGGCGCCTGAGATCTGCCCTACCTGCAATCATCCCCAGAGCTACTTCGAGGTGCATGCGGAGAACTATTGAGAATCGTCAGATTCATGAAGGCAATCCCGGAAATGCATGTTTCGGCAGCATTTCCGGGATTTCGGATTATAGTCTTGGTTCATCCAATGTTCAAAGTCTTCCCATGCCGCATCCGGCCATGACTTTTTTGCTATATATTATCTGAACTCCCTTTTCGGAATTGTATACCCATCAAAAAACAGTTGTAAATATATATTTCTAATGCAGAAAAGTTTTTAGTAAGCAGGATATCATACGAATCTCAAAATACAAGTTAGGATTCATAGAAATATGCAGCAAAGTATAGCGTGAGATAAAATTTAATGATTAAGGAGGCTGGTTATGAGAAAAAGGACAATAATTATTTCGCTGATATGTATACTGTTGCTAGCTTTCACCATGATTATATTTGTTTTTGTCAGTGGCAGGAAGCCATATAAAGATTTGGAGGCGGCTCAAATCGTATTTGCTGCGGTTCAATTATCACCACCAGACAAAACCATTCAAATTACAGAAACTAAAGAGCTGGTGGATTTGCTAAAAGATGTTGTTGTCTATAATAAGGATAATTCTTACACAGATTATAGCGGACAGGGTGTTACCTTTACATTAGTCATGATAGATGGAACACAAACAAGCATCATGGAATATAACCCGTTCCTTGTAATTGATGGTGTCGGCTATAAAACCAAATATGAACCGTGTGAAGCACTCAATCACTATGCAAATAGATTGCTGGAGGAAGAAGATGCCATGATTATATTGGAAAATCCGCCTAAATTAGATGTAATTAGCGGCAATGTCTGTAACGACACGTTATTGGGTACTTACTCATGGCAATGCAAAAACAATGATGGGACTTTCACAAACACGGAAGCCGATAGTGCACATCCGCTGGAGTGTGGAGATTTGCTGACTCCCTTTGAAACAACGGAAACAAATGCATTTCTCCGTTTTGGCGAAGAACCTGATGCAATTCTGAGCGTTCGCTGTTGGAGCGATGAACACTGGTCTGACCCTTCCGCAGACAGTGAAAATGTATCTGTAAACGGGAATAAAATAGAGATTAAAACGGGCGGATATATTTATGAAGTCGTTGCTGAATGGGATACGAAAGAAAGTGGTTATGGTGGTATAGCACACTATTATTTCTACATACAGGTTAGTTCAATCGAATAAGCACTAGGTATTTTTAAGAAAAGGGAGAAAATATAAGCTGTGTAGGGTGAAAATAGGCAATAGAAACAAATAAACGAATTGGGAGAAAAATGATAAATAAACACAGGCGGAAAACAGAACTTGCAGAGGAGACAGCCATGAAGATTATAAAGGCATTAAAATTAGAGAAATACGACAGCAAAGAAAGATACACGCAGGTGGACGGTTTTGTTTACAGGGACGCTGCTGGCGGTTCTATGGGGATTTCCGATTCTGCCGTATATTGCGTAACATTATATTGTGAGTTAGAGGAAAATGAAGATACACAGTATCCGTTAGAAGATATTTTGGATAAATACAATGTGAATTGTACGGATGTAATGGAGGAAAAGGAAGAAAACGGGAGAAGAATTTATATAGTTGAACTGGAAGGTACGGAGCCGGAAAGCATAAGAGAAATTGCGGGCTTTGTTGGAAAAAGAGTGTTTAACTATGAAGAAGGAGATTCTATAAAGCTTGGAATAGAATCTCAGCTTTCGCTTACAGAGGTATAAAGGCGTCAGGAATTTCATAATAGCAGTCATCCTCAGCAGACAGGGGGACACCTCCCAAGCACAGGATTTTGGCAGATGGCGCCGTGTATCTCCTCGTCCATTGAGGGGCTGACACGCTGATTAAGAACAAGAATAATCAGTCAGATTTAAATGAAGAAATAACACTTCTTTTGGGAAAATATGGTTAAATAAATAATTCAAAGAAATAAACCAGTAAATATGCATTGCAAATAATCAGCATTTACTTTAAAATCAAATACAGGAACTAAATCTGCCGGAGAAAGAAACCAGATCTACAAAGACAGAGCGCCGGCAGACAGGGTAAGAGAAAGTAATTTATCCTCAGCGCCAAGAGACGCGGAGGGTATTTTATAAATATTAAATTCAGGAGGTGATTGCTCATGCGTGAGATTCAGGCACAGCAGATTACAGATGTTGTGGAGAAATTATGTATTGAGGCAAATCAGTATCTTCCCAAGGACGTCCAGGGCGCCATCCGCCGCTGCCGGGCGTGCGAGGACTGGGAGATTGCCCAGGGGGTACTGGATAAGATTATTACAAACTTCGAGATTGCGGAGCAGGAAAGCGTTCCCATCTGTCAGGATACGGGAATGGCCTGCGTATTTCTGGAGATTGGACAGGACGTACATATCGTAGGCGGCGATTTAAGCGAGGCCGTGGACGAGGGTGTGCGCCGGGGCTATGACAAGGGCTATCTTCGGAAATCCGTGGTAAAGGACCCGGTGCGCCGTGGCAATACGGGAGACAATACGCCGGCCATGCTTTATACGGAGATTGTTCCCGGCGAGGAGATCAAGGTGACGGTTGGACCAAAGGGCTTCGGCAGCGAAAATATGAGCGCTATCCGCATGTTTAAGCCCTCCGCAGGCATTGAGGGAATCAAGGATTTTATTCTGGAAACAGTGGAGACGGCAGGTCCCAATCCC